>Ga0070683_100000849_pt1 | contig 22644 bp, 16 predicted proteins | sample KBSC713LmetaG_FD_64662 | JGI IMG/M metagenome (GOLD analysis project Ga0070683, IMG submission 64662) | Corn rhizosphere microbial communities from Kellogg Biological Station, Michigan, USA - KBS C7.1-3L metaG | ecosystem: Host-associated > Plants > Roots > Rhizosphere ... | reverse complement strand
CATAACGGAAACAAGAATATTGTTAACCATGAGAAGTAGAACGTAGATAAAAATCAGATAATAATAATTATTAATTTTTAAATTCAGCAAATCATGAGAGACATAATTATTTATAAAAAAAATAGAAAGTATAGTAACAACTGAAATAATTAATTGAAAAACTGAGAAATTAAATAAAACTTTAACTGTATCAATCTTAGAAGATGCTACAAAATAAATCACAGCACTAGGTAAACTTAAGCCGCCAATAATAGATGTCATTAACCCTAAATTCTGAAATAAAGAGTAATTTCCCCAATCTGACTGAGTAAGCATTTTTGTTAGAATAATAGTCGTTAGAAATGCAATTATGACATTTCCAGCCTGAAAAAAATACGACAGTATTATCTCTTTTTTAAATTTCATTTCTGATTTTTTACATGAATCTTGCCCTAAATTTCTTTAATGGCAGTAGATCAAGACCTTCTTCATCTTTGATTTCATTTACTAATAGCAGTCCTTCCCCACAAACTACAGTAGGACAGCCCTTCTCCATAAAGATAATTTTTCCAATATCTCTATTTTCAATAAAAACATCATCAACTAATTCCACATTGCCTATAGTGACCATTTTATTATCTAAAATAGCTTTTGCACCTTTATATGGAAACCCCACAGCATCTATAAATCTCTTAATCTTCTCAGATTTCTCATGCCAGTTGATTCTATAATCCTCATCATCTCTCCAAAGGCTATAAGTGGCATCTTCCTCACGTTGTTTTCTAAGTAACAGATGATTTGTATCTGTCAAAGTACTGAATATCTCTAAGACGATTTTTTCATAGCATATAGAAATTTGTTGAATAGCCTCATGAATTTTAATAGGATATTCTACAGGAATAGTTGACTGTGAAATAATATCCCCTCTGTCATATTGTTCAGATGCTATCAAAGCTGTCACTCCTATAACCTTCTCGCCATTAACAAGCTGATTAACAAGAGGTGCAAATCCCCTGTATTTAGGCAAAATAGAATCATGCAAAACAATAATTTTTGCTGAATCAGATTTAATCAATTTTCTCCAGCTGATTGCGAGAGCATACTCTGTCTTGATCCCTTCTGAAAGTTGATTATAACAGTACTTTACGTTATATGCAACACAAAGTTGTTCGATATCTTTAGAGTAATCGTTTACAACGTTTCTATCGGTTCCAATAACAACTTCATATATAACATGCACTTTCTGATTTTGAAGTAGTGAATGCAATACATGAAATCCCTTTTCTGTTGCTAAAAATAAAGTGACCATTATTGCAAACTGTAGATTCGTTCAATAATATCAACTACTTTTAGCCCCTCTAAGGCATTTGTAGTAATTGTGCTTCTTCCCTTCAAAACATCAACTACATTTTCTATAATATAATGATGGTTTGCTGCAGATCCTTTATATGCACCATAGTCGTTTCCTGGATTTGTAGGTGCTAATTGCGGCATCTGATAATCTTTAATGTGACAATACTCAACTTCATTCATATACTGCCCACCCACTTTTAAAGATCCATTTTCTGCAATAACAGTAATACTACTTTCTAAATTTGTGTTCCACACAGAAGTAGAATAGTTAAGAGAACCCATACCTCCATTTACAAAATCAAAAGATATTAGACCTGAATCTTCAAAATCCGTCAGCTCACTATGATTGAAATCAGCAAATTTTGCCTGAATATTTGTAATATCACCAAAATACCAATACATCAAATCAATAAAATGGGAGAATTGAGTAAATAATGTACCTCCATCCAAATCTTTTTTACCGTGCCAGGAATCTGGTTTGTAATAACGATTGTCTCTATTCCAATAACAATTAATCTGTACCATGAAAATCTTACCTAACTTACCCGATTCTAGAAGTTCTTTTAACCAGACGGATGGAGGAGAATAACGATTTTGCATTACACAAAATACTTGCTTATGCTTTTGTAATCCTTTAAAAATTAATGCTTCTGAATCTTTTTTAGTCAAAGACATAGGTTTTTCTATAACCAAATGTCTCCCAGAATTCAAAACTTTCATACCCTGTTCGGCGTGAAAACCATTAGGAGAAGCAATATTGATAACATCTACCTCAATATCTGATGCTAAGAAATCATCTAAGCTATTGAAAAACGGTGCATCAAAATGATCAATTTGCAGGGCTGATCTTTGTTTAACATCAATAATTGCTACTAATTCTGCCTCTTCATTTCTGCTGATCATTTCAGCATGTCTTTTACCTATATGCCCACAACCAACTACGGCAAATTTTATCTTATTGCTCATGTCTCACCTAATTTTTATAATTTTATGACTCTATTATTTTCTAGTTTATATATTTCGCCGCTTTCAGGACAAATTGCAGTAAAATTTTCATCAAATTCTAATCTTTGTCCAAACTCGCTCATCCAGCCAATTTGTTTTGCAGGATTACCAACAACAAGCGAATAGTTTAAAACTTCTTTGGTAACTACCGCTCCAGCACCAATGAATGCATATTCACCTATATTATGTCCGCATACAATGGTTGCGTTCGCTCCGATTGAAGCTCCTTTTCCAACATGAGTTTTTAGATACTCATTTTTACGATTAACAGCACTTCTGGGATTAATAACATTTGTAAAAACCATTGAAGGGCCTAGAAACACATCATCATCACACGTAACGCCCTCATAAATAGATACATTATTCTGAACCTTCACATTTTTCCCTAAAACAACTTTCGGAGAAATAACTACATTTTGACCTATGTTACAATTTTCACCTAGAATACAATTCGGCATAATGTGAGAAAAGTGCCAAATTTTTGTTCCGGCTCCTATTTCACAACCTTCATCTATTACTGCTGTTTCATGTGCAAAAAAGTTCGACATATCTTTTTGTTTATAATTAGTTATTAGAAAAAAAATTTTTAATTTCTGAAATAATAAAATCTGCTACTTCTTGGTCAAACTCTGTATGAATAGGAAGAGAAATAACCTCAGAACAAAGTTTTTCAGTTACCGGTAGCCTAAAATTTCCTTCTACATATTGTTGAAATGCTTCCTGCTTATATAAAGGGATAGGATAATAAACCATACTTGGAATATTCTTTTCACCAAGATATTTCTGTAATTCGTCTCTTTTCCCATTTTTTACCTTTAATGTATATTGGTGGAAAACATGAGTCGAATTTTGCGCTCTTTCAGGAACCTGAATTTCAGCAACAGTTTTAAGATTCTCATCATAGTAAGTTGCCATCTTATTTCTTGCTGTAGAGTATTCGTCCAGATATTTTAGTTTAACTTTTAAAACAGCTGCCTGAATAGTATCTAGTCTTGAGTTACAACCCAAAACTTTATGATGATATTTTTTTTGCTGACCGTGATTGGCAATCATTCTTATTTTGATTGCAAGATCATCATTATTGGTCATCAAAGCTCCACCATCACCGTAACAACCTAAATTTTTAGAAGGAAAGAAAGAAGTGCACCCAATGTCTCCAATGGTTCCTGTTTTTTTTACTGTTCCATCTGTAAAGGTATAATCTGATCCGATTGCCTGAGCATTATCTTCAATCACAAAGAGATTATGCTTTTTAGCAAATTCAATAATATTTTCCATATCGGCACTTTGCCCATATAAATGTACAGGAACTATAGCTTTAGTATCTGGAGTAAGATATTTTTCTAAATCTTTTAATTCTATATTAAAAGTATTTTCATCTACATCTACCATAATAGGTTTTAAACCTAAAAGACCAATTACTTCAGCAGTAGCTACATAGGTGAAAGCGGGACAAATGACTTCATCCCCTGGCTTTAGATCTAAAGCCATCATCGCAATCTGCAAAGCATCTGTTCCATTAGCACAAGGAATTACATGCTTTACGTTCAGATATTTTTCAAAATCCTGCTGAAATTCTTTTACTGCTGGACCATTAATGAAGGCTGTATTATCCAGGCATTCCTGAATACCTGTATTTACTTCCGCCTTTATTTTATTGTATTGGCTTTTAAGATCAACCATTTCAACTTTCATATAATTTAAATTTGCTAAGTGTTTTTATATTAATTTTCTATTAGTTCACTGATCTTATTGCCAATAGAAAGACAAGAAGTTGCCGCCGGTGAAGGAGCGTTTCTTACATGAATAATATTTCCATTCTTTACAATATCAAAATCATCAATTAAAGCTCCATTTCTATCACAAGCCTGTGCTCTTACTCCAGCCCCTCCTGCAATAAGATCATGCTCTTGAATTTCCGGTAAAAGTTTTTGTAGTGCTTTTGTAAATGCAGCTTTAGAAAGTGAACGATGAACTTCTCCTAACCCTGTTTTCCCGTATTTTGCTACAATCTTTCTAAAACCAGGCCACATGAGTGTCTGCATTGTTTCATTAAAATTAAAATCAAAAAGCTTATAGCCTTCTTTTTTGAATGCGAGAACGGCGTTAGGACCAGCTTCTATATTTCCATCAATCATTCTGGTAAAATGAACTCCCAAAAATGGAAAGTTAGGATCCGGAACAGGGTAAATAAGATGTTTTACAAGATGCTTCTTTTCGTTATTGATTTTATAATATTCACCTCTGAAAGGAATAATAATTACATCATTCTCTTTATTTGTCATTCTTGTAATTTTATCAGAATAAAGACCGGCACAAGAAATTAATTTCTTTGTTTTGTATTCAGAATTATTAGTTTCAACAATAATCTCCAAACCTCTATTAACAATATTTGTTACTTTATTATTAAATTTAATTTCGCCTCCTAATTCTTCAAAAAGTTCTTTAATTTTTTTTGCAATTCCAGGATAATCGATGATTCCAGTTTGTGGAACCTTTATAGCTTTGATACCTTCGCAATGTGGCTCAATTTCACGAAATTCTTCTCTAGAAAGATATTTTAGATCCTGCAGACCGTTTTCAACTCCCCTTTTATAAATATTATCTAATAATGGAACTTCTTCCTGCGAAGTAGCCACAACAATTTTTCCGCAAAGATCATATCGAATACCATATTCTTTGGCAAAATTAATTATAGAATTGTATCCTTCAATACAATTTTTTGCTTTTAAGCTTCCCGGTTTATAATATATTCCACTATGAATCACTCCACTGTTATGACCGGACTGATGTAATGAAACATCATTTTCCTTTTCTAAAATTAAAATTTTATACCCTGGATTTTTAAGTTTGGCTTTGTACGCCGTTGATAACCCTACTAATCCAGCACCAACAATTATGATATCGTAGTTCATTGTAAACTTTTATAATCTCCCATCAACTAAATTCCTGTCCAAGCAAGCTTTAGTATCAAAAACAACTGCATTTTCTTTCTTCAAAGTATTAAGATCCATTTGAAGAAATTCATTATGAGAAACAGCAATAATCAAAGAATCATATTTTTTATCATCAGCAAGGACATCAAGAATATCAACTCCATACTCATGTTTTACTTCTTCTTTGCTTGCCCAAGGATCATAAATATCAACCTTTACCCCGTAATCTAAAAGTTCTTTATAAATGTCTATCACTTTTGTATTTCTTACATCAGGACAGTTTTCTTTAAAAGTAACTCCTAAAATTAGAGCCTCGGAATCTTTTATCACTCCACCTTTTGCTATAAGAAGCTTAACAACTTTCGATGCAACAAATTTTGCTATGGAGTCATTTACACGGCGGCCTGATAAAATAACATCAGGATGATAACCCAGTTGCTCGGCCTTATGAGCTAAATAGTACGGATCTACAGAAATACAATGTCCTCCTACTAATCCCGGTTTATATTTAAGAAAATTATATTTTGTTCCTGCAGCTTCAAGAACATCGTTGGTATCAATTCCTACTCTATCAAAAATTAATGCCAATTCATTAACAAAAGAAATATTTACATCACGCTGTGCATTTTCAATAGCTTTTGATGCTTCCGCAACTTTCAGACTTGGAGCTTTATGAGTTCCTGCGGTAATAATTTTTTTATAAAGATTATCTACTTCTTCAGCAATTTTTTCTGTAGAACCAGATGTTACTTTTTTTACACTTGTAAGTGTATTGATTTTATCTCCCGGATTAATCCTTTCCGGAGAATATCCTACAAAAAAGTCCTGATTATATTTTAATCCTGAATATTTTTCCAACACAGGTACACATTCTTCTTCTGTACAACCTGGGAAAACTGTTGATTCATAGATAACAATATCATCCTTTTTAATAATCTCTCCCAACATCTTTGAAGCAGAGATTAATGGATTAAGATCCGGAGCATTGTATTTATCAATTGGAGTAGGAACAGTTACAATAAAAATATTAGCTTGAGAAATAGTTTCTAAACTATTGGTTGCAGAATATCCGATTTTCCCATCCGATTCCTTGAATAATTTTAAACTACTGTTTAGTTTTTCAATATCTGCCTCCATTGTAATATCTATCGCTTCATTCAATTGATTTACTCTCTGCTCATTGATGTCAAAACCTAATACAGGAAAGTGTTTAGCAAACTCCAAAGATAAGGGTAGTCCTACATAACCCTGTCCTATAACTGCTATTTTGTATATTTTCATTTAATTAAGTGCTTTATTTGAAGTTTAAAAAATTTTTATTAAGTCTTGAGTTAAAATCAAAGATATATTTAGGCAAAATCATTACAATTTATTCGAAGCGGATGACTACCACTCTCATTGTAATTTTTAGCCCATTAATTTTTTCCACCAAGGTTTATGAGTATCTGCTGAGTAACCATATCCATATTTCCCATAACCATATCCACCATGTGCTTTGCTTACGTCATTAAGTACCAAACCAACGTTTTTGATTTTTCTGTCTTTTATCTGTTTTCTTATAAATCCAACTAATTCTTTTTCTGTGTAACCAGATCTTGTAACATATACTGTTATATCTGCAACATCTGCGATTAAGAATGAATCTGCTACAAGCATTAATGGTGCGGTGTCTAATAAAATATAATCATACTTTGGCTTCAGACTCTCTACTAACTCCTGATACCTTCCATTAGATAATAATTCTGTGGGGTTTGGTGTAATGGCTCCTGAATAAATCACGTCACAATGTGGATTAAAGGAAGTAGGGTGGATAATTTCAGAAGCTTCCATTTGATTATCATACATAAATTCAGACAATCCGATCAAACCTCTTCTGCTTTCATTGTATCTCTGCAGCTGAGGATTTCTGATATCTGAACCAATAATAATTACCCTTTTTTGAGGCGTAGCTAATGTCAGGGCTAAATTTACAGATGTAAATGTTTTTCCTTCACCCTTTACAGAGGATGTCACAAAAATTACATTACCTTTTTTATTTTTAGGCAACATAAAATTAATGTTTGTGATCAGTATTCTAAAAGCTTCTGCTACAGGTGATAAGTCATTGAGCTGTACGATTTCACTATCACCTTTTTCTAAAGAAGGTAATTCCCCAATTACTGTAGTTCCTTCAGCAAGTTTTTCTAATTCCTGTTTGGTTTTAACTTTATTATTAAATAATTCCAGCAAATAAATAATTGCAAATGGAATTAACAATCCAATAACCAAAGCGACTAAATAGACTATTATTTTCTTGGGAGACACTGGTACAGGATTGGCTAGAGCATCATCAACAATTCTTGCTTTTGGTGCGGCAATCGCTAATGAAATGGCAGCTTCTTCTCTTTTTTGTAATAAAAGAAGGTAAAGTTGTTCTTTAATATTTTGCTGTCTCTCAATACTACGGAACATCTTTTCCTGAACAGGAATTTTTGAAATCTTTCCAGATAACCTGTTAAGTTCTCCTGAAATTGTATTTTTTGAAATCTGCAGGGCTGATTTGCTTTTCTGAAGACTCTGTAATACAGCACTTCGCATTCCGTTGATCTGTTTGGTTGCATCCTGAACAACAGGGTTAGCAGGTGTTGAATTTTCAAGCAAACGGTTTCTCTCAATAACAAGCTGGTTGTATGCAGCAATATCTGAAATGGTATTTGAATCAGCTAATCCAACATTTAATGGGAGTACCTGATAACTCCCTTGTCTGGTTAGATTACCAATTAAAGCATTCACAAGTTCAAGCTGAGATTCTATCTCCAGCTGGTTCTGACGACTACTCATTGCAGTCTTTAAGGATAGCTCAGCTTCCGTCTGAATATCAGCAATATTGTTTTGAACTTTAAAATTTTCTTTCTCAGTCTCGACATTTCCCAGCTCTTTTCCAATCAGGTTGATTCTCTCATCAATAAAACTGGCAGTTTTCTGAGCTTCAGAATTTTTATCGAGATTTGCCTCTTTGTTGTAGTTAATTGCTAATGCATTCAGAATATCTTCTGCTTTATCAGCAACCGGATCGGTAATTGAAATTTTTAAGACAGTAGCTTCTTTCTGAACCACATTAACACTTAACTTGCCTAGATAGTATCTTGCTCTATCCATGCCTGACATGAACTGAAGCCTGAATTCTTTTATTAATTTATCACTTGAAGATGGCTTATATTTTTCATTTTTCTGAAACATAATTACGCCGAAAGGCATACTTACTGACTTATTAAATTCAGTAATAATATCTTTTTTGAAGTCTTCGGATTCTACAATAATCTTATTGCCATCAATTCTGGCAATTACACTCTTCGACGGATATTTAGCCTTTTTCTTTTCGCTAACAACGTGAACAATAAATGGTGTACTTTCGTTATAGAGCTCTGTTTCCTTGATTTTTCCAATTGCATATACATTGGTTTCCAAAGATTTTTCTCTTACTACAGAAAGCATGAGTTTTTTTGACTTAAGAATTTCAATTTCGTTATCCACGGAATTGGTTCCCATACCACCAATTCCTCCTAACTCAGAAATAACAGACATTTCAGGTTGTCCGGAAGTTGATTTTTTAACCTCTTTAATCAATAATGTTGATTCAGCACTGTAAACAGGTACACTATAACGCAAGAAAAACCACGCTAAAATAACGGCTACTATTGAACCAATTAGAAACCAATACCATCTGTAAGCATATGGTTGTATAAGTTCTCTGATATTGAGTTTTTCTTCCTGAAACTCTTCCTGGTTTTGATTATAATCCACTATATAAAATAACTTTCGTAAATAAATTTCTTAATTTTTAACCAATGCCAAGACCCCGATTACCAAAGAGGCAAGAACTGACGCTACGGAAATGTATAATCCTGTATTCGGGTCTACTCTTGCAGCTTTTTCTCTATTGGAGTTTGGCTGTACATAAATGACATCATTTTGTTTTAAATAATAATAAGGAGAATTGATAAATTGTGCACTGGTAAGATCTATACGATTCTGTGTTATAACACCATCAACATTCCTTAAGACCAAAACATTTGTTCTTACTCCGAATGGCGTAAGATCACCTGCTAATCCCAATGCGCCAAATACTGTTGTAGTACCATCCGGGACTACATAGGTTCCTGGCCTAGTAACTTCCCCTACTACAGAAACCTTGAAATTTATTAATTTAGCATCTACAACAGGATCTTTAACATACTTACTTATCAGTCCCATAAGTTTTATCCTAAGACTTTCAATATTTTCACCTTGAACGTTAACTTTTCCAATCTGAGGAAAAACAATATTGTAATCTGTATCTACACTATAAGTAGGACCAGAAACTGGGATTTGCTGTGGAAGACTATTGGAGCTAGGAGTGGAAAATTGTGTTATTGTTGAGCTCGAAGAATAAATCTGATTAAAAGGTTTAACAACATCTAAATCTTTTGCCGTTACCGTAATAATCAGCTGGTCACCCGGCTGTAAAGTTGATCTGCTATTTTTAATTGAATTGTCTAACACTATATTTTCAATATCCTTCATATAGTTGATCTCCTGCCTCGCGCCACAGGAAAATAATAGCATTAAAAGCGCGCTTCCGCAAATAAAGTTTTTCCAATTCATTGATGATAAATTTTTCACAAAAATAGGATTATTATTTTAGAACTTAAAAAAATATTTATTAATGTATGCCTACATCTTCTATAAGCACTAAAGAATTAAGAAACACAGGATAATTTATAAATCGCTCCACTTATAGCAAAAATAATGCCAAATTAAAACATATTATTTTTGCTAAAGATTTATATCCTATAGATAAATAAAATAATTCTATGTCAAAAAAGTATTATTGACTATTCCCGTCAATTAAACTTTCTTTTTTCTGATGATCCAGCAATTCAAACTCTGAATTATTACTAATAAATTCTGGAACAATATTTTTCAGTATTCGGACTACCTCCAATTTATCTCTTTTAACAGCTGCCGTTATGATCTTGATAATCAACACATCAATATCATTAAAACTCATGTACGGATCTTTGGAAATCATAATTTTATCATGATGGGTAGGGATCGTAGTGGTATTATTGCTTAAAAGTTCCTCGTAAAGCTTCTCTCCCGGACGCAATCCTACAAATGTAATTTTAATATCAATATCAGGAGTGTATCCTGAAAGCTTGATCATACGCTTTGCAAGATCCAGAATCTTTACAGGCTCACCCATATCAAATACATAGATTTCAGCACCATTTCCCATGGTACCCGCCTGTAATACCAATTCACAGGCCTCCGGGATAGTCATAAAGTATCTGATGATGTCCGGATGGGTAATAGTCACAGGCCCTCCTTTTTCAATCTGCCTTCTGAAATGCGGAATCACAGAGCCATTAGATCCTAAAACATTACCAAAACGAGTTGTAATGAATTTGGTAACATTTCCTTCAGAATTCTGTAATGATTGCACGAAAAGCTCTGCTGCCCTTTTAGAGGCGCCCATAACATTGGTAGGATTAACAGCCTTATCCGTGGAAACCATTACAAAACGATTGACTTTATATTTTTTGGATAACAACGCAATATTCTTGGTCCCTAATATATTGACAAATACAGCTTCGTGAGGATTGTCTTCTATAATAGGTACATGTTTGTAAGCTGCCGCATGGTACACCATTGAAAACCTATATGTTTCAAATACTTTTTCCAGTCTGTAACTATTGGATATATCAGCCAGGATAAATTTAAAGTTTTGCTCAGGAAATTTTTCAAGCAGTTCCAGTTCCAGTTCATACAGAGGTGATTCTGCCTGATCTAGTACAACAATTAATGAAGGATTAAACTGTGCTACCTGCCGGACGATTTCACTTCCTATTGAACCTGCGCCTCCGGTAACAAGAACATTTTTTTCAAAATGTCTTCTTTTTACTTCTTCGTTTTCAATTTTAATAGGTTTACGGTTCAATAAGTCTTCAATCTGGAGTTGCCTGATCCCTCCTACAAGGTCAGAATCTCTCATCTTACTGAGAGAAGGTGCTTTTAAAACTTTCAGGCCTCTGTCTAAAGCAAAAGTCATCCACTCTTCCAGATCACTTTTAGTCATGATTTCTTTGATAATTAATACAGCGTCAAACTGGTTAACTAGATGTTCATTCCTAAGGATCTGCTCCTGATTGTAAATTTTATGCCCTAACAATAATGCTCTGTTTGAATCGGATCTATTTGTAAGAAAACCGGCAAGCTGATAAGGATAGCTTGGATTATGAACAATCGCTCTGGCCAAGGATACAGAAACATCTCCTACGCCTATTACGGCAACCCTTATCTTGGAGGAATTCCCTTTGATATCCATCAGCATATTGAAAAACTGTTTCGTAAAGATCCTGAAGAAGAACATAATGGAAACAGAAATAAAGAAATATAAAAACAGGCTTGGATAAAGGTATAATGATGTTCCTACTGATAGTTCGAAACAATAATTAATAAACAATAAGGTAAATAATGTAGCACCAGAAGACAACAATATTTTAAAGAAATCAAAAAAGGTTGAATGACGTATAATCCCTGCATATGTTTTAAAAATGAACATAAACAGGATATTTACTGCTATAATAATAAGTCTTTTCTGAAAACTGTAAGATGCATAGTTAACACGTATATGAAGCTTTTTCAAGAAGAAATAAGCTAATAATATCGAAAATAGAACGATTAGAACATCAATAACAATAACCAACCAGCGGGGCAGATATCTCAGTTCCGTAATCTTCAATAGATTGTCGCCCCTATACAATGCCCTGAAAGCGTCATTTAGCTTTTTCATTCAACATCAAATGGTTTATAATTGAACACAAAGGTAAACATATTATTCATTTTGACAATCGTAGTAATCACTTATTTTGTTATGTGGCAGGTAAGACCATGTAACTCATTGAATTTAATTTTTATCAAAAACCCATCTGTAATTGTAATAAAAAATCCAAAGTCTTATATACTTTGGATTTTTTTATCTTATTTGCTATCAAGCATCTATTGTTTTCTTTCTTTTTGCATAAAGAATAATTGTAGCTATTCCTGCAATAAAGAGAATCGGAACATGTTCATCAATAGGTGCAGGCTGTACAGGATCTCCGGGCGTACCGGGAACCGGATCCGCCTTTTCCTCTGCAATATCATCATAAACAAAAGGGTTATCAGACTGCTGTGCATAAGCAATACCTGAAAATACCATTACAATTACTATTATTAATTTTTTCATTTTATTTTTATTTAATTATTTTTCTGCTGTATTCTTTACCTTCAGAAACAGCTTTTACAATATAGGCACCATTAGTATTCAGTCTGAAATTAACGGTCGTTTTATTATTCTTTAGCTGAATAATAATTCTTCCTGACGCATCATATACTTCGACAGACTGAATATTTTTATCGTTTCTCACTACAAATTCTTCCCCGTTTCTGTAGACTTCGAATGCCTCTTTTTTTGAATGATCACTTACAGAAAGTACATTCTGTTCTTTATAAACGATTTCAAACCGGTTTGAAACTTCTCCTGCAGAAGCTGTGAAATGATAATTGTTGTTCTGAAGATTGGTATAGGTATTCAACACTTTATCATGAAGATAAACCGGCTGACCACTGTTGAACAAACCTTCTTTTTTGATCATTGATATCATAAAATCACCACCTTCAAAATGCTTTGCCCCTACAGGCACTACATCGTTAATATTGAAGTTTCCTTTTCCCTGAATAACCAGTCTCTCTGCATCTGCCAATGTGTAAAATGCATCCGAACCTGAAGCAATTGCTTTAGAATCATACTGATCATAATTATGGGAAGCCTGGGACAGATAGGCTACCGCTAACGTATTCTGAGTATTATATGAAGAGCTTAACTGTAACCAGAATTTCCCTTCCGTAACATTAGTCGCAGATTTATTAAAGTATGCTCCCTGACTACCAATTCTCATAGCATTGGTAAAATTCAATGATGTATCCGCAGTATTGGTAGCTTTTACAATAAAGCCCTGACCAATGCTTGCTGTATTTACTGTAGGAACAGTACTGATGTTCGGTGCAGGAACCCAGATCTGAGAGGCCGGATTATAGGTAGCATACCCTACGTTCGTTGTCGTAGATCCACTTTGCGTAGTCACAGAATTGCTTGTATTATCCCAAAAATAGAATGTGTTGGAAATTTTCCCTGAGTTTGCTGTGTAGAATGCGTTAAGATCTAGGTTTGATGCATATGGGTTACCAACCAGGTTAAATCCGTTTCCGGCTACAGATAAGGTAAATGTCTGGTTATCATTTACAGGAGTCCCTGAGAAGGTTAACGATGCATTAGCTGAAGGAGTTTTAATAGAGTACGCTTTACCTGCTACCGCAGTTGTTGAACTTGCGTTAACAAAATAGTCCGTTGCCGTATCGTATTCCGTAATAAATGCAGGTGCAGTAGCTCCATAAATGTTTGACAGGTTCTGAGATAGTACCGGTGAAGACCAGAAGGCATATTTATTCTGGGCACTTGTACCAGATTTATTTACAGTAAATACACCATTTCCTGAATAAACTGATCCAGACGTTTGTATAAAGTTACCTCCATTATTTACAACAATGATTCCGTCGTTTACTGTATTGCCGGTAGTCACTACTTCACCTGAATTAATAGTTAAGGTTTTTGTAGTGCTCACATTTAGAGATTGTGACGAAAAAGATCCTCCTGAATAATCTTCATTGATCACTACAATAGAGGTGTTTATAGGCGAGCCATTAGACCAGCTGCCAGTCCAGGTTGTAGCTGTACCGCATGAAATGCTTACATTATCTACAAATGCTCTACCTGATGTAGTTGCTATTTTTAAAGTTGATCCAAGCGGAATGTTTGAAAAACTTAATGACTTATTTTGAAATGATCCTGAAATAATTGATGTATATGAAACGGTCTGAGTCTGTCCACCAAGAGTGACTTCTATATCTCCTTCTACACTGCTCCAGCCTTTCACACCAAAGGAAACAGTTACATTTCCTGCAATATTGCTTAATACAAGACTTGTCATCGATCCCGAAGAACTTGAGGACCCGAGTCTCACAGCACCACCTGCATTATAAGCAGTATTTGCACTTGTGAAATTAGCATTACCACTCCATGTGGTATTTGATCCACTGGTACTTGAATTACTACCGCTGGTAATACTTGAAAAATCTTCATTAAAACATGCATTGCTTGCTGTAAAATTTTTAACAACATTCAGTGGGTTATAATTACTGTTACCGGGCTGGTTAGCCGTAATATTAACAGAACCTGGCTGCGCAAATGTTAATGTATTTCCTGAAATTGAAGCTATAGAAGTATTTGATGAAGTATATGAAATGGATAATCCCTGATCAGTCTGTGCCGGCAATGTTATAGTTGAGCCATTACCTAAATTTACTGACGTATCCGTAAATCCACTGATACTTTGATTTCCCATTTGTACATCAAAATTAAAAGTTGCAGGGGAAGATGTACCTAAATTATTCGTGGCAGTTATTCCTGCACTGGAAGTACCAACTGCATTTGGAGTTCCACTTATTAACCCTGAAGAGCTCATGCTCAAACCTGAAGGCAAAGAGCCACTTGCAATTGCAAAAGATGATGGATATTCAGTTGCCTGTACCTGATAAGAAAATGCTGCACCTACAGTTATAGTTTGATTACTACCTGTAACAGTTGGAACTGCAGAAGATAGAACTTCTTTAAACAAATATACCGGACTCTGCCCTGAGGCATAACAGGAAAATAAGTTATTATACATCAGTACGTTTCTACTTACATTAGTCTGGCTCGTCATTACAGCAGAACCATTTGAAAATGTAATAGTCCATGTAGTTGAAGTATTCTGTGTTCTTAAATAATTACTGCTGCTGCTTGCTGCATATAAGTAACCTGGATTTACAGGATCATATAATGTCCAAGATCCAGTATTACCTCCTAAGGTAATCTCAAATGCACCAGTATCACCTGTAGAAGCAGCAGGAGTAGTTACAATCTGTAATGCTGAAGTAATATTAACAACCGCTCTGGCTCTGTTATTTGCAGATTGTGAACTTAAAGCATAACCTGATCCTTCAGTATTCCTATTTACTATCAGATATTTGCTTCCAGCATTTAATCCTGAAGCATCTGTAATTAGTTGATAGGTTTTTTGTCCCCAGCTCCATAGTGAGAGCAGCATGAAAGATACGAACAGTATCTTCCTCAGATAGAATAGTTTTGTTTTCATAATCGTATATAATTTCAAAGCAAAAGTATTATTTTTTTGTATCTAAATGCTTCTAAATGAAATTACGATTTTGTTAACTCTACATGATTGTCTACATGTACTATTTAATGCATAATAAAAATAATACTATTCTTCTATGGAGCTGATAATAGCATCATATTCATATCCCTTCCCCATGACATATTTTATTGTTTTGCTTTTTTTCTGATATTCCTGTAAACCTATATGCTTTGAATAGTAATTGTCATATATTTTTTTGATTGCTGCTCTGTAATCATCTTCATCAATCTCATCAAAACACTTATTGATCAGTTTTTCAGGAACTTGTTTCTGTTTAAGGTTCATCTTTATTTTATTCTTACCCCAATGCTTGATATAAAATTTCCCTCTGATATAACTTCTGGTGAACCGCTCTTCATTAAGGTAGTTCTCTTTCAGCAGGTAAAGGATGATTTCCTCTTTTGCTTCATCAATAAGTAAAAATTCCCTCATCTTCTGTTCCACTTCCGCATGACAGCGGTCCTGATATACGCAGTAGTTGACCAGTTTCTGTTTTATTTCTTCATACGTAAAAGACTTCTTTTCCATAGATAAAAAAAGAATGGACAAAATGCCCATTCTCTGATATTAAAAATTAATATATTTTTTTAGTAATTGAATAAAGCTTTGTCTGCCATCAGTTCGTTCACTTTCTTTCTTACTGAAGACAGGACCTCTTCATTTTTGATGTTATCCACAACTTCCGAAATCAGTTCGGCAATGGTATCCATATCTTTTTCTTTAAGGCCACGAGTAGTAATAGCTGCTGTTCCCAATCTGATTCCTGATGTAGTAAAAGGAGATTTATCATCAAAAGGAACCATATTTTTGTTGCAGGTAATATCTGCCTGTACCAGGGCTTTCTCAGTTTCCTTGCCGTTCACGCCTTTATTTCTCAGATCTACCAGCATCAGGTGATTGTCTGTACCGCCGCTTACGATGTCAAATCCTCTGTCAATCATAGCTTTCGATAATGCCTGAGCATTATCTTTCACCTGCTGGGCATACGTAGCAAACTGAGCATCCAAAGCTTCACCGAAAGCAACTGCTTTTCCAGCGATGACATGCTCCAGAGGGCCTCCCTGGATTCCAGGGAATACTGAACTGTCTAACACCTGGCTCATCATTTTGATTTCTCCTTTAGGTGTTTTGTGTCCGTAAGTATTTTCAAAATCTTTTCCCATCATGATCATTCCTCCTCTCGGGCCTCTCAGTGTTTTATGAGTGGTTGTGGTTACTACGTGGCAGTGTTCAAATGGGGAATTCAGCAATCCTTTGGCAACAAGACCTGCAGGATGGGCAATATCCGCCCATAATGTGGCTCCTATTTCATCGGCAACCTCCCTGAACTTGGCATAATCCAGATCTCTTGAGTAAGCAGAGAATCCTGCGATCAGCATCTTAGGCTTTTCTCTCAATGCTACTTCCCTCATCTGGTCATAATCGATAAGGCCTGTTTCCCTGTTTACGCCATACGAAACTACATTATACTGCATCCCTGAAAAATTCACAGCTGAACCGTGGGTAAGATGCCCTCCCATGGAAAGATCCATTCCCATAATTTTATCTCCCGGCTTCAGTACCGCAAGGTAAATAGCTGCATTGGCCTGGGATCCGGAATGAGGCTGCACATTCGCATACTCAATCCCGAACAATTCTTTGGCTCTGTTAATGGCTAATGTTTCGACCTCATCTACTACTTCACATCCTCCGTAATATCTTTTCCCGGGATATCCTTCAGCATATTTGTTGGTCAGTACGCTCCCCACTGCTTTCATCACATTTTCAGAAACGAAATTTTCCGAGGCAATCAGTTCCAACCCGTGGGTTTGTCTTTGTCTTTCCTTTTCAATCAGGTCAAAAATAATATCCATTTACTTCTTTATTTTGAATTTTTCACCCCAAATGTACGGAATTTCCGGTAAGCTTCCAGCATCATCAGAGGTGATTTTTAACGTTAATTCCCAAATATTTACTGATTAAAAGTCTTCTTCAATCAGTTCTTTATTAACAATGGCCCCGGTCATGTTCCCATGGGCAATGGCTGTGGCTACCGACCTCATCAGCGTTACACTGTCACCACAGGCAAAAATGCCATCCACACTGGTTTTATGAGCAGAATCTATCTTTACCACCCCGTGCTCTGCCAGTTCACAGGCGATAATCCCTGAGACATCCAAGTTCTGTTCAATATTGATTTTGGAATACAATGCTTTTAAGGGTACTTTTTTCCCATTTTTAAAAATAAGCTCCTGAATATAGCCGTTTTCATGATGGATTGCTTTGATCCTGTCTTCAACGATCGTAATATTTTTCTCCCTGAATTTCTGCTGCTGTTCGGCAGTCATTTCCGAAGGGCCATTAGTGAACAGGGTCAGTTTTTTGGTCCAGTGATGGATCAACTTTGTAAATTCATAAGCAACATCGCCGGTGGCCAATACTCCGGTAACTTCATCCCGTACTTCGTAACCATGGCAATACGGGCAATGCAGCACTGAAATTCCCCAGCACTCTTCAAATCCGGGAATATCAGGTTTAATATCTTTGATTCCTGTAGCCAGAATGATTTTTCTCGCACTGAAGTTTTCTCCATGTTTGGTTTCCACTTCAAATCTTCCGGCATCCTTTATAATACCGGTAACCAGCCCGTCGTAAAATTGTATGGTGTCATATTTCAGTACCTGTTCCTTAGCGACAGAGCTGATTTCCGCAGGCGTAGTCCCGTCATGAGTCAGAAAATTATGGGACTGCGGGGTCTGGATATTACAAGGCTTGCCATCATCAATAATCAGAGTATTTCTCAGTGATCTGCCGAGGGCCATTCCTGCAGAGAGTCCTGCATAGCTTCCTCCTATAATGATGACATCAAAGTTTTTATTTTCCATAATGATAAATAAATGGTGAATGGTTATGCTGTAACGGCAAAACCTGTTCCTTTATCAGTAAATCTTATGAATTGCAAAGAGAGATACATTCTTGATTACCAATTAATCCGGACTAACAACCACATTCTGATTTCCCGTATTCAATTGTGGATTTCTTTACTCCTCTGATGGAAAAGCTATTTACCAGTCTCCTTTGATCTCATTAATCTCATCCTGAATTCTTTTACGAATATCTGTTTTTGAATTTTCAAAACTGAAAATTACTGTCCCTTTTTCTCTAGCAAAAGGATTCTCAACAGTACCGGCAATGCGCGAATGTTCAAAATAAGGTCCGGTTTCTTCAAGTTCATGTTCCGGCTTTTCTTTAACCCGGATGACATTTTTAAACCTTTTACTGAGGTCAAACCAATTGATATAGTCCGCATTGAATGACACTGCTTTAATCCCTTCTGTCGTATAATAATTGATGGCTCCCGCCTCTCCGTAATTATCGCATATCAATATCGTTCTTCCTGTTTTTGACAGTCCCGCATATTCCTGATCCACCTTTCGGGCCAGCTCTTTCCAACCCTGCATATCGGCAAAATCCTGAGGTAAAGGATGCTCATTTCCATCTTCCCAGCGAAGCAATCCGAACTTTCTGTATGGATCCTGATGAGAAACAATATATCCGGGACTTTTATTTGGAAAGGCTATACTGTACAAAGGAATAAATAAAACCAGAGGAATCATTATACTGACCGGTTTGAAAAACCTGGCCTGCCCCTTATCAAACAGATGACTGAGAAATACCGCACCGAAAGCAATATACACCGGATACAGCCCTATTGCATAATAATTCTTTGCTTTTAAAAATAAAAATATAAGCATCGTAATGATATAGCTCCAGAAGAAAACCCTGAATCTTTTAAAGGGCCTGTACCATAATAATGCGCCCAAACCTGCGATAATGACAAAAATGCTTCCTATAAAAAACAGCACCTGTGCCTTAAGAAAATTCATTCTGCTGACATGCACCAACTGACTTTCCGAAAGTTCTTTCATATGATGCACAACCGGAAAATTATTCCGGTACTGCCAGAACAGATTAGGGAAAACAATTATCAAAACTAAAAGCGCTGCCCAATATAGATGACGGCTCCTGAATATCTTCCTGTGCTCGGTTAACAGAAATGCAGGGATAAGTCCGAGTACCGAAAAAGCAATATTATATTTGTTCAATATTCCTATCCCAAAAACCACAGCTGCGACATACAGCCATTGTATTTTTTCAGAATTGATGTATTTGATTACTGCATAGTACAAAAACAGCCAGAGAAACACCTCTAGTGATGTAGGCTGAAACAGCATGTTCAGCCGGAGCAGGGCAGAAAATAAAATACCTGTAGAGGCAAGCACCTTAGCAAAAAGATTTCCATTCAGCGCTTCAACGGTTTTCCAGATCAGAGCAATCGTCAATGCACCGAACAGAGCAGGAAAAAATTTAACCCAAAACACATCATTTCCCAGCGTCCTGATGATCCAGGCTAACCATGACGTTACAGGGGGAACAGACAGATATCCCCAGGCAAGATGATTGGCCTGGTCCAAATGCAGGTATTCATCTCTGTGGAGTTCATATTCAGGGCTGATCAATGCGTACTGAAGAATAAACTTTGCGATGATAAAAACAAAAAGAATCCAATAGTCTTTTTTCATGGTATATCATGTAGATTTAAAGATAAGACATTCTGATCCGGCCGGTTGTTACATGCTTATTGTAATATTCTGCACAATGTAAAAAAAATCCCGGAATCATAAATTCCGGGATCAATCTAAATGTATAGAGTCGTTTATTATTTTTTCTTCTCCTTAAACTCTTCCTTATCTTTATCTGAAGGATTCCACACTTTCACCTCATCATCTTTTGACAGTCCGGAAAGGATTTCAACATTAATACCGTCACTTGCCCCTAAAGTCACGTAAGCTTTTCTGAACTTACCATCTGTCTGCTTCACTTCCACAAAAGGTTTATCTTTTCCTTTCACCTTCTCATACTGAATCAGGGATTCGTCCAAAAGCAGTGCATTTTTACGGGACTTAAGCACAATTTCACCATTGGCGGAGAATCCTGCCCGGATGTATTCGTTGTTAGGATTATACACATCGCCTTCTACCGGAAATTTGATGGTTCCGTTATTATCCTTACCCTTTGGAGCAATCATGGTCAGTTTCCCCGGAAATGTTTTATTCTGCAAGGCACCGATAACAATTTTCATCGGCATGCCCTGTTTCAGTTTTCCGGCCTGGGCTTCATCAATTTCTCCCTGGAAGATCAATGAATTGAGATCAGCGATAGAACATATGGTGGTTCCGGCGTTGAAAGAGTTGGCTTCAATAACCTGGCTCCCTACTTTTACCGGAACTTCAAGCACGGTACCCGAAGCTTTTGAACGGATCTGGGTTGTAGCCAGTCCCTGAAGCTCCGGTGTAGCTCCTGTTTTGGCTATCTGCAATCTTTTCTGTGCCGTAACCAACTGCTGATTTGCATTTTTCAGTGCCTGTTGCACAGAATACAGCTGCTGCTGGGAATTCAGGTATTCCTGTTGGGAAATAACGCCCTGGCTATAAAGTTTCTGCTGCATGGCAAACTGCTTCTGCATATTGCTTACGTTCATTTTAGCGTTGCTGATCTGGATCTGGGAAGTCTGTACATCCTGCTGGGCATTGTTTACCTCAGCAAGGTTGGGAACAATCCTAACCGTTGCAATCAGCTGGCCCGCGGTTACTTTATCACCTTCATCCACCAGGATTTTATCAATGATCCCGGCAATATTCGGTTTGATTTCGATCTCTTCTTTTGGAACGATCTTTCCGGTAGCCATCACTTTATCCTCCATATTCTGGATGGTAGCCTTACGGGTAAGGAAGGCTTCCGCCTGCTTGGAATTGGATTTTACAAGATAACTTATCCCTGCAATTAATGCTACTGCCAGTAAAAGTCCCAGCAATATATAAACAGCTTTTTTCCAGGTAAATTTCTTTTTCATATGTACAGTTTACTTTTTAATTAAGCGGTTAATGTTGTATTATTCTGTTCTTAATGCCTCAATAGGCCTGATTTTTACGGCCCGCTGAGCCGGAATCATACCGATGACCAAACCTAAAACTACCATGACAGCCATGGCTGCGAACACATTGGAATAATTAACGGTTGGGTTATAGAAAGGGAAGTCATCCTGGTTCTGGGTCAGTATATTTAGAATGATCAGGGTGAAAATCCCGAAAATAAAGCCGAGCAGCCCCGAAGACAAAGTAATGACCACACTTTCAAGGAGGATCTGATTCCTTACCTCAGCTGGCTTGGCTCCCAATGCTCTCCGGATCCCGATTTCTTTGGTTCTCTCCTTTACCGTGATGAGCAGGATATTGGAAATCGCAATGACACCGGCAAGGATGGTTAAAGTTCCTACGATAATGGTGAGAAGCTGCATGCCGGAAAGGAAACCGGTCAGCTTTTTAAACTCTTTTCCCAGGTTGAAGCTCCCGAAAGCATTGGTATCGTCAGGCGATACTTTATTTTTAGCTTTCAGTTCACGTTTGACGCGTTCTTCCACTTCATTTACATTGGCGTTGGGCTTGCTTACTATCGCAAACATATCTATTTTATCGGCGGCATTATACATTTTCGTGTAGGTGGAAAGCGGAATAAAGACCGTCTGGTCATTTTCAAAGCCTCCTCCTTTCTTAATCCTGAACACACCGATCACATTGAAGAAAATCCCTTTGATGTTGATGGATTGCCCCAATGGGTTTTCTTTCTTTTTAGCATCAAAAAAATTCTTGTACACTTCTTCCCCTATTACAGCTACATTTTTATTCTCCGAAACATCGGCATCATTGATATACCTTCCGAAAATAAGCTTCTTCTCTGAAATTTTATTTCCTACCGGATAATCACCCGTTAAAGAATATGTAGCACTTTTACCATTCTTAGACATGGATTCACCAGGTGTTCCGGTAAAGCTTCCTCTTGAATTCTGTGGGGAAATATAATCGATTTCAGGAACCTTTCTTTTGAGCATATCCATATCCGGCAGCTGCAGGTTTACTTTCCTTCCTTTCGGAAAACCGTCATAAGGAATGGAAGTATTCTGGGCCCACAGGAATATGGAATTGGTGGCAAATCCGGAAAACAGCTTATCAAAACCA
>Ga0070683_100000847_pt1 | contig 22661 bp, 19 predicted proteins | sample KBSC713LmetaG_FD_64662 | JGI IMG/M metagenome (GOLD analysis project Ga0070683, IMG submission 64662) | Corn rhizosphere microbial communities from Kellogg Biological Station, Michigan, USA - KBS C7.1-3L metaG | ecosystem: Host-associated > Plants > Roots > Rhizosphere ... | reverse complement strand
AGCTCGCGCAGGAGGGAGCCCGCGTCGCGCCGGGTGAACCACGTCGAGCCGAACTTCTCGCGGAAGAACCGCTTGAGCGCCGCCTCGAACGCCCAGGCGCGGACGTACTCGGTCGAGTAGAAGCCGGCATCGACGTCCCCGAGGTAGTCGGTGGGACTGGGCTCGATCTTCAGGGCGTCGCCGAGAATCTCGACGTAGCGCTTCTGCAGCGGCCGTGGATCCTCGGCGGCGTGCAGTTCGAGCTCGTACAGCACCTTCGCGCAGTAGCGGCGGACGAGGTAGAGGAGGCCGGTCGCGCTCTCGGCGACGAATTCGCTCGGCCGTGGCACGTCGAGGCGCCGGTTCAGCCAGGCGGTGTCCTGGACGAGGTGCTCCATCAGCATCGCCCAGCCCTCGGTGACGGCGAAGTCGCCGAGCCGCCGTTCCTCGACGGGAAGGTCGGCCCGCGTGTGGGCGAAGTGCTCCGTATGGCCGGCCTCGTGGAAGAGCGCGCGCCAGTCGTCGACGCCGCCGATCGGCTGGATCACGAGCACGACCCGCTGGGGCACCTCGATCGGCGAGCAGAACGCACGCGGTGTCTTCTTCTCGCGCTGCTCGACGTCGAGCTCGACGTTCTCCTGAGCATGGAGGTCGACGCCGAGGTCGGCGAGGGTCGCCTCGAGCGCCGGCAGCATCCGGTCACCGGGAAAGGACGGATCCCATTCGGGCGCCCGGAAGACACGTGCTACGTCGAAGCGCTGGGCCTCGGCCAGCCCGACGCCGACGCGCTCGCGGAAGAGCCGGTCGCCGGCGTCCTCCCACATCCGCTCGGTCGCGTCCAGGAACGCACGGCACTGCTCGCCCATCTCGTCCAGCCGGAAGCCGAAGCGGCGGTGGAGTTCGACGTAGTCGGGCGCACCCAGCGCGTGCACGGCCTCGGTCACGACCTGTGCCGCCTCGAGCTGGACCGGCAGCAGGTGCTCGTCGGTGAGCGCGTTGCGCGCGTTCTCGAGCCGCTGCCGCTTGGCGCGGTCGGGCTCGTTCGCGATCGTCGGGCGGAGCATCCGGTAAGGGACCTCGTCGCCGTCGACGGTCGCGGTCAGCTCGGCCTCGAGCCGCGCGGAGCGCTCCTCGAAGTCGCGCGTCAGGTTGCCGAGGTAACCGGAGCACGCGAACTTCCAGAGCTCGCGCACGCGGCGGTCGCCGTCGACCGCCGAGCCGACGCGGTTCGCCTGGTCGAGGCTGGTCAGCTCGCCGAAGCGCTCGTAGATCGGGACGAGGTCGAGCGAGTCCTTGTGGCCGGCGAAATGGAGGTAGTACTCCTCGTCGATCGCCGCGATGAACCGATCCGCCTGCTCACGGTAGTCGTCCAGCTCGCGTGGGGTCGGCACGGCCGTCAAGGTCGCCTAGGATACCCGCGTGCGGCGGATCTCCATCACCACGGACCGGAAGACCCAGCTGGTCGACATCACCGCGCAGGTGCAGGACGCGCTCGCCGACGCGAACGGCGCGTCGGCCGCGCTCGTCTACGTCCCGCACACGACGGCCGGCGTGACGATCAACGAGGGTGCCGACCCGCTGGTCGCCCGGGACCTCGAGGCTGCCCTCCAGAAGATCGTGGACGACGGCTGGCCGTGGCAGCACGTCGAGGATCCCGACGGCCCGAACGCTCCCTCGCACGTCCGCGGCTCGCTGATCGGCCCGCAGGTGCTCGTCCCGATCGACGGCGGCAAGCTCGGCCTCGGCCGCTGGCAGGGGATCTTCTTCTGCGAGTTCGACGGCCCGCGCGAGCGGAACGTCTTCGTCACGACGCTGAGCTGATCCGTGGCCGCTCCCGTCTCCCGGGGAGACGAGCTCGAGCTCCACGTCGACTCGCTCGCTTACGGCGGTAACGGCGTTGCGCGGCTGAACGGCTTCGTCGTCTTCGTTCGCCGCGGCCTGCCCGGAGACACCGTCCGCGCGACCGTGACGAAGGTCAAGCGCGGATTCGCCGAGGCGACCGCGACCGAGGTAGTGACGGCCGGGGCGCCGCGGGTCGACGCGCCGTGCGCGCACTACCCGGCGTGCGGCGGGTGCCGCTTTCAGGATCTCGCGTACGAGGCGCAGATCGCCGCGAAGCAGGAGCAGGTGCGCGACGCGCTCGTCCGGATCGGACGCGTCGCCGACCCGCCGCTCGAGGCGATCCTCCCGGCCGAGTCGCAGTTCCACTACCGGAACAAGCTGGAGTACTCGTTCACCGACACGTCACGCGGGGCCGCTCTCGGCTTCCACCGGGCGGGACGCTGGGACGAGGTGCTCGAGGTCGAGCGCTGCTGGCTCACTACCGACCTCGGCAACGCGATCCGCGAGACCGTCCGCGACTGGGCGCAGGAGGAGGGGCTGCCGGCGTTCGACCAGGAGGCGCAGACCGGTTACCTGCGCCACCTCGTCGTCCGCGAGGGCCGCAACACCGGCCAGGCGCTCGTCCAGCTCGTCACCGCGCCGGGGGACCTGCAGGGAGCGGATCGGCTGGTGGAGGCGCTGCGGGCGTTCCCGGAGGTGCGCTCGATCCACTGGGCGGTCAACGACTCGCCCGCCGAGGTGACGAACCTGCCGTCGAACCTGCTCTGGGGCGAGGAGGCGATCGAGGAGGAGCTGCTCGGCCTGCGCTACCGCGTCCGGCCCAACGCCTTCCTGCAGACCAACACGGCCATGGCCGAGCGGCTCTACGAGCTCGCGATCGACTACGCGGAGCTGACCGGGGGCGAGACGGTCTACGACCTCTACTGCGGGATCGGGTCGATCGGGCTGTCGATCGCCTCCCGGGCGCTGACGGTGTGGGGGGTGGACGTGTCGGAGGAGTCGATTGCATGCGCGATCGAGAACGCGAGCCTGAACGGTGTTACGAATGCCGCGTTCTTTGCAGGCGAGGTCGGCCGGTCGCTCGAGGATCTGGCCGAGCGCGCCGGGCCGCCGGACGTGGCCGTCGTCGACCCTCCGCGGGCTGGCCTGTCGGGGAAGGCGCTGCGCGCCCTCGCGCGGCTGGAGGCGCCGAGGATCGTCTACGTGTCGTGCAACCCGACCACGCTGGCCGGGAACGTGAAGGATCTCGTTGCCGACTGGGGCTACGCGCTCGTCCGCTCCCGCCCGGTCGACATGTTCCCGCACACGCCGCACGTCGAGAGCGTGTCGCTGCTGGTTCGGCCCGCCTAGGGACCGTCCCCGGAGGGGGACTGTCCCCGAAGAACCGGTGCGCCACCATCCGGGAGGGTCAGTTCCCTCCGGGGTCAGACCCTAAGATCGTGGCATGCGCATCTGCCTGATGATCGAGGGCCAGGAGGGGGTCTCCTGGGACGAGTGGGTCGCCCTTGCGCGCGCGTGCGAGGAGCACGGCCTCGAGGGCCTCTTCCGCTCCGACCACTACCAGTCGGTCTTCGACATCTCCGGCCGCGGTTCGCTCGACGCCTGGGCGACGCTCGCCGCGCTCGCCGCGGTCACCGAGCGGATCCGGCTCGGCACGATGGTCTCGCCCGCGACCTTCCGGCGTCCGTCGGTGCTCTCGCGGATGGTCGCGACCGTCGACCACATCTCGGGTGGCCGGGTCGAGCTCGGTCTCGGCGCCGGCTGGAACCAGGCCGAGCACGACGCGCACGGCTTTCCGTTCCCGGCTCTCGACGGGCGGATGGCGATCCTCGAGGAACAGCTCGAGATCGTGCACCGCCAGTGGACCGAGGAAGAGTTCTCTTTCCAGGGACGCCACTACCGGCTTGAACGCTGCCGGGCCGAGCCGAAGCCGCTGCAGCGCCCGCACCCGCCGATCGTCATGGGCGGGGCCGCCGGGCCGCGAGTGGCAGGTCTCGCGGCCCGCTGGGCCGACGAGTACAACACCCCGTTCGCGTCGGTGGGGCAGTGCCGGGAGCGGCGGGCGGCGATCGCGGACGCGTGTGAGCGCGAGGGGCGGAAGCCGATCGCGTTCTCGTTGATGGCGGCGTGCTGCGTCGGCCGCGACGAGGCCGAGGTGCTCGAACGCGCGCGGCGCCGCCTGGAGCGGAGCGGCCGGGACGACGACCCCGCTGTCCTGCTCCAACAGGACAACGTCCTCGTCGGGACCGTCGACCACGTGGTGGCAAGACTGCGGGAATACGGCGGCGCCGGGGTCGAGCGCGTCTTTCTCCAGCATCTCGACCACACCGATCTCGACATGGTGCGGCTGATCGGCGAGGCGGTCGTTCCCGCGTTCGAGTGAATCGTGTTGCGGCTGTCCGGAACGTGAACTAACGTCGGGCGCGCAGATCCCCCGTTACGACAGGCGACTTCAAGGAGCCCGACATATGCGCGGTACCAGAATCACCGCCCTGTGCCTCGTCCTGCTCGCTGCCCTGATGCTGGTGGCGGCAGGCTGCGGCAGCAGCAGCAAGAACTCGGCGGCCACCACGGAGGAGACGACAACGGAGGCCACGACCACCACCGAGGCCGCGACCACCGAGGAGGCCACCACCGAAGCCACGACCACGGCGGCGGCGACGACCACCGCGGCGGCGACGACCACGTCGGGGCTCGGCGGTCTCGTCGCGAGCGGCAAGTGCAAGGACCTCCAGAACCTCGGTCAGAAGTACTCGCAGGCGCTGAGCGGCAACGGCGCCGGCACCGACCTGAAGAAGACCGCCCAGGTCATCCACGAGTTCGCGGACGACGCGCCCTCCGAAATCAAGGGCGACTTCCAGGTCTTGGCCGACTACATGTCGAAGGTCGCGGACGTCGCCGGCGATCTCAAGCCCGGCCAGACGCCCAGTCCCACTCAGCTTCAGAAGCTGCAGACGCTGGCCACCTCGATCGACACGCAGAAGCTGACCACCGCGTCCCAGCACATCACCGCCTGGGTCACGAAGAACTGCAAGGCCTAACGACGAAGCGTCGGGGACGGTCCCTCCGCGGGACCGTCCCTGCTTCGCCGGCGGAGCTGCGCCCAGATCAGGTCCGCGTTCGGGACCAGGAACCCGACCGACAGTGCCGGCAACGCCGGCAGCCCGGCGACGTCGGCCCAGACCGTGATCGCGATCGTCGCGCCCAGGGCGCCGACCATCGCCAGCCACGTCCACCCCGGGCGGAGCCCGAACCGGACGGCGGCAGCGAGGTAGAGCGCGAAGAAGAGGACGTCGGGGATGCCGAGCCGCGGGCCGTTCGACTGACCCGGCAGGACCCAGTAGACCGAGAAGGCGTCGAAGACGTCGGAGTGGTGCTCGACGATGTGGCCGGTCGGGCCGCGGAAGACGGAGTAGGCGTCCACGAAGGGGACGATCGCCGCGATCACGACCAGCAGGACGAGCTCCTCGAAGAGCCCGAGGAACCAGAAGGCGAAGAACGTCACCGCCGCGAGCTTGGCGGCGTTCGCGAGCACCTCGAGGTCGCCGACCTCGGCCAGGATCGCCAGCGCGGCCAGGCAACCCGCGAGTGGAAGCAGCCGACGAGCACGGCAGAGCGGCAGCACGATCCAGTCGAACAGGAATACGCCCGGCATCAGCACGAACGCGAGCAGCGCCACTTCCCACCAGAGCGGGATCCGCGGCAGAGAGTCGGCCGTGAAGTACCAGGCCGCGCCGGCCCCGAACCAGGCCGCGAGCGCGACCGAGCGCGAGCGGCTCAATACGGCGGCAGCTCTGCCCACCAGGAGCCGAGCACCTTGAAGGCGTTCCAGAACGCGGTCTTCGCCGGCGCCTCGTCGAGAGCGGTGTCGATGTCGGGAACGACCAGCGCCTCGACGGTCGGGGTGAACCGCTGCAGCTCGCCGAGCGTCGGCCCGACCTCGGCGGCCAGCGGGAACTCGAGGTCGTTGAGGAAGGCGAGCGCGTCCTCGCCCATCGCCACGACCAGCTTCGGCTGGACGATGTGCAGCTCGCGGGTCAGCCAGCCGCGCGCCTCCTCGTCGGCGGCGCCGTCGGCCAGCTTCACGCAGTTGGTCCCGTAGATCGCCATCGGGTCGACGCGCAGCCGCTGGAGCGACTTCAGCACCGCCTGTCCGGAACGGCCGAAGAAGGCGACGCCCTCCTGTGCCTCGGACGGCTGCGGCCGGTGCTTGAGCAGGAAGATGTCCGCGAGCGGGTGCCCCGAGCCGAGCACGGGCACCGAGACGCCGCCGGCCGCGCGCGCGATCTCGTCTCCGAGCTCGTTGATCTCGGAGATTGCCTTCTGGAGGTACTTCTCGTGGATCTCGTCGGCGGGCACGGCGGTCACTGGGGACACGTTTGGATTTCTCCCCTAGCGGACCCTTTCCTTGGCCTGCGCCGCCCACTTCTGCACCTGCTGGACGATCAGGGACTTCGGCCGGCGCAGGATCTCGGCGCCGCGCAGGCTGACCAGGAACTCCTCGGGCCCGTCGAAGGCGCGCATCTTGACCGCGCCGGCGCCCACGCCGAGCAGCACGTGGGCGTCGGAGCCGGCGCCCATCGTCAGGCCGTACTTGCGCGCGAACCGGAGCGCCTCGTCGTTGAACGACTCTCGGATCAGCCTCGCGTTGTACACCTCGAAGACGTCGATGTCGGCGAGGTGCCGGTGCAGCGTGCGGGCGTCGGGGATCGCGTGCCGCCGGTCGAAGGGATGTGGGAGGTAGACGAGGCCGTCCTGCGCTCGGATCGCCGCGATCGTGTCGGCGAACGAGAGACCGCGCGGGATCTCCTCACGCAGGAAGAGCCCGATCACCTCGCCCTGGGTGTCTGTCTTGACCTCCTCGCCCGGGATGACGACCAGATCCCGGCCGCGGGCGAGCTCGACCGCCTCCTGCGCGCCGCCGAGGCGGTTGTGGTCGGTGACGGCGATCGCGCCGAGCCCGATCGTCTCGGCGTGCTCGAGCAGCTCCTCCACCTGGATCGAGCAGTCGTGCGACCACGACGTGTGCATGTGCAGGTCGCAGGTGATCCAGGGGCGGCCGGCGAGCGGGTCCTCGTCGCGGCGCGGACGACGGCGGCGCGCCAGCGAGCGGTAGAGGCCGTCGAGGTCGGCCGCGACCGCGGCGTAGCTCTGTCCTTCTGCCCGCGACCGGGCCTCCGCGCCGAGCCGCTCGCGGAGGTCGGAGTGCTCGGCGAGCCGGGCCACGGCGGCCGCTGCCAGCTCGGGCTGCGTCTCGACGCCGGGCGGGTCCGCCGACGGCGCGCCGGAGGCGTCGGCCTCGAGGCGGAGCCGCTGGCTGCCCTCGATCGCCGGCACGTAGATCGCCGCCTCGGCGAGGGCGGCGGCCCGCGTCGCCGTGTCGCGGCCCAGCCGCGAGTGCACGCGGGCGACGAAGCGCCGCGGCACGTACGGCCGGCCGGAGAGCGGTCTCGTGCGGAGCAGCGTCAGCTCCCAGCCGGGCAGCTCGTCGAGCATCCGGATCACGCCGCGCGCCACCGGACGTTCGAGACCGCGCCATTCGAGCACGATCTCCTGGCTCTTTCGGGCAGGCCGGAAGAGACTCGTGTCGACCCCCGGTGACACGATCCGGTAGTCGCCGGGGAACCGCTCCTCGGCGGCCGCCGCCACCTCCTCCGAGGAGGCGACCAGGGCGTCGATCCGCCCGAGCAGCTTCGCGCGCTGGGCCTTCGCCGGCGGGTAGCCGAGTCGCTCCGGCGAGAAGAAGCTCGCGACCGCGATCGTCTGCGCGGAGCGGAGCGCGAGGTAGGAGAGGCTCGGCAGTGCGGGCTCGAACCCATGGACGACGTCGTACCCGCCACGGGAGAGCGCGACGGACAGGTTCGCCCGCCAACCGACCGGGACGCCCATGCTGCTGCGGCGGGAGATCGGCACCGCCGGGCCGATCGCGATCACGTCGTCATCGGCATCGCCGAGCAGCGACTGCCGGCCGGCGCGGAGATCGGCGGCGCGGCTGGAGGGTGCGAGCACCGTCACCGAGTGACCGAGCTCCCGGAGCTCCGCCGCGACTCCGGCGACATGGTCGTTCACGTCGTGGGGCACCGACCACGCGAACGGCGTGACGAGGCAGATCCTCATCGCCGCAATCGTAGGGACAGACCCCGAGCGGGGTCTGTCCCTACGGGTCGAGCTACGCCTTCGCCGTGGTTTTTGCCGGCTTCCGCGTGTGCTGCTTGATGAAGCGCTCGGTGTTTTCGCGCGCCTCGTCGTCGCGGATCTGCTTCGGCGGCGACTTCATCAGGTACGAGCTGGGCGCCTCGAGCGCGCCCGCGACGCCGTTGTTCAGGGCCAGCTTCGCCAGCCGGACGGCGTCGATCACGATCCCGGCCGAGTTCGGCGAGTCCCAGACCTCGAGCTTCAGCTCGATGTTCAGCGGCACGTCGCCGAACGACTTGCCCTCCATCCGGATGTACGCCCACTTCCGGTCGGTCAGCCACGGCACGTAGTCGGACGGGCCGACGTGCACGTTCCCGGCGCCGAGGTCGTAGTCGAGCATCGACGTGACCGCGTTCGTCTTCGAGATCTTCTTCGACTCGAGCCGGTCCCGCTCGAGCATGTTCAGGAAGTCGGAGTTGCCGCCGACGTTCAGCTGCATCGTCTTGTCGAGCCGCACGCCGCGGTCGCGGAACAGCGTCGTCAGCACCCGGTGCGAGATCGTGGCGCCGACCTGCGACTTGATGTCGTCGCCGATGATCGGCACGCCGGCCTCCTCGAAGCGGCGCTGCCAGTACGGCTCCCGCGCGATGAACACGGGCATGCAGTTCACCATCGCGACGCCCGCCTCCAGGATCTGCTCGGTGTACCACTTCGTCGCGGCTTCCGAGCCCACCGGGAGGTAGTTGACGACGACGTCCGCGCCGGTCTCCTTGAGGATCCCGACCACGTCGTCGGTCTCGCCGGGCGCCTTCTCGACCACCTCGGACAGGTACTTGCCGATCCCGTCGTGCGTCATCCCGCGCGAGACCTTCACGCCGGTCTTCGGCACGTCGGCGAACTTGATCGTGTCGTTCGGGTGCGCCCAGATCGCGTCGGCCAGGTCGACGCCGACCTTGCCCTTGACGACGTCGAACGCGGCGACGAACTCGATGTCGCGGATGTGGTACCCGCCGAGGTCGACGTGCATCAGGCCGGGGACGAAGTCGTCCGGGCTCGCGTCCTTGTAGTACTGCACGCCCTGGAGCAGGGAGTTGGCGCAGTTGCCGGCGCCGATGATCGCGACGCGGACCTTGCCGTTCGCGCGCCGGCGGCCGTTCTGCGAGCCGTTCGTGTTGGCCATTGCTTCCTTTCGTCGGTTGGACCTGAAGGGGACGCCGAGCCCGTCCGCGAGCGCACGCAGCACGACGTCGTTGAAGGGAACCCCGGTTCGCGTCGCCTCGCGCCGGATCGCGTCGCGGAGCTCCTCCGGCATGCGCAGGAGGATCACGGGGCTCGAGCCGGGCAGGGCGCTCTTCCGGCCCGTCGGCCGGTAGTCGACGCCGAACGAATCTGCTAGCAGTCCGACTGCGACGTCGTTCAGCGAGGCGCCTTTTCTGGCCGTTTCGCGCACGAGAGCGGCCTTCAACGAGGAAGGCGCCCTGACCAGGACGCCCTTCCTCGGTCTTTTGCTAGCAGTCAATGTGCTAGCAGCTTACAGCATCCTCGGCTAGTTGACGTTGACTGCGCTTCCCTTCAGGGAGAGGACGCCGGCCGACTGGACGAGGCCGGTGCCGGAGCCCCTGAGCGAGAAGTCGGCATCGGCGAGAACGGTCGCGGACGTCCCGGCATGAAGCCCGATGCTCTGCCCGGTGCCGAGATCGAAGTCGCCCACGCTGCGGAGGACGAGGTCGTCGCCGAGCACGTTGAGGGACGTGCCCTGGCCGTTCGAGAGCACGATGCCGGCGTCGGTGACGCTGATCGAGTACTGCCCGTTCGGGCTCGTGGCCGTTCCGGAGAAGGACTCGCCGTTCGTCCCGTTGCAGACGTGGGCGGTCGACCCGTCGACGCCCGTGATCGCAGCGCCGCCGGCGGGGCAGCCGGCGTCTCCGGGCTGGAGCTGCGCCACCGTCGGGCTCACGCCGGCCGCCCCCGGGTCGCCCTTCGGCCCCTTCTGGTTCCAGGCGATCGGAGCCTCGATGCCGAGGCAGTGCTGTCCCTTGTCGGCGTCGACCACACGGAGGATGCCCCCGACCTTCGTGTAGCAGCCCTGGATCACGCCGCCGTCGCCGGGGACGGTCGCCCACGCCACGCCCCCCGCGAGTGCGCTCGCGGCGACCGCGCCTGCGGCGGCCGCGAGCAGATGGCTCTTGCCCATGGTCGTTCTCCTTTCCGAGATCGTCTAGACGCCGCAGTCGACGGCGCCGATGTGGCACTCGCCGTTCGCCTTGAAGGTCGCCACCTTCGTCTCCACTTCCCGCGAGAGCGTCATCGGCGCGCCCGGCGCCATGACCGGCGTACTGATCAACAGGATCTTGTTGACGGGGTAGATGCGGGCCTTGATAGCCGTCGGGCAGTAGGCCGGGATGCCCGGCGGGTTCGTCGGATCGAACTCGCAGTGGAACTTGGCATAGACGGTGTACTCGCCGCTCCAGTGCCGCCCGCCGGACAGGTACGGGAACGGAATCGTCACTCGCTCGCCGCCGATCTGGCGTGGTTTCGACCAGTTCACGCTCCCCGCGCTCGAGATCAGGTAGCAGTCGTCCGAGCCGGCGAACGAAAGACCGCCGCTGGCCTTCTTCAGCCCCAGCGCCGCCCCCGCACCGTCGAACCGCGTGAACTCCGTGGCCGCGATGTCGGTTGTCGTGCGGCAGTCGAAGCCGCCCGGCCCCGTGAGCCGCAGCGAGATGGTCGCCCACGCGTACCGCATCCGGTAGAACTCCGGATCGGGCTCGGTGGTCGGCCCTACGCCGATCTGGCCCTCCCAGCTCATTCCCTCGGCGAAGAACAGCGTGTTGTAGAAGGCGTCGTCCGCGCCGGAGTGCTCGAACTGCTGAGCGGCCAGGTCACGCAGGTCGCGCGCCGTCCAGACGGAGTGACCGGCGCGGTTGTACCTCGGAAGTGCCGTCAGCAGCCGCTTGAGCCCTGCCTGGCCGCCGCCCAGCCGACGTTGGATCATCTGGTAGGTGACGGCGCCGACCCGCGTCTCGTTGTACTGGGCGTAGCGCTCGTCCACCTTGCTCGCGAGCGTGGGCCGCGGCGGCTGCGAGGCGAGGTTCATGTACGGCCCGCAGCCCAGGTACAGGAGCCCGGCGCCTTCCTTCAGCACGACCGCCGCGAAGGCGTTCGGGAACCCTTCGCTCCAGGCCAGGTTCGGCTTGGTCGGATACGACCTGCTGGCGTCATGAGCGCCGGCGTCCGGCCCGTCGCGCGCGATCGTGTACAGGACGAAATGGCCGTACTCGTGGACGAGCGGAGTCGGCTCCCACTGCGCGTCGTGGCCGTTCGCCTGGCCGACCTCGATCGTGCTCGGAGGATCGAAGCCGATCTGCGGGCGCGACCCCACCGGCCCGTCGTGCACGCGGGCCGTGATCACGGGGAGCTGACGCGGCGCGGTGATCGCGGCGACGCGAGCCGCACGCTGGAGCTGGATCAGCGTGTTGACATGGCCGTTCCGCTCCTCGTCGTTGCCGACCGAGAAGAACAGCCGTCCGCCTACGGCGGGCCGCGAGCCGAGGGGAATCCGCTCGACCGCGCCGCCGCCCGCGCCGGTGACCTTCACCCGCGGCGTCTGCAGGACGAGCGTGGCCTTGACCGGGCCCGATCCGGACAGCGAGACGCTCGCCGGTCGCGTGCCGCCTTCGAGCAGGCTCACCCGTGCCGTCCGTCCGCCGCGGCTCAGCTCGAGGGTGCCCGCCGTCACCGGCTTCGGCGCCGCGAGCCTGCTCGACGCCCCTGAGCAGGGCTGGGCCTTGTAGAACACCCCCGCGTTGATCAGGGTGCGGCTCGTGCCCGCGCCGGCTGCGCCGACCACTGCCGCGAGCGCGGCCGCGGCGAGCCCAAGCATCGCTGCCGTGACGTACGTGCGCTTCCTCATTCGGGTGCCTCCCTCTCTTCGGCGAGCTCTGCGTCCTCCACGGCCACGACGATCCGCTCGTAGGAGAGCGCGGCCCGTCTTCCCGCCCGGTCGAGCTCCTCAGCGGACGGCGCCTCGAAGAAGTGGAGGATCGTCTGGTCTCCGGGCAGGAACGTCGTCCGGACGTACCGGACTCCGGTGCCGAGCTCGGCCGTCCGCCGGGCACGCGCGCGGGCGTCCTCGACGACGGCTCCTGAGTGCGCCGCGTACGACTCGACGACGTAGCTCGGCATGGCGTCGAGGATCGCACGGCGTTGCCGACGCGGAAACCTGGAAACCCCTAGACATTGACCTCGGCGGGTCAGGTGCGCTGCGCGAGCCTCCGCGCCAGCTCTGTCCGTGAGCGGATCTCGAGCTTCCGATACACGGACGTGAGGGCGGCCTCGACCGTGTGCACCGACAGTACGAGCTCCGCGGCCACTTCGCGGTTCGTCTTTCCCTCCGCGACCAGGTCGGCGACGCGCCGCTCGGTCGGCGTGAGGCCGCCCCCGGAAGGAGCCCGGCCGCCGATCCGCCCGAGCTCTGCCCGAGCACGGTCGACGAAGGGTGGTGCGCCGAGGCCCTCGAAGATGCTGAGTGCCTGCTCCAGCGTCGCCCGTGCTTCGCGTCGCCGTCGCAGCCGGCGCTGGACGGTGCCGACGGCGAGCAGCGTCCGGGCACGCTCGAGTGGAACCGCCCAGCCGTCGCCGGCCCGCGCCGCCTCCTCGAGCAGGCCGAGGCCGCTCTCGGGGTCGCCGGCCGAAACGAGCGCCAGCCCGCGTCCGCGGAGGCCGATCGAGATCGCGCGGGGGCGGCCGAGGGCGACGCCGCGGCGCTCGAGCGCAGTGGAGTACACCGCCGCCTCCTCGCCCCGCCCGGTCGCCGCATACGCCTCGATCAGATCACTGGCGAAGAGCCGCATCCCCGGCTCTGCGATCCCGAGCTCGTCGAAGCCCCGGGCGGCGGTCTCGAGATGCGGCAGCGCTTCTTGCGGGTCGTCCTCCGTGAGGGCGGCGAAGCCGAGCACCCACTCGTAGCGGGCACGGTGAAGACGGTCGTCGACGGCTGGCGCGAGTGCCTGGGCGACCGCGTCGCGGGCGAAGTCGAGATCCCCCCGGTGCACGGCGATCACCGCTCGGATCCACAGTGCCGCCCCGACGCCCTGGGGGTCGCCGCTGTCCCGCCACTCAGTCAGAGCGGCGTCGGCGTGCTCAACCGCCTGGTCCCAGTCGCCGGCGCGCCACTCGACCTGGGCGAGGTGCATGAGCGCGTGCATGCGGCGGAAGGAATCGCCCCGCTGCGCCGCTGCCTCGAAGTCGTCCGAAAAGCCGACCCGGGCGAGGTCGTGCTCGTCACGCCACATCCGGACGGTGGCGGCGGCGAACGCGGGGCGGAATCCCGTCACCACCTCCTCCAGGGACCCGCGCGCGAGCTCCCGTGCGCGCTCGAGCGAGGCGAGTGGATCGCCGTCGCAGCAGGCCCCCTCGAACCAGGCGCGGAACGCCAGCGCCTCCGCGGCGAGGGTGGCATCTCCCGCGGCCTCCGCATCGTCGACTGCCGACCGCGCGTGCTCGAGCGAGCGGCGGCAGTCGACCAGCAGGTACCCGAGGCCGAGCGACAGCGAGATCCGAGCGCGCAAGGCGTGGTTCGAGCCCGCCTCGAAAAGCGCCCTGGTCGCAGCCTCCGTCGGCTCCGACGATGCTTCGGCCAGAGCAAGCAGTGCCCGGGCCCGGTCTTCGCCCGGCGGCAGGGCGTCCACCGCCTCGGAGGCGAGCTCTCGTGAGCGCGCGTAGTCGCCTGCGCCCCGCTGCGCGTCGGCGGCCGCCCGCACGCGCCGAATGCGCTCCGGATCGGCGGCAGCCGTCAGGCGCAGCGCGCGCTCCAGCAGCTCGGCGGCCACCTCCGGCGCTCCCCGGCCGCCGGCCTGGGCTGCGGCCCGTTCGAGCGCGGCGACCGCCTCGGGATCGACCCCGGACGCAGCCTGTGCGAGGTGGCGGGCGTGTTCCTCGGGATCGGTGACGACAGCGGCGATGCGCCGGTGGAGGGTGCGCGCGCGCCCCGGCTCGATCCGGGCGGCGAGGCCGGACGCCAGGAGCGGATGGGTGAACGCAATCGCGTCTCCGTCGACCACGATCACACCGGCCTCCGCTGCGGGTCGCAACGACGGCGGTCGACCGAGCACCGAAGCGACGGCCTCGACGGTGGGATGCGCGAGCATGGCCGCGATCTGCAGCGCGCTCTCCGTCGTGCGCGGGAGCTTCCCGAGCCGGTCGTCGACGAGCGCCGTCAGGCTCGCCGGAATCTGCAGCGGCCTCTCCGGCTCCTGTTCGGCCACGTACGCCGGCAACGAGCGGGCGAGCTCGAGTGCGTAGAACGGATTGCCGCCCGACACCGCATGGATCTGATGGAGGACGGGCCGGGAAACCACGACGTCGAGGCGCTCCCGGAGCAGGTGCTGGATCGCGCCGCGACTCAAAGGGCCGAGTGTCAGCCGGATCAGCCGCTCGGCGCCGACGGCGCGGTCGAGGTCGGCCGCCGGGCCGTCCACCGCGGTTCGCCGGGCGACGAGGAAGCGGACGGGCTCGTCCTCGATGCGCCTGGCCGCGTACAGGAGGACGGCGGCCGACGGCTGGTCCAGCCACTGCAGGTCGTCGACCGCGACGAGCAGCGGGTGGGAGCGGGCCAGGAGGCGAAGGGCGGAGAGGAAGGCGAAGGCGATCGCCTGCGGGTCGGGAGGGACGGCGTCGGGCTCCGCCAGCACGAGGGCGATCTCCAGCGCGCGCAGCTGCGGCCCGGGGAGCTCGGCCCGGATCTCGTCGAGCGAGCCCGCGAGCAGGTCGCCGACCGCGGCGAACGAGATCGTTGCCTCCACCTCCAGCGGTCGGGCGCGCAGGATTCGCCAGTCCGGCTCCGCCGCCGTCGCCGCTTCTGCCCACACCGTCGTCTTGCCGATTCCGGGCTCGCCCTCCAGCAACAGGACGGTGGCGGTCCCGGCGGGATCGAGGAACGACGCAACCTGGTCGAGCTCGCGCTCTCTGCCGACGGCGATGGCCATAGCGCCTCATACCAGGCGTCTGCCCCCACGGGCAAGGGCTCGGACGACGGTTAGACGCGTTCGCGCAGTTGCCTGCGCACGAACCAGATCCGCTGCCCGACGGTGATCCAGGCGGTCGCCGCAAGCAGGTAGATCGCCCACTGGAGCCCGCCCCAGGGCGCGAGCACGAGCCCTGCGGTGATAACCACCACGCGCTCCGCCCGCGAGCCGATGCCGACGTCGCCCTTCAGGCCCAGCGTCTCGGCCTTCGAGCGCGTGTACGAGACCAGGAACGAGCCGGCCAGCGCCGCGAACGCGAAGGCCAGTGCAATCTCGTTGCCGTCGCGTGCGAAGGCCAGGGCGATCGCGCCGAGCATGAACGCCTCCCCGATCCGGTCCGTCGTTGAGTCGAGGAACGCGCCGAACGGCGTGGACTTCCCGCCCGCACGGGCGAGGGCGCCGTCCAGGATGTCCAGCAGCGAGCCGAGCACGAACACGACCGCGCCCGCCCAGAAGAACAGCCACTCGTTCCGGTACTCGAAATAGACGAGCACGGAGGCGGCCACGCACAGGGAGACGCCCAGCGCCGTGAGCATCGACGGCGTCACACGCGTCTGCGCCAGGCCCGTCATCGACCGCGACGCGATCCGCCGTGCGCCGTCGGTGTAGGTGGACTTGACGTCCACGCGCGGAGGGGTCAGGCCGCTGCCGGGCTGGGGCGCAGGCGCCGCAGGATCGGGCGCCGGTAGACGACGACCGCCGCGAGGAGCGCGACCACGATGCCCGCGAGGATGTCGAGCCAGAAGTGGTTGCCGGTCGCCATCACCGCGAACCAGACCCACGCCGGCCAGAGCAGCCACAGCGCCTTCGCCCACCAGTGGCGGCAGACGAGCGCCATCGAGACGCCGACGATCAAGGCGTCTGCGGCATGCAGGCTGGGCATCGCCGCGTAGGGATTGGCCGCGAGCTGGATCAGGCCGCTGCCGTGGTTGAGGGTGCCGATGTTCGCGAGCGTGTCCGGGAAGCCGAAGGTCGGGAACATCCGCGGCGGCGCCGTCGGGACGACGATGTAGCCGACGAGCCCGATGATGTTCGCGAGCAGGATCCAGTTGCGGAACCGCAGGAACGCCGCGTTCCGTCTCAGGTAGATCCAGAGGAGGGCCAGCCCGACGACCGTGAACTCGGAGTTCCAGTACGTCCAGTTGACGAGCAGCATCAGGAAGTGCGATCCGGAGACGAGGTTCGCGGCGGTCAACTCGAACAGGTCGCCGACCCGCTCCTCGATCCGGATCACGCCCAGGCCGTTCTCGAACGCCTGCGTCGGATTGCGGTCGGCGACTCCGCGGACCACCTGATAGAGGCCGAGGAAGCCGAACCAGATGGCAACCTGCAGCCCGAGGTCTGCCCAGCCTCTGGGCAGGTGTCTACGGCCTGCTTGGACGAGTGCGGTCATAAATCGTGCTCCCGGGCGGGCATACGGATACTAACGAGACAGGTGGCGGTCTTCATTCCTTCCGTTTCTTCCCTACCCGCCGATGTAGGACATCTCCACCCTCGGCAGGTCGGCCGTGTTCGCCGAGCGGATCTCCGAGTAGCGGTCGGTTCGCCGGCCCCAGATCCGGCCGATCTCATCGTGTAGCTCGCCGTCTGAGAGGCCGCCGCGCACCAGTGCGCGCAGGTCGTGGCCCCGGACACCGAAGAGGCAGGTGTAGAGGCGACCCTCGGCGGAGAGCCGGGCGCGCGTGCAGTCGCCGCAGAAAGGCTGCGTGACGGACGCGATCACGCCGATCTCGCCGCCGCCGTCGCGGTACCGCCACCGCCTCGCCACTTCGCCCCGGTAGTTGGGCTCGGCCGGCTCGACCGGCAACTCGGCGTCGATCGCGGCGACGATCTCGGCCGCGGGGACGACGTCGTCGAGCCGCCAGCCGTTCGAGTGGCCGACGTCCATGTACTCGATGAAGCGGAGAATGTGGCCGCGCTCCCGGAAGAGGCGCGCCATCGGCAGCACGCTGTCCTCGTTCACGCCGCGTTTCACGACCATGTTGACCTTCACCGGGAGCCCGATCGCGGCGGCGGCGTCGATGCCGTCGACCACGCGCTCGACCGGGAAGTCGACGTCGTTCATCGCCTTGAAGACCTCGTCGTCGAGCGAGTCGAGGCTGACCGTCACACGGCGCAGGCCGGCATCGCGGAGTGCCTTGGCCTTCTGCGGGAGGAGCGAGCCGTTGGTGGTCAACGTCAGGTCGAGGCCGTCGATCGCAGCCAGCTGCTCGATCAGCCGCTCGAGATCGCGCCGGACGAGGGGCTCACCGCCGGTGATGCGGATCTTCTCGACCCCATGCGCGGTGAACGCGCGCGCGAGCTGCTCGATCTCCTCGAAGCTGAGCAGCTCGCGCCGGTCGAGGAAGCGGTAGTCGCGCCCGAAGACCTCCTTGGGCATGCAGTAGACGCACCGGAAGTTGCAGCGGTCCGTGACGGAGACGCGGAGGTCGCGGAGCGGACGCCCGAGAATGTCGCGCACGCTCATACATCCACTGTAACGAGCACGGCCGAGGCCGCGCAGAGTCGCTCAGAGACGGTGCGAAATCGCCGCGGCGAAGCGCTTTGCGGCTGCCTCTCCGAACGAGAGATACAGGGACGGCTCGGCGACCTCGAGCTCCAGCACCTGCTCTCCCATCAGGTCGACGCGCCCGTAGAGGAGGGGTGCAGACGCGCAGGCGAGCGCGGCCTCGGCGATCTCCCGCTCCGCAGCAGTCGCCTCGGCCTGGCCGAGCTCCTCGTCGAGGTAGAGGACGTCCCGGTCTCCGGCTGCGGGCAGCGGCACCCGGCGCCGGACCGCGTGCGAGTACTCGCCGTCGAGGTACACCAGCGCCCTTTCGTCGTGGTCGCCGAGATAGGGCTGGATCATCGCCGTGCGGTTCTCGGCGTGGATGCGGGCGACGAGCACCCGGGCGGCCGGGGCCTCCTTGGCGTCGAACCGCGCCGAGCTGCGCCCGCCGGCCGAGATCGCCGGTTTGACCACGAACGTGTCGTCCGGCGGCCGCAGCTCGTCGCCCGGCCCGACGAAGGTCGTCGGCACCACCGGCACGCCGGCGGCTGCGAGATCCGTGAGGTAGCGCTGCTTGTCCGTGTTCCACTCGAGCACGTCGAGCGGGTTGAGTACGCGCGCCACGGACGCCGCCCACGCCAGGAAGTCGTCGCGGCGCTCGGCGTAGTCCCAGGTCGAGCGCGGAAGGACGAGGTCGTAGGTGCTCCAGTCGACGGCCTCGTCGTCCCAGACGGCCGCTTCGGACTCGACTCCCTCGGCCGCGAGCGCGGCGATCAGCAGCGGGAAGTCCTCGTCGCCGTCGGGCAGTTCGGCGCACGTCGCCAGCGCGACCCGCGCACCCGACCAGGGACTGACCCCGGAGGGGTCTGTTCCCTCAGAGACGGAGCGGCGCAAGTCTTCAGGGTCAGACCCCTGCGGGGTCAGACCCCTACCCAGACTCCGTTCTCCTGGACGACCTCGCCGTCCAGCTCGATCCGGCCGCCTTCGCGCAGGTCCTTGATCAGATCCCAGTGGAGCGAGCTGACGTTCGTCCCACCGACCTTCGGGTAGCTGGCGCCGACCGCGAGGTGGACGGTCCCGGCCATCTTCTCGTCGTAGAGGATGTTGCGCATCGGGCGGGTGATGCCGGCATTGCAGCCGATCCCGAGCTCGCCGACGAACCGCGCGCCGTCGTCGATGTCGAGCGCGGCGAGCAGCTCGGCCTCGCCCTGCTCGGCGGATGCCTCCTCGACTCGCCCCTTGCGGAAGGTCAGGCGGATCCCCGAGACGGGCGCGGACTCCAGCTCGGTGGGGACGTCGAAGTAGATCGTCCCCTCGGCCGAGTCCTCGATCGGTGAGTAGAAGAACTCGCCGCCCGGCATGTTCACATGGCCGTCGTCGACCTCGCCCTTGCGGCCGCGGAGCGACAGCGCCAGATCGGTCTCGTCGCCGACGATGCGCACCTCGTCCGCGTCGTCGAACCGGGCCACCAGCCGGTGCATCGACTTCGACTCCGCGTCCCAGTCGCGCAGGCACGCGCCGTAGAAGAAGTCCTCGAACGCGGCCAGCGGCATGCCCGCCTCCTGCGCGAACGCGTTGGTCGGGTACTGGCAGCCGACCCAGGGGATCTCGTCCGCCATCGTCCGCCGGAAGAACGGCGCCGACGCCCGTTTCATCAGTGCCCGGCGCTCGGCGCTGACCTCGGCGACCCCGCGGGTGTTGTCCGGCGCCTCGACGGTGATCCGAGCGTCCATGTGGTCGGAGGCGTGGAGATCGATCGGCGCGATCTCGCCGACCAGCTCGAGCGGCGCCTCGGACGCCCACGGCTCGTCGTTCGGGAAGAGGGTGAAGTTCATCCGCAGGAGCGGGTACGCGCCGCGCTCGGCGACGAGCCGGATCAGCTCCTCGATCAGCGGACGGGCCTCCGGCTGTGTCCTGATCAGCACCTGCCAGCCCGGTTGGACGTTCAGCGACCGCTCGACCAGCAGGCGCGCGTACTCGCCGACCCGCGGGTCTAGAGCGCCCACGATCCGTTCTCCTGGACGACCTCGCCGTCGAGCTCGATCCGGCCGCCGGGCCGAAGGTCCTTGACCATGTCCCAGTGGACGGCGCTGTGGTTCGTGCCGCCGACCATCGGCACCCCCGCACCGACCGCCAGGTGCACCGTTCCGTCGATCTTCTCGTCGAAGAGCGTGTTGCGGGTGTGCCGCTGGATGCCGGGGTTGCAGCCGATGCCGAGCTCGCCGATCCGGCGCGCGCCCTCGTCCGTGTCGAGCGCACCGATCAGGAAGGCCTCGTTCGCGGTCGCCGAGGCGTCGACGACCTTGCCGCCCTCGAAGCGCAGGCGGACGCCCTCGCAGATCGCGCCCTGGTAGACGGCGGGGAACTCCGAGAACTCGACCACGCCCTCGGCCGAGTCCTCGACCGGCGAGTAGAAGAACTCGCCGCCCGGCATGTTGTAGTGGGCGTCGTCGACGAGGCCGGATCGGCCGGCGATCGACAGGGTGAGGTCGGTGCCGGCGCCGACGATGCGGACCGTCTCGGCGGCGTCGAACCGCTCCGTGTAGCGGCTCATCCGCGCGGCTTCCGCCTCCCAGTCCAGGAGGCAGGCGCCGAAGACGAAGTCGGCGTAGTCGGCGAGCGTCATCCCCGCCTCCTGGGCGAGCGCCTCGGTCGGGTAGAGGCAACCCACCCACGGGAGCTCGCCGGTCAGCCGCCGCCGCGTGAAGTCCATCGACGCCTGGCGCAGCTTCTGGCGCCGCTCCGGCGAGAGGATCGTCCCGCCGCGCGTGTTCTCCGAGCCGAAGACCAGCAGCCAGGCGTCGAGTTCCTCGCGCACGCGCGCCTCGCCCGGCGCCATCGTTCCCAGCAGGTCCTCCGGGGCCTCGCTCGCCCAGAGGCTGTCGAACGGCACCTGCTCCTGGTCGACGTAGGAGAGCCGCACGAGCGGCCATGCCCCTTTTCGTCCGATCTGGCGGACGAGCTCCTCGACCAGCGGCCGGGCCGACGGCGTCGCAACCAGCATCACCTGCCACCCCGCCTGGACGCCGAGCGAGCGGTCGACCAGGAGCCGGGCGTACTGCTCGACGCGCGGGTCTACGAAAGCGCCCATGCGCCGTTCTCCTGGACGACCTTGCCGTCGAGCTCGATCCGGCCGCTGTTCCGGAGGTCCTTGACCATGTCCCAGTGGACCGCGCTCTTGTTCACGCCGCCGATCTGGGGGAACCCGGTGCCGATCGCGAGGTGGATCGTCCCCTCCATCTTCTCGTCGAACAGCGTGTTGCGCATGTGCCGCTGGATTCCGGGGTTGCAGCCGATGCCGAACTCGCCCAGCCGTCGGGCGCCCTCGTCCGTCTCGAGCGTGCCGAGCAGGAACTCCTCGTCGATCGTCGCCGACGCGTCGACGATCACGCCGCCCTCGAAGCGCAGGCGCGCGCCCTCGACCTCGTGGCCCAGGTAGCACGCCGGATACTCCAGGTAGCTGATGACCCCTTCGGCCGTGTCCTCGAGGGGGGAGTAGAAGATCTCCCCGCCCGGCATGTTCGCGCTGAGCGCGTCCACCTTCCCCTCGCGGCCGGCCAGGCTGAACGTCAGGTCGGTCTCGGGGCCGACGATCCGCACCGTCTCGGCCCGGTCGAAGTGCTCGGCGATCCGCTCCATCTTCTCGCGCAGCTCGTGCCAGTCGATCAGCACGGCTCCGTACAGGAAGTCCTCGAACGCGGGCAGCGGCAGTCCGGCGTCCTGGGCGCAGGCGGCGGTCGGGTAGTAGCAGCCGACCCAGGGCTTCTCGTCCATCAGGAACGGCATGTGCGGCTCGCGCAGGGCGGCCTGGCGGGCGCCCATCCGCTCGGCGGGGACATCGGCGCCGTCGCGGGTGTTCTCGGGTGCGACGATCGCCATGTACGAGTCCGTGTGCTCGATCTCGTGCAGCTCGATCGCCGACGGCGTGGTGATCAGCTCGATCGGCGCGTAGCGGAGGAACGCGCCGCCGACGGCGTCGAAGTTCAGGCGGACGAGCGCGCGCGCCCCACGCCGGCCGAGCTCTCGGCAGATCTCTTCGATCAGCGGGCGGGCCGGCGGCTGCGAGCGGACGCTGACCTGCCACCCGGGCTGCGGCTCGATGCAGTCGACCAGTACGCGCGCGTACGCCTGGATCCGCGGGTCCACCGGCCGATCCTACGTCACGGACGGAGCGGGGATCGCCAGGCGCGCGCCCACGATCGCGTCCGCCGCCCGGGCGCTCGGCGGGTTGCCGGTGACGGCTTCGAGAAAGGGGTCGCGGCCGAGTGCCTGGAGCCGTGCGTCGGTCTCGGCGGTCACGCTCGCGGTCCGGGGGACGTCGCGGAGAAGCGCGATCTCGCCGAAGAAGTCGCCGGGGCCGACCTCGCCGGCGGGCTCGCCGTCGACGGACACGCTCAGGCGCCCGGACTCGACGACGTAGAAACGGTCGCCGTGTTCGCCCTGGCGGATCACCTCGGTTCCCGGCCCGACCGTCACCGCCTCGAGCTGCGACGCCAGCCGCTCGAGCACCGGCGCCGAGAGCGGGGAGAAGATCGCAACGCGCTCCAGCAGCCCGAGCTCGGGCGGCGCGTGGGACTCGGCATCGATCGCGCGCAGCTGCCGCCACGTCAGTGCCGCGAGGACGGGCAGGAATGCGCCCGCGACGACCAGCGACCAGCGTACGCCGAGGCCGTCGATCAGCGCCGGCGCGATCACGGCGCCGAGGCCGATCGTGCCGACGAGCACCATCTCCAGGACGCCGAACACCCGGCCGATCACGTCGGGCGGCGCGGTCCGCTGCAGCAGCGTCAGCCCGGCGACGTCCACGAGCGTGTTGCCGAGCCCGAGGACGCCGAGCGCGACGAGCGCGACCCACGCGTGCGGCCAGAGGCCGATCGCGGCGAGGGGTGCTCCCCAGAGCACGATCCCGAGCCCGAAGTCCGACGCCAGCCGCTTGCGCCCGATCAGCGCGAACGCTGCGAGCGACCCGGCCACGCCTCCGACGCCCATGGCCGCGTTCAGCAGCCCGACGCCGGAGTCGTTCCAGCTCAGGAGGTCGAGCGCGATCACCACCACGAGGACGCCGAGGGCGCCCGCCAGCAGGGTCTGGGCAGCGTAGAGGCCGACCACCACGCGAAGCCGGCGGTCGCGCACGATTGCGCCGAAGCCCGCGGTCACCTCGCGCCGGAAGGCGCCGGCGGGCTGCGGCTCGT
>Ga0070683_100000844_pt1 | contig 22715 bp, 23 predicted proteins | sample KBSC713LmetaG_FD_64662 | JGI IMG/M metagenome (GOLD analysis project Ga0070683, IMG submission 64662) | Corn rhizosphere microbial communities from Kellogg Biological Station, Michigan, USA - KBS C7.1-3L metaG | ecosystem: Host-associated > Plants > Roots > Rhizosphere ... | reverse complement strand
CGGCCTACCCCGACCCGAACGCCGACCCCGCAGTGACGGCGATCGTCGGCTCGCCACGCGCACCGGCAGGTGCTCGGTGATCGAACGGTTGCGGCGGCGCCTGGGCCGGTTACGGGTCGCGCAGCGCTTGGCGCTGCTCGTGCTCGTGCCGCTGGTCGCGGTCGTCGGCCTGGCCATCCCCGTGGTCATCGACCGCGGTTACCAGGCGAGTGCGGCCGCGACCGTCGCCGACGAGGCGCGTACCCGACGCATCGTCGGCGTGCTCCTGGAGGAACTGCAGCGCGAGCGGCTGCTGTCGCTGGTTTACCTGTCCCAGGCCGGCGCGGAGCCCTCGCCCGTCGTGCGGCAGAGCCAGGCCGTCAACGACGCGATCGAGAGCGTGCGCACCAGCGCCGACCCGAGGCTGCGTCCCGGCGTCACCGCGCTGACCGAACTGCTCAACCAGGTGCGCCCCCGCGTTCTCGACCGCAGCGTGCTCAGCCTCGTGGCACACACGATCTTCAGCCAGGGCATCGCGGCCGTGCTCGACGCGATGCCGCCGCCGCGCGCGGCCAACGAGACCGCCTCCGTGCCGCCGGCGGCCGCCCTCGACGAGCTGCTGCGCGCCAACGAGCAGGCCGCCCGGTTCGGCGCCGCCGTGCTGGTGATGGCCACCGAGCCCGCCGGCGACAAGATCCTCGCCGACGCGCGCACGGCGCAGGCCCTGTACACGACCCACTTCACCCAGCTGGCCAAGGGCGAGCACCGGCAGCTGCTGACCAACGCCGAGAACAGCCAGGCGTCGCGGCGGGTGACCGAGCTGGCCGAAGCGATCGGCACACCGGGCGACGTGAACGTCGTCATCGGTCGCGTCGCGGCGGCGGTCGAGACCTACACGACGCTGCGCCGGCTGGTCGGTGACCGGATCGCGCGCGAGATCGTGGACGACGCGGACCGCGCGGCGAACGGGGCCCGCACCGCGGCGATCCTGGTCGGCGTCCTCGCGTTGCTGCTGCTCCTCATCGTGGCCGGTCTGGCCGCCGCGGGTGCGCGCTCCATCGCTGTGCCGCTCGCCCGGCTCAACGAGGCCGCGGTCGCGGTGGCCGCGGCCACCGGGCAGGAACTGGAGCGGGTCAGCGACGTCGAGGACCAGGCCGAGGCGGCGCCGACCCTGCGCGCCGTCCCGACGACCGGTCCGGGTGACGTCGCCGACCTCGCCGTCGCGTTCAACCAGGTGCAGGAGGGCGCGGCGGCGCTGCTCGCCCGCCAGGTCACCACCCGGCGCAACGTATCGGCGATGTTCGCGACCGTCGCCCGCCGCACCCGTAACCTCGCCGACCGGCAGCTCAACCTGATCGACGTCCTCGAGCGGCAGCAGCAGGACCCGCAGCTGCTGGACCGGCTGTACCGCCTCGACCACGTCGCCACCCGCCTGCGGCGGAGCGCGTCCGCGCTGCTCGTGGTCTCCGGCGCGGCCGACGACCCGACCGGCAACCCGATGCGGCTCGCCGACATCGTGCGGGCCGCGGCCGCCGAGATCGAGCAGTTCACCCGCGTGCAACTGGTCGACGCCGTCGACGTCGCGGCCGTGCCGCGGGCCGTGCCCGACCTGATCCTGCTGGTCGCCGAGCTGCTCGACAACGCGGTGTCCTACTCACCGCCGCCGGCTCCGGTGGAGGTGCGGGTCGGGTTCTCCGGCGGGGGCTGCCGGGTGTCGATCTCCGACGTCGGCATCGGGATGTCCCCGGACCAGCTGGCGGCCGAGAACCAGCGGCTGATCGACCGGGAACGCCTCGACATCGCGCCGACCCAGGTGCTGGGTCTGTTCGTGGTGGGCCGGCTGGCGCGCCGGCACGGCCTCACCGTCACGCTGACCCCGAACCAGCCGCAGGGCATCACCGTCGTCATCGACCTGCCCGGGCGGCTGCTCACCGCCGCGGTCGGGCCGACCGCGCCGGCGCCGCAACCGCGCGGGATGCGCCAGGCGGTGCGCCGCACCACTCAGCTCATGCCGGTGCCCGACCGCACCTCCGCCGCCATGCGCCGGGTCGCGGAGGAGGACCCGTTCGACTGGTTCCACAACTGGGACGGCCCGCCGATGCTGCCGGCCGCGCAGCCGGCCGCCGAGCTGCCCAGCGCCGGCACCGCGCCGCCGCCCACCGCGCCGGCCACGATCCCCGAGCCGCTGGTGCGGCCGAGCGCCGCGCAGCCGATTCCGATGCCGGCCGCGCCGCCCGCCGCGATTCCGATGCCGGCCGCGCCGCCCGCGGCGATTCCGATGCCGGCCGCCCCGCCGCGGGCGGAGCCGGCGCGACCGGAGCCGGCGCGGGCCAAGGATTCGCCCACGGAAACACCACTGGCGCCGGTCGAGGCCAGATCCGGGTTGAGCCGGCGCATTCCCGGCCGCAACCTGCCCTCGGGCACGCCGTTGTCGGCGCCGCGCGACCCGGCTCCGGCCGAGGCGGCGCCGATCGACCCGGCCGCGGCGCGCGCCGAGGCGGAGGCGTTCACCCAGGGTTTCGCGCGCGGCGTCGCGAGCGTTCCCGGCTCGCTGCAGTCTCCGCCCGACGCGCCGCCCCCCGCCGGCGTCGCCGCACCGGCGGTTCCACCGCCGGCCGCGTCGCCGCTCGCTGTGCCGCCCCCGGCTGTGCCATCGCCGGCTGTGCCGCCTCCGCCGGCGCCGCCGCAGTGGCCGCTCACGCCGCCGGTGCCGGCCCAGCGCCAGTCGCCGTCGGTCGAGCGGATCGACGCCGACGGCGTCGGCACCGGCCCGATCGGCACCGACCGACCCGCCGCCGCGTCGGCCGCGGCGCCGGCCGGCGCGGACGCGGTCCCCGCCGACGCCGACCAGGCCGAACCGCTGCGCGTCCCGCCGCCGCGCGACGCGGAGCGGATCGAGCCCGTGAGCGCCGCCCCGGACCACGCGGCACCGGTCAGCGGCGCGCCGGTCAGCCCCGCCCCGATGACCGTCGGGCAGGACAGCCCGGCGCCGGTCAGCGCGGCCCCGATGAGCGCGGCGCCGGTCAGCCCCGCGCCGGCCGGTCCGCCACCCGACGACTCCGACCGGTACCCGCTGCCGCTCCGGCGCAGTCCCGCCGCCTCGTCGAGCAGCGGGCCGGCACCGGCGGGAACCCCGACCGGCACCCCGTCGACCGGCAGGCCGGCGGATCCGGCGCCGACCGGCGGCCGTCGGGATCCGGAGATCACGCTGCCGATCAGGGTGCCGTCCGCGTGGCCGCAACCGCCGCAACCGCCGCAACCGCCACGGCCGGCAGGGCCGGCACGGCCGGCACCGGCCGTGCCGCAACCGGTCGCGGCGGCCGCAACCACGGGAGCCGACGAGGAGACCACGCTCACCCGCCGGGTTCCCGGATCGCACCTCGCCGACGAGCTCAAGGTGCCCGGAGCGGTGCCGGCGATGCCGGCCGGCATGCCGCTGGCCCCCGGGCCGGCGCACGCGCCGGTCGACCGGGACCCGGACGCCGAGCAGCACGAGCTCGACGCGCTCGTCGCCGGATTCGCCCGCGGAGCGGCCGCGGTGCAGGCCGGCAATGGTGGATCGGGACGGCCGGGGACCTCCCCCAACGCGGGCCCGACCGTGCAGTTCCCGACGCAGGACCCCAGCCCCACCTTTCAGTTCAACAGCGGTACTCCCAACGGGGCCGAGCCGCAGAATGTGGAGCGACGATGACTATCGCATCGCCGGAAGCGCGAAGTTTCAACTGGTTGCTCGACCGCTTCGCATCCGAGACCGCAGGGGTCTCGGACGCGATCGCGGTCTCGTCGGACGGCCTGCTGATCGCCATGGCCACGACGAGCAACCGCGACGACGCGGAGCGCTTCGCCGCCATCACCTCCGCCATCACCAGCCTCGCCGGCGGCGCATCGAGGCTGTACCAGATGGGCTACACCAACAAGGTCATCATCGACTTCGAGCACGGTTACCTGCTGGTGGCGACGATCTCGGCCGGGTCGGCGCTCGGCGTGCTCGCGTCCCGGCGGGCCGACCTGGGCACGATCGCCTACGAGATGGCGGTGTTCGCCAACCGGGCCGGGCGCGTGCTCACCCCGCAGCTGATCGATGAGCTGAAGAACTCCGTGGCGGCTGTATGACCGGGCGCAGGGAGGTCATCATCAGGCTCAGCGCCGCTCGGGGCGCGATACCGCGGAGCGGGATCGCGTCATGAGCGACTCCCCGGGCTGGACGGATCGGCTCCGCCCGTACATGCACCGGGCGGACCCGCCGGCCGGCCCGTTACCCATGCCGTACGACCTCGACGGCAACGTGGTCGACGGGGAGATCGTCGAGGACGACCCGTACGAGGATGAGCCGCTGGACGCGTCTCCGCTGCGCCCGTACCAGTTGACCGGCGGCCGCACGTCGCCCGTCGATCCCACGCTGGCAATCGAGTCCCAGGTGGTCGCGGCGGCCGGGGCCGCGCCGCAGGCGCTGCGGTTCGAGCACCGCGACGTCGTGTCCGCCGCCCGGGCACCGGTATCGGTGGCCGAACTCGGCGCGCTTCTCCGCCTGCATCTGCAGGTCGTCCGCGTCCTCGTGGCTGACCTCGCGGCGGCCGGTCACTTGCGGGTACTGCGCCCGCAACGGTCCGTCGCCAAGGATCCGGCCATGATCGAGAGGGTCATCCGTGGGCTATCCGCAATCTCCTGAACCGATCGCGCCCACACCGATCAAGATCGTGATCGCCGGTGGGTTCGGCGTCGGCAAGACCACGGCGGTCGGGGTCATCTCCGACTCGCCCCCGCTGACCACCGAGGCCGCGATGACCGACGTCGCGGCGGAGATCGACCGCACCGGCGACGTCCCGGAGAAGACCACGACGACCGTCGCCATCGACTTCGGCACCATCCGGCTCGACGACAGCCTGAAGCTGTACCTGTTCGGCACCCCGGGACAGGACCGGTTCGGCTTCATGTGGCACGACATCTGCCTCGGCGCGCTCGGCGCCCTGGTCATCGTCGACACCCGCCGGCTGGACGACTGCTTCCCGGCGGTCGACTACTTCGAGCAGACCGGCATCCCGTTCGTCGTTGCCATCAACATGTTCCACGGACGCCTCAAGCACAAACTCGACGACGTCCGTTGGGCCGTCGCGGCGAACAGCGACACCCCGCTGATCACCTTCGACGCGCGCTCCCGCCCGTCGGTGCGCGACGCCCTGCTCACCGTCTGCCGGCACGCGCTGCAACGGGCCACCGCCGGCGTGTGACCAGCAGGTGTATCACCCCACCAATGTCAGAGAAAGAATGAAGGTCTCCATGCCGCGTGGATTGTTCCGTTCCGGGAGCGTCCGGCCGGTGCGGACGCTCGTCGCGCTCGTGGCCCTCGCTGGCCTGGCCGCCGGCACCGCCGCCTGCAATGACGACGTCGATCGCCCAGCCGCGTCGGCGTCCCCGAGCGCGTTGCGATCCGGCAGCGCACCGCCCGTCGACGTGCTGACCGAGTCGCGCGCGCTGGTCGAGAGGCTGTACCAGGGGACGTACCGGCCGCCGGACCCCACGGTCCGGATCGCCGCCAAGGCCAAGAAGATCGCACTCCTCTCGCCGAGCCAGGCGTCGCCCAGCGCCGCGATCCCCGTCAACGCGGCGGCTGAGGCGGCCGAGGCACTCGGCTGGACCGCGACAGTCCTCGACATGCAGTACGACCCGAGGCGGGCGGCCGGTCTCGTCCGCGACGCCATCAACGCCGGCGTCGACGCGATCATCTCGGCGGTCGACTGCGGCTACGCGCCGGACGCGTTCGCCGAGGCCAAGACGAAGGGCATCCTGATCGCGCCGCTGTTCGCGTTCGACTGCACGGACCCGACGGTGGCCGGCGCGCCGGGTCCGTCGCAGTTCACCACGTTCGTCAACTGGGGTGACGGCCAGATCGACAACGCCAAGTCCATAGCCGCCGCGGGCAGCATCGCGGCAAGCGTGCTGATCGCGGCGACCAACGGCACCGCGAAGGTGCTCAGCTTCACGGACCCCACCTCGACGATCCTGACCTACACCAACGCCGGGTTCCTGGCGCAGATGGCCCGGTGCACGGGCTGCAAGGTGCTGGAGTCGGTGAACCTCGTCAGCGCCGAGGGTCCGGCCGCGCTCCAGGCGAAGGTGCGCGACGCGCTGGCCCGCCATCCCGACGCGAACGCGATCCGCAGTTCGCACTCGTCGGCGACCCAGCAGTTCATCGCTCCGGCGCTGGTGGCCTCCGGCCGGCAGAACGACGTGATCGTCGTCGGCGGCGAGGGGCAGGACAAGGACCTCGACCTGATCCGGACCAAGCAGGGTCTCAACTTCACGCTGAACACCGACACCGCCTGGTTCGGCTGGACCGTGGTCGACACGGTGAACAGCGCGTTCAACGGCGAGAAGCCGCGGCCGAACGGGTTGGGCGGCATGTTGGTCGACAAGGACCACAACCTGCCGCCGTCCGGGCCGGTCCAGCACAACGTGAACTACAAGAACGTGTACCGGAAGGCGTGGGGGGTTGGCTGACCCGGCGGGGCGTCGGCGGTTGCGGGGGATCGTCACGGCCGGCGTCGTGGTGGCGCTGCTCGCGGCCGCCGGTTGCGCCGGTGACCGGCGGGATCCGATCGACGGGACGCTGAGCGCGGAGCCGAGCGGGACCGGCGCCGAGGCGGTGCTGGCGCAGGCCCGGTCGGCGACGGCCGCCGCCTGGCGGGGGACGTACCGGTCCCCCGATCCGGGCGTCCGGCTCGCCGCCAAGGGCAAGAAGATCGCGGTGATCTCGCGCGGGCAGCAGTCGCCCACCTCGTCGATCCCGGTCAGCGGCGCGGTCGAAGCCGCGAAGGCGCTCGGCTGGCAGGTGAGCGTGCTCGACCTCAGGCTCAACCCGAGCAGTGCGCCGGCCGTGGTGCAGCAGGCGATCGAACTCGGCGTCGACGGCATCGTCGCGAACTTCGACTGCGCCTACGCACCTGTGCAGTTCGCGGCCGCGAAGGCCCGGGGCATCAAGATCATCCCACTGTTCGGCTTCGACTGCACCGATCCGAGCGTCACGGGCACTCCCGGCGAGTCGCAGTACACGACGTTCGTCAACTACGGCGTCGCGCGGGTGGACACTGCCAAGTACACGATGGGCTTCGGCGCGGTGGCGGCGAACGCGGTGATCGCGGCCACCAACGGCACCGCCAAGGTGATCGCGTTCAACGACGAGTCGTCGACGGTGCTGCACTACACCCACGCCGGGTTCGTCGAGACGATCAAGCGGTGTCCGGGCTGTCGGATCCTCGAGGTCGTGGAGTTCGGCACCAACGAGCTCGGGCCGGTGCTGGCCGCGAAGGCGAAGGCCGCCCTGCAGCGCCACCCGGACGCGACGGTGATCCGCAGCGCCCACTCGGCCGCCACCCAGCTCAGCATCGCGCCGGCGCTCGTCGCGGCCGGACGGCAGAACAGCGTGCTGCTGATCGGTGGCGAGGGCCAGCCCAAGGACCTCGACCTCATCCGCACCAAGCAGGGCCTCAACATGACCCTGAGCACCGACTCCCAGTGGGCCGGCTGGGCCACCGTCGACTCCCTCAACAGCGCGTTCAACGGCGAGAGCCCGCGCCCGGCCGGCTTCGGCGGGATGCTGATCGACCGTGACCACAACCTGCCGCCGTCGGGCCCCGTGCAGCACAATGTGAACTTCAAGGACGTCTATCGAAAGGCATGGGGAGTTGGCGGATAGAGCACGCAATCCCGGCCCGCCAGCGGGCGCAGCGGAGCGGAGCCCGCGGTCAAGCGGGCCGGTCGGGCAGCACCGCGTCGCGGTCGTCACCGGAGCAGCACGAGGGATCGGCGCCGCCACCGCCGTCCGGCTGGCGGCCGACGGCTACGCGGTGGGCGTCATCGACCTGACCGAGGAGTCCGGCAAGGAGACGGTGGAGAGGATCGTCTCGGCCGGTGGGCGGGCGCTGGCCGTCGGTGCCGACGTGAGCGACCGCGCGCAGGTGGAGGCCGCAGTGTCCCGGATCTCGGGTGAGCTCGGCCCGGTGGCGGTGCTGGTGAACAACGCCGGCGTGATCCGCGACAACATGCTGTTCAAGATGTCCGACGACGACTGGGACACGGTCATGAACGTGCACCTGCGGGGCGCGTTCCTGATGAGCCGCGCGGTGCAGAGCCAGATGGTCGAGCAGAACTTCGGGCGGATCGTCAACCTGTCGAGCAGCAGCGCGCTGGGCAACCGGGGGCAGGCCAACTACTCGGCCGCGAAGGCCGGGCTGCAGGGCTTCACCAAGACGCTGGCCCTGGAACTGGGCAAGTTCGGGATCACCGCGAACGCCGTCGCGCCCGGGTTCATCGTCACGGACATGACGGCCGCCACGGCCGAGCGGATGGGCGTCGACTTCGAGACGTTCCAGAAGGCGGCCACCGAGCGGATCGCCGTGCGCCGGGTGGGCCGGCCCGAGGACGTCGCCGCGCTGGTGTCGTTCCTCGCGAGCGAGGAGTCCGGCTTCGTGAGCGGCCAGGTCATCTACATCGCCGGCGGCCCCCTGAACTAGCGCGCTTCTCTGCGATCTTGGACGTCTACTGCTGCTGGGGCAGTAGTAGACGTCCAAGATCGCGGAAAGGCGGCCTACGGGGACTCCAGGAGAGGGACGTCAAGCACCGCCAGATCCGGGCGTAGCCGCACGAATCGCACGGCGTGCCGCCACCTCGTGTGCTCGTACGCGGAGTCGACCCGTACCTCCACCACCGTGTCGGGCACGACCTGCCGGTAGTCCAGCGGCGCGGCCGCGTCGAAGTGGCCGGTCCACCCGGCCGGCAGCGGCCGCGGCCACGGGTGGTTGATCCCGCCGTCGCGGTGCGGACCCGGCGCCACCAGGAGCGGGTCCAGCTCCGAGCGCTCCGCGGGCGACAGCGGCGCCGAGCGGCCGGCGTAGCGGAGCCGGCCGTCGGCGTCGAAGCGCGCCAGGAGCAGCGACGCCCCGGCCAGCCCGGCGACGATCGCCTCGGTGGTGTGCCGCCGCCGCAGCTTGCGCCAGCCCCGCCGGCCGGGCTGGTACGTCCCGGTCAGCGACTTGATCACCAGCCCTTCCAGCCCCTGGTCGGTCCACGCGTCGAGCCATTCGCGCGCGACCTCGGCGTCCGTCGTCTGGGGGCAGACCGTGAGCTGCGGTGGGCGGTCCGCGAGCGCGGCGACCAGCACCGCGCGCCGCTCGGCGAGCGGCGCCGCGAGCAGCTCGCTGCCGTCGACCTGCAGCACGTCGAACGCGACGAGGTGAGCCGGGTTCCGGTACGCCTCGCGCACCGGTGAGGTGGCCACCCGCCGCTGCAGCAGCGCGAAGCTGGTGCGGCCGCGGCCCGGCTCCCAGATCACCAGTTCGCCGTCGAGCACGAGGCCGGGCGGCAGGTGGCTGCGGGCCAGCCGGGTGATCTCGGGGAAGTAGCCGGCCAGCGGCTTGCCGGTGCGGGACTGCAGGTAGACGCCGTCGGCGGTGCGGAACAGCAGCACCCGCCAGCCGTCCCATTTCGGCTCGTAGGCGAGAGCCCCGCGCGGCAACCGGTCGACGGCCGACGCGAGCATCGGCTGCACGGGCGGTGTGAGCATGGCGGTTCCCCCAAGTCGGACCGGGGGAGCGGCCGCAGCAGTTCACCGGAGTGCACCGCGCCGCGACGGCCGCCTTGCCATAGTGACAGAATGAGGCGGTTTGTGGCGGTAACCGCACTATTGAGGCGCGCGGTACGGCGGCATGCGGTCGTGCCGCTGACCGCCTGGGTGCTGGTGGTGGCCCTCGTCGCCAGCGGCGTCGCGTTCGTCAACCGGGACGCCCGCACGGAACTCGAGCACCGGTTCCGGCTGCGGGTGGCGATCGCGTCGGACTTCGTGGCGACCTACGTCGCCGACCTCCTCGCCCGCGAGCGCGTCCAGGCGCTGCAGTTCCTCGCCGGGCCGCAGGTCGACCAGCGCGCGTTCGAGCAGTCGGTCGCGGCCCTGGGCTATCCGGCCGCGGTCCTGCTGGACAGCGGAGGAGCGGTGCTGCACATCGCGCCCGCGAACCCGGACCTGATCGGCGTCGACCTGAGGGAGCGGTACCCGCACATCCGCACCGCGCTGACCGACAACCGGCCGGCCGTCTCGGCGGTGGTGCCCTCGGTGGCGGCCGGTGTGCCGGTGGTGTCGTTCGCGGTGCCGTTCGAGACGACGAGCGGACGGCGGATCTTCGCCGGCGCCGTCGACATCCGGTCCAGTCCGCTGGGCGCGTACCTGCCGCACGCGATCGCGCTCGCCGGCAGTCAGGTGTACCTCGTCGACGGTGACGGCACCGTCGTCGGCTCGAACCAGACGGTGTCCGGCGTCCACCAGTTGCGTGATCGCGCGCCGGCGCTGGCGAAAGCGTTGGCCGGACGCGGCGACGGCGGGTTCGCCGACGAGCACGAGCAGTGGCGCTACGACTCGGCCCGGGTGGCCGGCACGTCGTGGCGGCTGGTGGCGGCGGTGCGCGGCGACGTCCTCTACCAGCCCGTGGCGGAGACCACCATCGGCGGCTGGATCGCGCTCGGCTGCTTCGCGCTGTTCGGGCTGTTCGGCGTGGCGCTGTGGGCCCGCGTAGCGCGCAACCGCGCCGCGTTGCGGGCGAGCGAGGAGCGCTTCCGCGGCGAGCGGCGCCGCTGGGAGGCCGACCAGCGTCGGATCCGGACCGAACTGACCGCCCGGGCGGCCGACCTCGAAGGCGCCAACGACGCTCTGCGCGCCGCCCAACAGCGCACCGCCGACCTCGTCGCCATGCTGTCGCACGACGTCCGGCAGCCGCTCGGCGTGATCACCGGCTACTGCGAACTGCTGCTCGACGGCTGGGAACACCTCGCCGACGCCAAGAAGCGCCGCGAGGTGGGCCGGGTGTCGCGGGCCGGCACGGCGATGATGCACCTCGTCGAGGAGGTGCTCACGCTGACCGAGATCGACGAGGGCGGCCCGCGCCCGCGTCCCGGGCCGATCCCGATGGACGAGGCGGTGGCCGACGCTGTTGCCGGGCTGGGCACCGGGTCCGGCGCCGGGTCGGGCGCCGGGTCGGGCGCGGGGTCGGGCGCCGGGTCGGGCGCCGGGCCCGCCGAGGGCATCCGCGTCGACGTCGAGCCCGGCGTGGCGGTGCTGGCCGACGCGCGTCACCTCCAGCAGATTCTGACCAACCTGCTCAGCAACGCCCGCAAGTACGGCGACGGGCAGGTGCGCGTCCAGGTGGGCCGGCTGGACCGGGCGCAGGTGGAGATCTGCGTCGCCGACGGCGGCGAGGGGGTGCCCGACGACTTCGTCCCGCACCTGTTCGAGCGGTTCAGCCGGGCGCGGAGCGGGGTGGCGCCGACCCGCAGCGGCACCGGGCTCGGCCTCTACATCGTGCGGGAACTCGTGGAGGCCAACGGCGGGACGATCCGGTACGAGCCGAACCGGCCGTCGGGGAGCCGGTTCGTCGTCGAGTTGCCGGCCGATCCGGCCCGGGTGCGCGAGCTGAACGCGACGGCATGAGACGAGATGGCCGATGTTTCGGACAAAAACCGCATACCTGCCTTACCGTGAGGGGCGTTCACGACGCCGAGGCGGGGGGTGGCGATGCGTGCTCCGATGCCAAGCGACGAGCAGGAGCGCCTGCGTGCACTGCAGGAACTGGAGCTCATGCAGCGCCGGCCGGAGCCCGACCTCGACGGCATCGTCGAGCTGACCGCCGGGGTCTGCGGCACACCCGTCTCGCTCGTGTCGATCATCGACGCGGACCGGCACACGGTCCGGGCCGGCTACGGTATCGACCTGACCGATGAGCCGCGCGACGACTCGCTGTGCGCGCACACGATCCTCGGCCGCGGCCTGCTCGTGGTGCCCGACGCCCGCGCCGACGCCCGGTTCGTCGACAACCCGCACGTGCGGCAGGAACCGGGAATCCGCTTCTACGCCGGTGCGCCGCTGCTGACCGGTGAGGGGCACGCGCTGGGCACGCTGTGCGTCGCCGACGCCGTGCCGCGCCGGCTCGGTCTCGGCCAGTTGCGCGCGTTGCGGGCCCTGGCACGCCAGGTGACCACGCTGCTGGAACTGCGGCACAGCGCAGCCGCGGTGGCGCGCACGGCCTCGCGGCGCAGCGAGAGCGAGCGGCTGCAGCTGGAACTGCCGCCGCTGCTGGGCGGGGAGCTGCGGGCTCCGCTCGCGGAGCTGCGGCGCGGGGTCGAGGTGCTGCGGGATCTCGACTTCTGCCCGGCCGGCGTGGCCGCCGGCATCGGCGCGGCCGTGCACGCGCATGCGCCGGAACTCCTGCGGCTGCTGGACCACCTGCTGCGCATCGCCGACCCGACCGAGGCCGGCGCCGGGCTCGCGTGGCGCGAGGTCGACCTGAACGCGTTGGTGGACTGGGCAGTCCGGGAGGTCCGGCCGATCGCCGAGGCGCGCGACATCCACCTGCGCCTCGACGCCGGCCCACCGGCCCCGGTCTCGGCCGACGCCCGCCGGCTCGCGCAGGCCATGTCACACCTCATGTTCTGCGCGGTGAAGTTCACCCCGCCGGGCGGCCGGATCCGGGTGCGGGTCGCCGGCGGCGCGGTGACGCCGACGGCGGAGCTGCACGTGCTCGGGCTGGGCGACGATCCGGCGACGCTGTTCCCGCACCTCGTGAACGGGACGCTGCGGACGGGGCCGGATGGAGCTACCGCGTCCGACGACGAGGGGCTGACGGCCCTCAAGACGATCATCGACGCGCACCACGCAACGGTGGCGCTCTGCGACGCCCCCGGCGACGGAACCGCCTTCCACGTGGTGTTCCCGCCGGCTGCCTGAGGGGCGCACGGGGAAAACCTTTGTCGCAACGGGTTTTCGGCTCCCTACCCTGGCCGCAGGGGGACGAAATCGATGAACACGGAACTGATCGCTCAGCTCACCACGGCCGGCGCACCGCTCGCGGTCACCCGCGCCGGCCGCGTCACGGGACCGGACGCGACGGACCACGCCGCCGCCTTCGAGCGCGACCCGGCGGACTACGCGTTGCTGGCGCTGCTGCCCGGCGTCACCGAGGCGCAGCGGGCCCGGATGCTGATGCAGCTGCTCGGCCCGTCGCGGGTCGGCTGGCCGGAGACCACGCGGCGCACCGTCGACAGGGTGGTGCGGCTGCTCGTGCTCGGGCTGCCGGCGCCCGTCGTCGGCACCGTGCTGCTGGCGCTGCGGCACCGGCGCGCCAACCACAAGCACGTCACGCGCGCGGCGCTGCGGCTGCTGTTCGAGCACGCCGAGGCGGCCGGGTTCGTCGGCACGCACCGGCGCGTCGCGGTGTCCATTGTGGAGCACGCGCTCGGCAAGGCGACGGCCCGCGGCGTGGCGAGGGCGCTGCGTACCGCCGATCCGTCCATTGTGGACGCTCGGCGGGCACTGCTGAGGTTCCTGGCCGACGAGGGCGCCGCGTCGGATCGTCTGCTCGCGCTGTACGCGCGTCCCGCGTCGGCGCTGATACCGGCGGCGGACGCCGCGGCGCGGCTCGACCTCGACCTCGACGGCGGCCGGCCGGCGGTGGTCACCGCGACCAACCGTGGCGACCTCGCCGCGACGCTCGTGCACCGCCTGCCCGGCGGCGCCTCGCCCGACCTCGACGCCGCCCAGCGGCGTTACCTGGCGGCGGCCGTGGCCGCGGTGCCGCGGTATCCGGGCCGGTTGGCACTGGTGGTCGACAGGTCCGCCTCGATGCGGGGCTACGGCGAGCGCGAGTGGGCCGTGCGGTCGCAGGCGGCGGCGCTGGAGCTGGTGCTCGGCGAGCGCTGCGCGGAGATGTCCACAGTGGATACTCCGGGCGCGGGCACGGACCTCGCCGGTGGCGTCATCGCGGCGCTGAACGACAGGCCCGACCTCGTCGCCGTGCTCACCGACGGGTACGAGAACGCGTGCGAGGGCGACCTCGCGCGGGTCGTGGCCACGCTGCCCCGGCTCGGGATCGACGTGCCGGTGGTGGTGTGCGTCGCGACGTTCGGCCACAGCGACGACCTGGCGCTGCGCCGGCCCGCCCCGGCCGTGCCGCAGCGGGCGTTCTGGCACGAGGCGGATCTCGGGCCGCTGGTGCTGTGGCTGCTGCTGAACACGCGGGCCGCGGCGGCCGGCGCGTGGCTGCGCGCCGGGCTGACCGAGCGGCTCGCCCTGGTGGAAGGAGGCCGGTGACATGACGTCCCTGGCGACGATCGACCTCGCCGGTTTCCGGCTCGGAACGCCGCAGCGGGTCGACAACCTGACCGTGGTGCCGGTCTTCGGCCCGGGATACCCGGGTGTGCTGTCGCCGCGCGACGGCGTCAAGCTCGTCCGGGTGGACGGCTACGGCACCGTCGTGCTGCGCAACCCGGGCAGCGACGGCCGCGTCGGTCTGGCGATCGTGCCCCTGCACGTGGGTTACGTGCAGGACGGCGCGCAGAACCACGCGCTGTGCCGCTCGGCGTTCCTCGCACCCGGGCAGGAGGTCCGGTTCGAGGACGCGTGCTGCGTGCAGGAGACGACCGGTGGTTACCTGACCGAGCGGGACCAGTGGTTCTTCACGCTGCCGCTCGAACTGCGGGCGGCCGCCCTGGAACTGCGCCGGCAGGGCAGCTACAGCAAGCTGTGGCCGGCGATCGAGCGGTTCAACCGCGGGCACGGACTGCGGGCGCGCGGCCACCTGGAGCTGATGCTGGCCGGCAGGCGGGCGTTCCTGACGCAGTACCGCAGCCGGCTGGAGCTCGTCGCGGGCCAGCTCGGCGCGCTGTTCGTGCTCGGCGGGCGGCTGGTGGGCGTCGAGGTGGCGCCGAACCCCGCGTACTTCGCCGACGTGTGGCCGGCGCTCGTCTGCTTCGCGTACGGCCCGGCCGCGATGCACTCGCGCGGTGACGCGGCGGTGGCCGCCACGCCGTACGAGGCGTCCACTGTGGAGGAGCTGGTCGCGGCACGGGAGGCGCAGCTGCGGGCGGAGCTGGCGCGGGTGCGCGCGGTCGTCGACGCGGCGGCGCGTGACTGGGCCGACCCGGACGTGACGGAGGAGGAGCGCTACCTCGACCTGCGTCTGTCCACTGTGGTCGGATCCGGTGTCGCCGGCCAGATCGTCAGCGATGGCGCGCGTCCGGTGTACGCGTCGCTGTTCGTGCGGGAAATGAATTGACGGCGGCGCTCGAATGAGTGTCTACTGAGGACAGCCGGGAACTGTACCGGGCATGGCGAGCGGAACCTCGAATTCCAAGTGCGAGATCAGGGTCGAACGATATCGATCGCAAATGCTCGTCGCCGCGCTGGTCGCCCGTCCCGGCGTCACCCTAACGCAAAGAGCCTAGGCTCTTTCCCATGGCGGCACCCGAATCCCCGGTCGTCAAGCGGCCGGTCATGTACCAGGACTGGCGCGACCTGACGTTCCTGCACTGGCGCTACGAGCCCGACGTGGTCCAGAAGCTGCTCCCGCGGGGCCTCACCGTGCAGACCTTCGACGGCAGCGCCTGGATCGGGCTGGTGCCGTTCGTCATGGACCGGGTCCGCTTCCCCGGGGTGCCGGCGCTGCCGTGGATGTCGCGCTTCCCGGAGACGAACGTGCGCACCTACGTCAGCGGGCCGGACGGCTCCGACGGCATCTACTTCTTCTCGCTCGACGCCGCCCGGCTGCCGGCGGTACTCACCGGCCGCTGGACCTACCGGCTGCCGTACGTGTGGTCGCGCATGTCGGTGACGGCGTCGCCGGCGCGGTTCCGGTACGCGTCGGCCCGCCGGTGGCCCGGCCCGCGCGGTGCGCGCTGCGACGCGGTGGTGACGCGCGGGACGCCGGTGACGCCCGGGCCGCTCGAGTACTTCCTGACCTACCGGTTCCGGCTGTACTCGGTGGTCGGCGGCAGGCTCGTCCACGCGCTGGCGGCGCACGGGCCGTGGGAGCTCGACACCGGCACGCTGGAGTCGCTCGACGAGTCGGTGCTCGCCGCGGCCGGTCTACCGCCCGCCGCCGGGGAACCGTTGGTGCACACCACGTCCGGCGTCTCGGTGCGCATAGGCGGCTGGCGCTCAAGATCGCGTTGATCTTGCAGTTGTGGTGCCTCACAAAAGCGGGCGAACCGCCGCGAAATCTGGCACCACAACTGCAAGATCAACGCGATCTTGGGGCTAGAGGTCGGATGCGGACGTCGGGCGGTTGGTCAGGGCGTCGCGGACTCGGTCGACCAGACCGGCACCGGGTGCGACCAGCTTGTTCAGCGGCGGGCGGTCGGGGGCCGACGGGTGCGGCCGCGTCGGCGCGATCTTCTTGGCCGCCTCCACCTTGCGACCCAGCTGCACCAGCTCGTCAGGGGACAGCGCCTGGCGCAGCCGGGGGAACAGGTCGCCCTCCTCGTCGGCGACGTGGTGCCGGATCGCCTCGATCAGCCGGGCGACGGCGGGCTCGAACTCGGGGTCGGTGGCGTCCAGCCCGTCGATCCGGTTCATCAGCACCTCGGCCTCGGCGTGCTCCGCGATCTCGTGCTCGCTGAGCTGTTCACCGTCGGGCAGAGCCGCCTTCGCGGCCGGGTAGAGGTACATCTCCTCGGCGACCGAATGCCGCACGAGCTCGGCGATCACCACATCGGTCAGCCGCTTGCGGTGCTCCGGCTCGCCGGCGCCGGCGGCCAGCTCCGCGAAGATCGACTCGACCTCGCGGTGGTCGGCCATCAGGACGTCGATCAGATCGGGCGCACCCGCGTCGGTCATGGAAACGCGGTTACCCCGCCGTTGCGCGAGTCAATCAGCCGCACGTCGGCGAGCGCGCCGTCCGTCACCCGCGCGGTGACGTGTGTGAACACGGGCTGGCGCCGCCGGTCGGTCGGCGAGCCCGGGTTCACCAGCCGCAGGCCGCCGACCCGGGAGTCCCACGGGATGTGGCTGTGCCCGAACACCAGCACGTCGACGTCGGGGAACCGGGCGGCGCAGCGGGCGTCGCGGCCGCGGGCGTCGCCGGTCTCGTGCACCACGGCGAAGCGCACCCCGCCGAGTTCGGCATGGGCGACCTCGGGCAGCCGGGCCCGCAGCGCCGGCCCGTCGTTGTTGCCGTAGACCCCGACCAGCCTGGCCGACCGGGCGAGCATCCGGTCCAGCAGCTCCTCGTGGACCCAGTCGCCGGCATGGAACACCACGTCGGCGGCCTCGATGTCGGCCCAGAGCAGGGGCGGCAGGTCGCGGGCGCGCCTCGGCAGATGGGTATCGGCCGTCAGCACGAGTCGCACGAAACGCAACGTTAGCTGGTCAACTAAGGTTGACAACCACGAGGTGGTCAACATAAGTTGACGGACATGGAAGAGGAGCCACCCACCACGGTGGCGGCCCAGGCCAACAGCGCCAGCAGCGCCGACCCGGCGGTCGGCCTGCGCGCGGTCGTCGCCCTCTACCGGCTGGCCGAGACGCTCGAGGCGCTCCAGGTCCGCAACGCCCGCTCCAAGGGCTGGTCGTGGCAGGAGATCGCCGACGCGCTCGGCGTCAGCAAGCAGGCCGTCCACAAGAAGCATTCGGGGAGGACATGATGTTCGAGCGCTTCACGAGCGAGGCGCGGAACGTGGTGGTCGGCGCGCAGGAGCAGGCCCGCGCGCTCGAACACCGCTTCATCGGCACCGAGCACCTGCTGCTCTCGATGCTGGCGAACGACGACACCGCCGCTCGGCTCCTGCGCGAGCGCGGCGTCACCGTCGAGTCGGCACGCGCCATGATCGAGCGCTACGTCGGCGGCGTCCCGCCGCGCCTCACCCCGTCCGACGCCGAGGCGCTGCGGGCGATCGGCATCGACATCGACGAGGTCCGCCGGCGCCTGGAGGAGAACTTCGGCCCGAACCCGCTCGCCGCCCCGCCGCAGGAGCCCGTCCGGCGCCGGTTCGGGCTGCGCCGCACCCGCCGCCAGCCCGACGGCGGCCAGCGCGGCGGCGGCCAGTGCGGCGGCCCGGGCATCACCGGTCACATTCCGTTCTCGCCCCGGGCGAAGAAGGTGCTCGAGCTCTCGCTGCGCGAGGCGCTGCGGCTCAAGCACCGCTCGATCGGCACCGAGCACGTCCTGTTGGGCCTGATCCGCGAGGGCCAGGGCCTCGGCGCGCTGGTGCTCGCCGAGGCCAAGGTCGACCTCGCGGAGCTTCGCCGCACCGTCGAGAACAGCTTCCGCGACGCCGCCTGAGCGTCAGACCGGGGTGACCTCGCGCACGTGGGCCACCGCCCACCGCTCGGCGACGAACGACAGGAACGGGATCGTGCCGGCGAGCATCAGGAGCACCATCCGGCCCAGCGACCAGCGCTGCTGCATCGAGAGCTGGAACGTCACCACCAGGTAGACCATGTAGAGCACCCCGTGGATCGGGGCGATCACGGCCACGAAGCCGGGGGAGTCGGCGAAGTACTTCAGCGGCATCGCGACGAGAACGAACAGGATCAGCACCACGCCGACGACGTAGGCCACCACCCGGAACCGGGTCAGTGCCGAAGACATCTTCATCCCTCGCGGTAGTCGGCCGGCTTGGCGGTCGGGTTGGCCGCAAGCCACGCCAGGTAGCGGTTGTAGGCCGCCAGCTGGTCGTCGTCTGACTCCCAGCCGGGCCCGACCCGCGCCCGGCGGGTCGAGCGTAGCGGCGGCGGTTCGGCGTCCGTCGAGGTGGGGGCGCCGGAACGACCGGCGCCACCGCCGGTCGCGGCCCGCGCCCGGCGGACCTCCTTGACCCAGACGAAGACGACGAAGCCGGCGAACAACGGCCATTCGACGGCATACGCGTAACTGAGCATGTTGCCGCCGGCCGCCCGGGTCACCTGCCACCAGCCGAGCATCAGGAACGCCACCACGAGCGCCAGCGCCACGGCGTGGCGCAGCAGCCAGGCCGGTGTCCACAACACGCGTAAATGTTAGTCGTAGCGGCCGGCAACGGCCGATGCACCGGCAGCGCATACCGTGGGCGGGTGCGCCTGGCGACCTTCAACGTGCTGCACGGCCGGTCCCTCGACGACGGTGCAGTCGACGCCGACCGGTTCCGGGCCGCCGTGGCGGCGCTCGATGCCGACGTCGTCGGGCTGCAGGAGGTCGACCTCGACCAGCCGCGCAGCGGCGGCCTCGACCTGACGGCGCTGGCCGCCGAGGCGCTCGGCGCCGCCGACCACCGGTTCGCGGCCGCCGTGGTGGGCACGCCCGGGGAGGCGTGGCGTGCCGCGGGCGATCCTCCGGCCGACGGCGAACCGCAGTACGGCGTGGCGCTCGTGAGCCGGTTCCCGGTGCGGCGGTGGCTGATCCACCGGCTGCCCGCCGCTCCGACGCGGGCGCCCGTCCCGGTCGGCGGGCGGGTGTTGCTCCTTCCCGACGAGCCGCGCGTGCTGCTCGCCGCCGTTCTCGACACCCCGGCGGGCCCGATGACGGCGGCCACCACCCACCTGTCGTTCGTGCCGGGCTGGAACGTGCGGCAGTTGCGGCGCGTCGTCCGGGCGATGGGGGCGCTACCCGGGCCGCGGGTCCTGCTCGGTGACCTCAACCTGCCCGCCCGGGTGGCGCGGTTCGTCTCCGGCTGGCGGGTGGCCGCGCAGCTGCCGACGTACCCGTCGCCGGTGCCCCGCATCCAGCTCGACCACGTACTGGTCGACCAGGCGTTCGGCGGCCGGCTCGGACCGGCCAGCACGCCCCGGACGGGCGTCTCCGACCACCGGCCGCTCGTCGTGGACGTCGAGCTGTGTTGATACGCGTTCGCAACCGCCGCTAGCCCGTACCGCTTCCACCGGTGTCGAACATGGGAGTCTCCCGATGAAAGCGGGCGTCCAATGCGGCTTCGGGCAGCACTCGTCGGCCTCGTGATCTCGGCCGCCGCTGTGCTGGGTGTGGCGCCGGCCGTCGCGGCGGAGGGCGTCGTCGCGGGTGCGGGCGCCGCCGACGCCGTTCCCGGCCAGTACGTCGTGGTGCTCGCCGCGACACCGTCGCTGCGCTCCGCGCGGGTGCTGGCCGAGCGGTACGGCGGCACGATGACGCACGCCTACCGGACGGCGCTGCCGGGCTTCGCGGCCCGGATGAGCGCCGCCGAGGCGCGCCGGCTCGCCGCCGACCCGGCCGTCGAGTCGGTGTCGCAGGACCGTCGGATGCGGCTGACCGACACGCAGGTCGACCCGCCGTCGTGGGGGTTGGACCGCATCGACCAGCGGGCGCTGCCGCTGTCGGCCGGCTACCGGTACCCGAGCGCCGCGAGCAACGTCACCGCATATGTCATCGACACCGGGGTGCGCATCTCGCACGCGGAGTTCGGCGGGCGCGCCGCGTACGGCTGGGACTTCGTCGACGACGACGCCGTCGCCGACGACTGTCACGGCCACGGCACCCACGTCGCCGGCACGATCGGCGGCGCCGGCACCGGCGTCGCCAAGGCCGTCCACGTGGTGGCGCTACGGGCGTTCGGCTGCGACGGCTGGGGCGAGTACACCGACGTCATCGCCGCCGTCGACTGGGTGACGACGCACGCCGTGCGGCCGGCCGTGGTCAACATGAGCATCGGCGGCCCGGCGTCGGACGAGCTGAACGGCGCGGTGCAGGCGTCGATCGCGTCGGGCCTGACGTACGCCGTCGCGGCCGGCAACGACAACGCCGACGCGTGCGGAGCCTCGCCGGCCAGCGCGCCCGACGCGTTGACGGTGGCCGCCAGCGACAGGGCCGACGCCCGCGCGCCGTTCTCCAACCACGGGGGCTGCGTCGACCTGTTCGCGCCGGGCGTGTCCATCACGTCGGCCGGCCGGGCATCCGACATCTCGATCGCGGTGGGCAGCGGCACGTCGATGGCCGCGCCACACGTCGCCGGCGCGGCGGCGCTGGTGCTCGCGGCCGACCCGGCGGCGACGCCGGCACAGGTGCGCGCGACGCTCATGGGCCTCGCCCGCACCGGGGCGGTCACGGACCCGGCCGGTTCGCCGAACCTGCTGCTGCAGGTGCCCGGCGCCGCGGCGGCCCAGGCGCGGCCGCGGAGCTCGTCGGGCCGGTCAACCCGTCGCTAGGGAGGCCCAGACGACCTTGCCGTCGGCGGTCGGGGTGGAACCCCACGCGCGCGACATGATGCCGACCACCAGCAGGCCACGGCCGCCCTCGACGGTCGCCGGCACCGGGCCCCCCGGCCGTGGCGGCCGGCGGCTGCGGTCGCGGACCGAGACGTAGACGGCGTCGGCGCGGCGGGCCAGCGTCACCTCGACCGCCGCCGTGGCGGTGGCCGTACCGTGCCGTACGGCATTGCTGACCAGCTCGGTGACGACGAGGCGGGCGGTGTCGCGCAGCGCGGGCAGCCCCCACTGGGCCACCGCCCGGTCGACCAGGCGGCGCGCGGTGGCCGCGGCCGAGTCGACGGGGGACAGGCCGAGCCGCAGCCGGGGAGGCTCGCCCCGGGCGGCGGCGCTGGCCCGGATGGCGACGGCGCCCGCGATCGCCGCGGACACCGAGGGAAAGCTCGGCAGGTTGCCGGCCGCGCCGGCGATCGACAGGACGGCGCTGAGCGCGGCGGGCGCGCCGCCGATCACAACCGTGGCGCCCGGCCAGGCCCAGGCCCGGTCGGCGAGCGCGATGAGGTCGGCGATCGCCGACTCGGCCGCCCGGGACACCGCGCCGAAGTCGAGCACGACGATCTCGGGCTCGTCGCAGAGGCTGCGGGTGAGCGCCTCGTGCAGGACCGGCGCCGAGCTCGCGTCGAGCACACCGGCGACACGAAGCATTACCGGCTCGCCCGGCCCGGCCGCCTCGACGTCCGCGGTCAGGCGGCTCATGGGCCGCACTTTACCTCGCGCCGGACGCGACGTGGGCGGCGCCGGTGGGCGCCGGCCACGTTAGGGTCAGAGCGCGGCGGTCAGATGGCGAGAATCGTTCATGACGGCCATCACCTCGTCGTCGGTGACGTCGTGAATGTCCCGGTACCACAGGCCGGTGGCGCTGAAGCAGCAGGGGCAGCGCACGTGCACCAGGCCGTCGGCCTCGATCTCCAGCGAGGTGCTGGACTCGGCGGCGCAGACGGGCGTCGCGAAGATCAGGTGGGCCGGCAGGGCGGCGTGCAGCGCGCGCAGCGCCGCGCGGGCGCGCACGCCGGTCTGCATGCCGTCGTCGACGAGCACCACGACGCGGTCGGTGACCGTCGGCATCTCCCGGCCGTCGCGGTACCTGTGGGCGAGGCGCTCGACCTCGACCCGCTGGGCGGCGAGCAGCGGCGCGAGGTCGTGCGGCGAGAGGTCGGCGCGGGTCAGGGCATCGTGGTTGATGACGAGTGGACCGTTCTCGGCGACGGCGGCGACGCCCTGGCCCGGGTGCCACGGGGAGCAGATCGTCGCCACGACGATGATGTCGAGGTCGGCGCCCAGCGCGTGGGCGACCTCGGCGGCGACCGGCACCCCGCCGGGCGACATACCGAGCACCAGCGGCCGCTCGGTGATGCCGTGTTCGCGCAGGTAGAGGCCGACCTGGTCGGCGAGTGCCAGGCCGGCTTCCGCACGGTCGGCGAAGCGCAGCGAGTCGTCCGGGACCATGCGGTACCTCCGTCTGGTAGCTGAGTCGCTACGCAGAGTACAGCCCATCGGTTGCAACGCCAGGCCAACGTCGGCGGGCGGCTGCCCTGATGCGATCCTCGGAGGCGTGCTCGCGGTCTTCGATGTCGACGGCGTGGTCGCCGACGTGCGGCACCGGCTGCGGCACGTTGCCCGTGGGCGCAAGAACTGGAACGCGTTCTTCGCCGCCGCGGCCGACGACCCGCCGCTGGAGATCGGCGTCGCGCTGGCCCGCGAGTGGGCCGCGGAGCACGACCTGGTGTGGCTGACCGGGCGGCCCGAGCAC
>Ga0070683_100000843_pt1 | contig 22734 bp, 19 predicted proteins | sample KBSC713LmetaG_FD_64662 | JGI IMG/M metagenome (GOLD analysis project Ga0070683, IMG submission 64662) | Corn rhizosphere microbial communities from Kellogg Biological Station, Michigan, USA - KBS C7.1-3L metaG | ecosystem: Host-associated > Plants > Roots > Rhizosphere ... | reverse complement strand
GGGCGATGGGCGACGGGCGATGGCGAGCGTAACGCCCGTGAAGAGCACGAACGATGTGTCCGAAGCAACGTGGTTCCTGAGTTCCGTCGCCGATCGCCCATCGCCCATCGCCGGTCCCTATTGACCGCCTCTACTGTCCTGCCTAAGTTCAGAGGCTGTCTGCGTTTACACTCAACAAATTCAGAGCTGACCAATGGCTATTCCGGCAACTCAGATCCGCCGCGGAATGGTGATCGTTTTTGAAGGCGAACCGTGCCGCATCATCGAGTTCCGGCACCATACGCCTGGCAACCTTCGCGCGATGGTGCAGGCGAAGCTCAAGAACCTCCGTACCGGGTCGAGCTTCGAGCATCGCTTCCGCGCCGCCGACTCCATCGACCCGGCGTCGATGGAAACGCACGATCTCGAGTTCTTGTATCAGGGCGGTGATACGTACCACTTCATGAACACCGAGAACTACGATCAGCTCGAGATGGACGAAGAGATGCTCGGCGACAACGCGCAATGGATGCAGCCGGGCATGAAGATCCAGGCCGAGTACTACGACGGCCGTCCGGTCGGCATCAAGCTCCCGAACTCGTTGATTCTCGAGATCGTCGACACGGCGCCGGTCATGAAGACCGCGACGAAGACATCATCGACGAAGCCGGCGAAGCTCGAGAACGGCGTCACGATCAACGTGCCCGAATTCGTCGGCACCGGCGACAAGGTCAAGGTGAATCCGTCGACCGGCGAGTACCAGGAACGCGCGAAGTGACCCGCTGGGCGCGAACGCGCCCAGCGCACCCCGGGCGGAGCGGATGGATCGCTATCCAAGCGGGGCCGCAAGGTTGATCCGTTCGTGCGTCACGTTTAGAATGCAAATCTCTGCGCCGGTTCGTTTTGGCGGCGCAGATCGGTGTCGAGGAACAGCGATGCCGGCCATGGTGACTGTAGCTCAATCGGTTAGAGCACCGGTCTGTGGCACCGGGGGTTGCGGGTTCAATTCCCGTCAGTCACCCTGACAAGCGACACGGTCGGGACAAGAGAGGACTAGGTCGGTAGCTCAATTGGTAGAGCACTGGTCTCCAAAACCAGCGGTTGGGGGTTCAAGTCCCTCCCGGCCTGTGTAGTCAGGTGCCAGGTACCAGGTGCCGGGTGCCAGAGAATGAAGAAGTCGAGTTTGTTGGATGAAAGCGGAACGACGGAAGTACCGCCGCGGTTTGGCGCCGGTGGCGGCAAGCGAACGGCGGTATCGTCTAGGGGACTAGGACGGGGCCCTCTCAAGGCCCAAACACGGGTTCGAATCCCGTTACCGCTATACAGGGAAGAAGTCGTTGTTGGTCTTGGGCCCGTTCGTCTATCGGTTAGGACGGCACCCTTTCACGGTGCAGAGAGGGGTTCGATTCCCCTACGGGCTATCGTGGAAGAACGGCGCAAGACAAGGGCAGTGTAGCACGTAGTTGGGGGCGTAGCTCAGTTTGGTTAGAGCACTCGACTGTCACTCGAGAGGTCGCGGGTTCGAGCCCCGTCGCTCCCGTTGGACAGCCAACAGTGAAAGCAAGTGGATTCGGATTCGAGTTCTTCAATTCCGATCTTCATATAGCGGATTACTGGGCTGGCAGGATCGCAGGACAATCGTCGTAGGGCCCTGGTGGTGAAATTGGTAGACACGCCATCTTGAGGGGGTGGTGCCGCAAGGCGTCGCGGTTCGAGTCCGCGCCAGGGCATGAGTAGTCAGCACGACACGTTGCCAGCGTAGCTCAGTGGTAGAGCACTCGATTCGTAATCGAGCGGTCGTCGGTTCAATCCCGACCGCTGGCTCTCGAGATAGAAAAACGGCGCCCTCGGGCGCCGTTTTCGTTTTCGACCGGTCAGGGCGTCGCTTTGTATTTCCGATGTTCGAGGCGATCGCCGAGCGCGACCAGTGCCTCCACGAGCTTCGCGATCTCGGCGGGCGGCGACCCGGTTCGAAAGCGCGCCGGAGAATTCGCTCGGCGCCGGCATCGCCATCGATCGAATCACCGTCGATGCGCCGAAACACCATCGCATCCTTCACAACGACGAAGTCCGTTTCGTTCGTGTCGCTGAGCGGGCGGCGGCGGATTGCGAGCGCCGTGTTCTTCATCAAGAGCGAATCGAATTCGAGATGCCGCCAATCGGAGGGATAGAAACGCGGCGTTCGTTCTTCCTCCGGCAAGAGCATCGGCGCTCGCGTGATCCATTCTCGCGGAGCGGTTCGGACGAGGCGCGCACGCGCGGGACATCCCACACAACCGACGGCTTGTCTCCGAGCTCCAACAGACTCACCAGCGTGCGAACGTGCCTATTCGGCCGCACGGTCTCGAGCGCGTCCGTCGTACCCACTGGGGGGGCAATCTGGCGCGCTCGCCAAAAACTGCTGTCGGTCAGCGTCCGAACAACCGTCGATCCGTTCACGAACTCGAACCGCACCGCGGCGCCGACAAGCGATACCTCGCGTGTGCTCACGATCTGGCCGGATGCGCTCAGCGATGTGCACGTGCCGAATTCCTGCCCCTCGTGGCCCGTGTGCGACTGCCACTGCATCGAATCGAGCGTGGCACCGTCGATCTCGGACGGAAGAACTTCCAGCGTTCCAGTCGATGGACGGGTCCCGTCGGCTCGCGGCCGGCACGCTTGGACGGGCGTTAGATGATCGGGAACGCAGCCGGATACCGCGAAGCTCACGGCGATCATGAAACCGAGTATTCGCATTCTCTAATTTGACGATCCGTACGTCGATCGGATAACAGATTTGCCGCCGGCGGAACGCAGCGAAAATCTTCTCAGGGGCGACTTGACCACCGGCGCGACCGAGACGTTCGTTAGGCTCGACTCATGAACGATCATCGCCCACTCGAAGACCGGCTCGCGCGCGTCGAACGCGCCATCGCGGACTTGTCCGCCGAGATCGCGGCGATTCGCGCTGAGCTGCGGCCGGGGGAGGAAGCGGCACAGCCCGACACCGCGGTCTCGGAATCTCCGCGGTCTCCGCGTTACGTCTTTCTCGCCGAAGCCGAGGCGGCGCGTTCGACGCCGCCGAAAGGGCTGCTCGGTCCGCACAGATTGTCGTCGCAGGAGCTCGAGCGATTGGTCGGCGCCTACGGCATGTTGGGAATCGCCGTTCTCGCCGCGGTGGCTGCCGTCGGCACGTTCCTCAGTTGGGCAATCAGCAAAGGCCTCTTTACCGTCGGTCCGTCGGTGCGTGTCGCGATCGGGCTCGCGTTCGCGGCGTCGATCGGCGTGTGGGGAATCCGGCTTCGTCGTCGCGAGCGATCGTTCGGCTCGAGCTTGCTCGGGCTCTCACTCGTGATCGTGCATGTGTGTGCGTATGCCGCCGGGCCGTCCTTCTCGCTCGTCCCGACGTGGGTCGCGTTCCTCGGCGCGGCCGCGGCGTCGTGGGCGCTGACGGTGTTCGCGCACCGAGAGAACGACGAGCCGTTGTGGTGCGTCGGATTCGGCGGCGCCGCAATCGCTCCGTTCGTGACGAGCAACGGGCACGGCAGCCTCTACGCCTTGCTTGCCTACGCAACGCTGGTGCTGTTGTCGGGCTCCTTCTCGATCAACAAGCGCGAGTGGCCGGTCGCGTGGGGCGTGTTTTATCTCGCGTCGGCGCTGTTCGTCGTTGCGTCGGCGTGGGAAGCTCGCAATGCGGAGACGACGCGTTTCCTTCTGGCGCTCTCGTTCCCGCTCGTCGTCGCCGTCGCGGGGGTCGCGCCGCTGGTAGTGCCGTCGCGAAAACGCGGAGCGATTCGGTGGCTGGCGCTACTGACGTCGGTCACCGGTGCGTACCGCGAAGCAGGGGCGGGACATCATGCGTCCATCGAAGTCGGCGTCCTTCTCGCGGCGATGGCCATCTGTCTCGCGCTCGTCGATCTCGAGTCGGACCTCGAGCAATCGAGCATGATTACGCGGGGGAACGAGCATTTTCTCATCCTCGATTGGATCGACGCGCTCCTCATTCCGATGTTCTTCACGCTCGAAGCCGCGGTGGCGATCGACTCCGTCGCGCGGCCGTGGGTGGTGTTGGGAATCGCAAGCGCGGTTCTCGCCGCGTTTTCCGTGCGACAAGGCCTCGGCGGATTGCGCGACGCCTCGGCGCTCGGCGCGGTCGCGATGGCCGTCGGTGCGGTCGTCGCCGCGTCGGTCGAAACGCCCGCCGGCCTCTGCGCATCGCTCGTGATCATCGCGCTTGCGGCATTCGCGGCGCACGGCATTCGTCCCAGCCGATCCTGGCTCGGGAGCGGTGCGATGACGTTCTTCCTCGCGGCGATCGTCAGCACCGACGCGCTCACCGCCAACCCGTCGCAATATCACAGCGCGCCGTTTCTTCGTGAGTCGTCGGCGTCGGCGGTGATTCTGCTCGTCGGTCTCATCATCATCGCGCGATCGTGGAAGGCTATTCGCGACGCGACCAGAGCATCGTTCCAAGGTGGCAGTGTGCGACGCCGCGTCGAGTTCGAACGTCGGACGCTGCGCGCCGCGACGCTGTCGCCCTGGGTCTGGGCATTCATTTGGGTGATGAGCGAGCTCGCGCTGGCGTTCAGCCCGACCGCTTCGACGCTTCTCCTCGTGACGTACTTTGCGGCGACCGCGGTTGGATGCGTCGCCGTCGGCCGCTCGCGAAGCTCGTCGCGCATCCGGCAGGTCGGGCTCGGACTTGCCGTCGTCTCGGCGGCAACGGCGGTGTACGGAGCGAATACCTACTTCGATTTCGGTGCGAGAATCGTCGCGTATCTCGTGATCAGTGCCTTCCTCCTGGGAATCGCGTACTGGTATCGCCGTCCCGGACCCGCGCCAACCCTCGCTTAGCTCGCGCTAAGGTTTGCCAGCGCCTGCTAAAGTCTGTACCAACCACGACGACACTTGGGACACAATCCCTGAGTGCTTCGATTCGGTGTCCACCTCCCGCCGATCAGAGCGCGTTCTCTCAAACGCTCTTCTTGGAAGGGTACACATGAGCATCAGCAGCATCGGCTCCGGGGCAGCGAACATCAACATGGGCGTCGTTTCACGCCCGGTTGGCCAGAGCGACGACAACGACAACGATCATGACAATGGTCGCCGCGTCCGCGGGCAGCACGACACGTTCAAGAGCGATTTCCGAAGTTTGCTCCGCGCCGTGCAGTCCGGCGACATGACGAGCGCGCAGTCGGCGCTGGCGTCGATTCAGAGTGATGTCGCTTCGGTGAACACGACTTACAGTCCGTCGTCGGTTCCTCCAGTGACGCCATCGGTCGATCCCGCTTCGGCCGATTCGACGACGACGACGGATCCATCCGCGAGCGCAGCGGCGTCTCTGAGTGCGTCGCCGGCTTCGGCGGCGGGCGCGGATCTCAAGGCGTTGTTCGACGCGGTCGGCAGCGGCGATTCGACGAGCGCGCAGGCAGCGCTCTCGAAGTTCTTCGCCGATCGGCAGGCGGCATGGCAGGGCGCGAGCAGCGACTCATCGACATCGCAGGGCCAGCAAGGGCAGCAGGGCCAGGTTGGCGGTCATCACCATCACGGACATCACCACAGTGGACTCGAATCGGTGATCGCGTCGCTGTTCAGCAGTCCGTCCAGCTCGACTGCGGCGCCGGCGGCGGCTGATTCGACGACGACGACCAGCGATTCGACGGCGACGACGTCAGACCCGAGCGCGACTCCGGCGACCGCCGCGTAGCTCCGAAGTTCGAACGACCAATCGGCGACTCGCGTTTTCTGACGGGTCGCCGATTGTCGTTTACGGGATGGCGAACGACCTTCAGTGATGCGAGCGAAAACACGAGACGGCGCGCGGGCCTATGCGACAATGAAATCGCCGGTAGGACTTCTGACGCTCGTCGCGACCGACGCAGGATTGTCCGAACTCCGGTTCGACAAACCCGAAGCTGAGGACATTCGCCGCGACATCGGACGAGCGTCTCCGAGTCATCCCGTTCTCGCCGAGGCGACGCGTCAGCTCGAGGGGTATTTCGCCGGCAAGCGCACTTCATTCGACATCACGCTCGACATGTCTGGCACCGATTTCCAACGATCGGCGTGGCGCGGGCTACTCGCGATTCCGTTCGGGACGACGCGAACCTACGCCGAGCACGCGTCGAGGATCGGTCGACCCCGGGCGGTGCGGGCTGTCGGAGCCGCGAATGGGCAGAACCCGATCGCGATCATTGTTCCGTGTCATCGCCTCGTCGGCTCTGACGGATCGTTGACCGGATTCGGCGGCGGCCTCCCGGCGAAAGCGTGGTTGCTCGCGCTCGAGCGAGAAGGCCGCGACGAAGTTTAGTGTTTCTTTAACTGCAACACTGCGACGTACAATCGATTCGGACCGATGACACCAGGACTCAGTCGAAGCTCCGTCATTTCCTTGATGTTTTCCGGTAAAACGCCGAGCCGGCGTAGTTGGGTAGCGTCAGGCCGCATCGACTTGATGATGATGACACCGTTTTGGGCCTCCGGGCCGTAGGCATTGGCCGCCGCCTGGCCCTTGATCACCTCGACGGATTCGATCGGAATCGTGTCGAGTTGGGTGGGGCTGTCGACGACGACTCCGTCGACGACGAAGAGCGGGGTCGGGTTTGGAAGCGGAGCGACGGCAACCGAATCGGCAGTGATCCTGCCGCGAGTGAGAATCGACGGCGCCTTCCCGGAAGGAATGTTCTCGATCGAATCGGCGGCGCTTGCGAGAAAGTTGTTGTTTTCGTCCACGACAATCGTGACGGCGTTCACGCGTGAGTCGCCGGCGATGACATTCGGGTGGCGCGCTTGAATCCAACCGCGAATGACATCGATCGGAATCGGCTGCGTTTCGCGGAGCGGGACGCCCTGAACGATGCGGGGCGGTTCTTCCATCGTCACGTCGGCCAACGGCTTTGGTGTGGCGCGTCTTTCGATAGCAACGACGTCCGGGATTCTCGGAGGCTCGGCGATGCGCAGCGTGTCGCGAAGCAACGCGACGCGATCGGCTCCGCGATCCAGGACGACTCGAGGCGGCGCCCCCTTTCGAACGATGAGCGTCGAATCGGGCTGCGGCGTCTGAGCGACCGCAACGCCGGCGAGGAGAGCGATCACGGCGAACGGCGCTGATGCGACCAGCGGTCGCGACGGTCGTGCAGTTGTCATGGCGAGAATCCTCTGTTCGAGAAACCGGCGCGGCTCCGCCAGGGAAGCGCCGAACTGCAGCGTGTTGCCGGATCGCGCGCCAACGGTGAGAAGCAGCAGTCCATAGTCGCGGACATCCCTTCGTCGCTTCGCGATCACGCGTCGATCGCAGTCGATCTCGATCGCGAGGCGAAGGCGCTTCACGATCAGCCACATCGCGGGATTCCACGGGAAGAGCGCGATCGCCCACGCCGCAATCGCGATGAGCATCGGATCTCTCGCCCGCACATGCTCGGCCTCGTGCTCGAGCATCATCGCGCGTTCCTCCGTCTCGAGCGCGAGCGCCCATGAGGGAAGGAGGATGCGAGGGCGGACAACACCGACGACTGCGGGTCCGACGTCAGTCGTGACGAGAACACAGTGACCGTCGATCTCCGAACTGCTCCATCGTGCTCTCTTGAACGCGAGCACAAGAAGTCCGCGGAGCAGCATTGCGCTGAGGGCCAGCGACGAGGCGAGCCACGCGAGTGTCGCGGCGCGATTCCAGAGCGGGGCGGAGAACGAGCGTGATACAATTGTTAGAAAACGCTCACGAGCTCCGGGGGAGGCTGGAGGTTGCCGGTCATCGAGCTGAAATGTCTGGCGTTCGATGCCAGTCGCGCTCGCGTCGACGATTGGAGCGATTTGCGGAGCCGTTTCAGGACGTAACGCGAGACCGGCTGGAACTCCGATCGCGACGGCAAGCGCCACGAGCCAAACGGGCCGGCGTGACTGGTTCCAGATTTCCGCGACGCGGTCAAGCGCGATCGCGCAGCCGGCGACGATCGTCGTCACGGCGATGGCGTAGACCATCCAGGCAATGAGCATCAGCGCCTCCGTTTGGCTTCGGCCAGGCGCGCGTCGAGGAGCTTGCGCAACCGAAGCAAGTCGTCGGCGTCGAGGTCGCGCTCGTTCACGAGTTGCGTGAGCAACATGTCCGGCGAGCCTGCGAATACTTTGTCGAGAATTCGCGAGAGCGCGCTCTTGCCGGCGAGATCCTGCGTCACGGCAGGGAGGTAGCGGTGCGCTTTCCCCTCGATGAGGTGGGTGATGAACCCTTTGTCCTCGAGCGTCCTCAGGATCGTAAGGACGGTGGTGTACGCGAGGTCGTCGTCGAGCCCTTCGCGGACTTCGGTGACCGTACCCGAGCCGCGTCGCCACAGCACAGCCATGACGTCGAGCTCACGGTCAGTGAACGAGATTTCCATGCGCGCTCCAGTGTCTACTAGATTTCTAGTAGACGATATAGGGCGTCGCCAGTTCTGTCAACTAGTTTTTTAGTAGTCGGCTTTGGGTCATCCCGAGCGGCGCGAGGGATCGCTTTCACTAGGCGGTTGAACCCCCGCGCTTGGAAAGCGATCCCTCGTCGCGATACTCCTCGGGATGAGCCCCGAGGCAACTCTTCAATCGCGCCTTTTACGGCCGATAGCCCTCGGCCTTCAGGGCGTCGCCGAGCGCGTTGATGAAACGCTCGATGCGCGGCGTTTGTGCGTTGTAGCCCATGACGCCGATGCGCCACACCTTGCCGGCGAGTGCGCCAAGCCCGCCGCTCATCTCGACGCCGTTCTCCAATAGACGACGCCGCAACTTTGCATCATCGATGCCTGCCGGGATGTTCACGACGTTGATCGTCGTGCATCGATTGGCCGGCGGCGGGAACAGGGAGATCCCGAGACCATCGAGACCCTTCACCAGCGTCTCGTGGCCAGCTTGATGTCGCGCCCAACGTGCCTCGAGCCCTTCCTCGAGGATGATGCGCAGCGCTTCATGAAATCCATAGATCGCCGCGATCGGCGCCGTATGATGGAACGCTCGTGTGCGATTGCCGCTCTTCTCGCCCCAGTACTGAAAGAGCAGGGAGAGATCGAAGTACCACGTATGCGGCTTGTTCTTTCGAGCGGCCACGGCTTCCATCGCGCGCGGACCAATCGTGATCGGCGCCAGTCCTGGCGGAGCACCGATGCACTTCTGGCTGCAAGATCCCGCCGCGTCGACGCCGAGCGCGTCGATGTCGATCGGAATGCCGCCGAGTGACGTGACGCAATCCATGGCGACAAGCGCGCCGTAGCGGCGCGCGACCTCGACGATGGGTGCAATCGGCTGACACGCGCCGGTCGTCGTCTCGACGTGCACGAACGCGACGAGTTTCGCGGGCTTCTTCTTCAGCTCCGCTTCGATCGCCGCGGGATCCACGATCTCGCCCTGTGGCACTTCGATGACGCGCACCTCGGCGCCGGCACGCCGCGCCATCTCGGCGAGACGTTGGCCGAAGTAGCCCATCACCGCGACGATTGCCGAATCGCCATCCTCGAGAAGATTCATCATGATCGTCTCGAGTCCCGCGGATCCCGTCGCCGAAATCGGCAGCGTGTGATGGTTGTGCGTGCGATAGACGTTGCGCAGCGCGCCCATCGTCTGATCCATCAATTCGACGAAATACGGATCGAGGTGACCGACCGGATTCGCGGTCATCGCCTGTAACACGCGCGGATCGGGATTGCTCGGTCCAGGGCCCATGAGCAAACGCTCAGGGGGATTGAGCTTCGGCGGTGCGGTCGCGGGTGCGGTGCTTGGTTCGACGGTCGTGGTCATTCGAGCCCCAGTTTTTTCGCGAGTCCGATGCGCTGCAGCTTGCCTGTCGCGCCCACCGGAATCTGTTCGAGGATGAGGATTTTTTTCGGAACCTTGTATGGCGCGAGCCGCGCCGCCGCGAACTCGCGGAGTTCCTTGTCTGTCGCCGGGACACCCTGTCGAAGGACGATCGCGGCGGCGACTTCTTCGCCGAGCATGTCGTGCGGCATCGCGAATGTGACGCATTGATGGACGGCGGGATGGTCCATGATGATTTCGTCGACTTCACGCGGCGAGATCTTCTCGCCGCCGCGATTGATGATCTCCTTGAGGCGCCCGGTGATCGCGACGTAGCCGTCTTCATCCATCGTGCCCTGGTCGCCCGTACGGAACCATCCGTCGTAGAACGCATCAGCGTTCGCCTTCGGGTTGTTCTCATAGGCCGTCATGACGTTCGGGCCTTTGATCACGATCTCGCCGGTGTGCCCCGTCGGCACCGTCGTTCCCGTGTCGTCAACGATGCGAATCGCCGGACCGCCACTTGGCCCAACTGTCCCGGGTTTCCGCGGTCCTTTGAGCGGGTTGCTCGCCATTTGATGCGCGGCTTCTGTCATGCCGTACGCCTCGACGACCGGAACGCCGAACACCCGCTCGAGCTCCGTAATGACGGTCGGCGGAAGTGCGGACGACGACGATCGAATGAAGCGCAGCCGATGGTTGTTCACAATTTCCTGATTGCCGGGCGCGCGCAGGAGAATCGCTTGGTGCATCGTCGGAACGCCCGTGTAGAACGTCGGCTTCACTTCGTCGACCCAGCCGAAGAACTTGAGCGCGTTGAACCCCGGTGAGCAGCAGACTTCAGCGCCGGCCGACAACGGCGCCGACAGCGCCGCGATCAGTCCGTGAATGTGGAACAACGGCATGATCACGAGCCCACGATCGCTCGCTGTGAAGCCGAGCGTATTTCGAATGTTCGATGCGGACGCGGCGATGTTCTTGTGCGCGAGCGGAACGATCTTCGGGCGCGAGGTTGTTCCCGACGTGTGGAGCACGAGCGCGATGTCGTCGGGTGTCGCGGCCGTGACTGGCTTCGCGGGATGCGCACCGGGCTGCTCGTACCGCAGCGTGAAGCTTCCCGCGCCTTTCTCCGGATGCGCGATGAGTCGGGCGATCGGGATATTCAACTTCTGCGCGACGCCGACGGCGGGAGAATCCTTTCCCTCGGCGACCACGAGCAGTTTCGCGCCGAGATCAGAAAGGTAGAACTCGAACTCGTCGGCCTTGTATGTCGGATTGAGTGGCGCTGCCGTGGCAGCTGATCCAATTGAGAGAAACGCCGCGGCCATTTCTGGACCGTTGTCGAGCACGATGCCGACGCGATCGTTGGGGCCGATGCCTTCTGCCGCGAGAGAAGCGACCGTATCGCTCACCAGTTTGCGAAGATCGCGATACGAGAGCGGCTTTCCGCCCGGAGAGTTCAGCGCGGGCGCATCGTCGGCGCCGACTTTGAGAAACTCTGAAATCGTTCCAGCACTCATGCCGTTTAAACCGAGGTTGAGTTGGAGCTGCGGTTATTTGGAGTCCAGCGAAAGTTTAGCATGGGTCTCCCCGAGGCGCTTCGCTAGCAAGCTCACGAGCGCATAGACAGCGTCGATGTGCGGCGTCGGCGTCTCGGTGAGCCGTCCAAGCTCGACGACGGCGCCGACGAGAGCCTCGAGCTCGATCGGGCGTCCCGCCTCGACGTCCTGCAGCATCGACGTCTTGTGCTCTCCGACCTTTTCGGCGCCGGCGACGCGCTTGTCGATGCCGACCCGGAAGGTGATTCCGAGCTTGTTGGCGACGACTTCCGCCTCGCGCATCATGTCGATGCTGAGCTGCCGGGTGAGCGGGTATTGCAGAAGTCCGACGAGCGTCGAATGTGTCAGTGCGCTGATCGGGTTGAAGCTCAGGTTTCCCCAGAGCTTGAGCCAGATCTCGCTGCGGATGTCGTCGATGACCGGGGCCTTGAAGCCGGCTCTCGTGAATGCGGCGGAAATTGCTTGGGCGCGTTCTGAGGCGGAGCCATCGGGTTCGCCGAGTGTGAAGCGCCGTCCTTCGACGACGTGAACGAGGCCTGGGGCTTCGAGAACGGCGGCAGGATAGACGACTGAACCGATCACGCGATCGGCATCGATCGTCTTTCCAATCGATCCGTCGGGGTCTGCCGAGCGAACGACAGTCCCCTCGTACTGTCCGCCGTATTTATGGAAGTACCACCACGGGATGCCGTTCTGCATCGTCACAATCGACGTGTGGTCGTCGCAGAGTGCGTTGACGCTGTCGGCAATGGGCGCGACCTGATGCGCCTTTACGGCGAGAATCACGCAGTCTTGCTTGCCGGCGTCCGCCGGTTTTTCGAAGGCCGCGGTCTTCGCAATGATTTCTTTACCATCTTCACCGACGACACGCATCCCGTTTTTTCGGATCGCGTCGAGGTTCGCGCCGCGTGCGATGAACGTGACGTCCTCACCTGCGGCGGCGAGCCATCCACCGACATATCCACCGATCGCGCCGGCACCGACGACGGCGATTTTCATAGAAGAGTCATTCGTGGAGAGATCCTAGATCGAGGCTATTTCGACGCAGAGGCGCGGAGGGTCCGCAGAGACGCGGAGGACTTCACAATCGTTTCCTCTTTGACGTGCTCCATTCCGTTTTTCGTTGCGCCGCTGCGTGCCACTCTCCGGCTCAGCGTCGAGATCAGCGTTCGTTGACGCGGATCAACGCGAACGAAGAGGTTTGAGCACCGCGATCGCCAACAACGCCGCGAGGAAATTCATCGCGGCCGCGGCGATGAAGACGCCATTCCAACCAGCCGACGACGCGGCGATGACGTTTGCCAACGGCACGACCATCGACGCGACGCCCTTTGCAACGTACACCAATCCCGCATTCGCCGACGCGAATTTGCGACCGTAGGTGTCGCCGCATATCGCCGGGAAGAGACTGTAGATCTCACCGTACGCGAAGAACAACAGGCCGGTGAAGATCACGAATCCGACTGGATTGCGGCCGAATTGGCTCAACCCGAGGATCACAACGCCTTCGATCGCGAACGCCACGAACATCGTCTGCTCTCGACCGAGGATGTCCGAGACCCATCCGAAGAACGGGCGACTCACACCGTTCAAAACGCGATTCAGTGATAGCGCGAACGGAAGTGCAAGCGCCGTGATGCCGAGTATCGAGACCGTCGATTTCTCGATGCCGAAGTCTTTCGCGATCGGCGTCAGCTGCGCCGTCGCGATCAAGCCGCCGACGGCCGTCAACACGAACATGATGAACATCACCCAGAACGCCGGCGTCGCGAGCATTTCCATGGGCGTGTACTCGCGGGTGCGGACAGCCGCCGATCCAATCGTGGGAGTCGCGCGCGACACTGAGAAATTCGCCGCGGGTGCGCGAAGGAACCAACTGACGATGAAGACCACCGTTCCTTGCGCGATTCCGAAATTAAAAAAAGTCGCCTCGTATCCGGACGACTTGATCATGTTCGCGATTGGGAAGACCGTGAGCGCGGATCCCGCGCCAAACCCCATTGCTGTAATTCCCGCAGCTAGTCCGCGGCGATCGGGAAACCATTTGAGCGCATTCCCGACGCATGCTCCATACACCGCTCCGGCTCCGACTCCGCCGACGACGGCGCCGAGGTAGAGCATCGGAAGCGAGTCTGCCCTCGAATTGATCACCCACGCCAGCGCGACCATGATTCCCGCCGTAACGCCGACGTAGCGCGGCCCAAATTTGTCGACGAGATAGCCTTCGATCGGAACTAGCCACGTCTCGACCAATACGAAGACGGTGAACGCGATCTGAATCGCCGCGACGCTCCATCCATGCTTGTCATGAATCGGATTGACGAACAGCGTCCAACCGTACTGCAGGTTGGCGATCATCGACATGCAGATCACGCCGAGGGTCAGCTGCCACCATCGTCCGAGACGGATCGACGTGGCGCTCTCGGCGGAGATCGAAACGGCTTCAGTCATTGGTCTGACGGTCTATAGGGGTTCGACGGCGCCAAGCTTATCACGCGAAACGCTGAGAGGCGAGGACATCAACGAAATCCTGGAGCGTTCTGGTCAGTTCGGACCGCGGGAGGACGTAACCACGGGAACCGATTGACGCAGAGTACGCAGAGGATGCGCAGGGCCGCAGAGGACGGCGGGACTACGGTTTTTTGAAAACGTCAAGAAACCAGCTTTCCGTAATCCCTCTGCGCCTCAGCACGCCCTCTCGGTCTCTGCGTCAGATGACGAGTCGCAGTTCTCCGACGTCGTCCGGATCTCCCATCAGGCTTGCGCTCGTCGTATCCGAGCCTGCAACTCCCCGAAAACTCTCCACGAATCGATTGAAGTCGTCTGGCTTCGCAACGAATTCTGTCTCGACGCGGTTCCACTGATCGCTCCGCGGTCCGCTGGTCGCGATCCGGATGCGAGCGATGAACCGCCCAGACAGTCCAGCGCGAGCGAGCTGAAGACGAAGTGGCTGGTCCGCTTTCTCCCAGCCGCCGAGGAGAAGGGCGGAGTCCGTGGCATTCGTGATCAGAGCCGCGGCGTCCGCGACGAAGAGATTGATGTCGCGCCGCGCCATCGTGAACGACGTCCGTCCGCTGAATCCTCGGCAGTGAACCTCGGCGCGAAGCGCGACGAAGTCCGCGTCACTCGCGGCATGGTCGCTGGCGGTGATCGTCAACTGAGCTGTGTCTGGCTGTGTCATATCCAAGTGCCGGCGTGGTCGCGCGGAATCTGTTCAAACCTCCGGGCCGGAGCCACTGTCCACGTCCTCATGATCGACATCATCCGTCAGGACCTGCGATACGCGCTGCGCGGACTTCGCCGTGCGCCAGGCTTCACGCTCACCGTCATGGCGACCCTCGGCCTCGGCATCGGGGCGAACGTCGCAATGTTCAATGTCACGGACCGGCTGATGTTCCGGCCCTTTCCGATGCTGCGGGATCCGTCGTCGGTCAACCGAGTGTATCTGCAAACGACGGTTCGCGGCCGAACGTCGACGCAATCGATCATGCCGTACGCGCGCTATCTCGATCTGCGGCGAGAAACAACGTCGTTTTCCGCGTACGCCGGTTTTTCCGAATGGAGGCTGGCCGTCGGCGTCGGCGATGGAACGCGTGAACGACAGGTCGTCGGCGTGAATGCGTCGTTTTTCGAGTTTTTTAATGCCCGACCGGTCGCCGGGCGCTACTTCTCCGTCGCCGAAGATTCGATTCCTCGGGGCGCAAACGTCGCCGTTCTCGGCTACGGTTTTTGGATGACGCAGTTCGGGGGCAAGAACGTCGTCGGACAACAGCTGCAGGTTGGACCGCTGCTTACGACGATCGTCGGGATCGCCCCAAATGGATTCGTCGGCGTCTCGGAAGGCGAAGCTCCCGCGGTCTTCATTCCGATCACGACGCTTGCGTACGGCGTCAATCAAGGAAATGCCGAGACGTTTGCGACGAAGTACAACTGGGATTGGACGTATGTCATGGCGCGGAGGAAGCCGGGCGTAACGGTCGAGCGAGGAACGTCTGATCTGACGCGTGCATTCATTCTGAGCCGAGAGAGTGCACGCAAGCAGATGCCGACCGTGCTTCCGCCAAATCTCGCGCATCCGATCGGGATCGCGGGTTCGCTGAGAACGGCAGCCGCACCCAACGCGGGGCTTGAATCGCGGACGTTGCTGTGGGTCAATGGCGTCGCCGTCATCGTGCTGCTGATCGCGTGTGCGAACGTTCTCAATCTGATGCTCGCGCGGGTTCTTTCGCGCAAACGCGAGATCGCGGTTCGGCTCGCACTCGGCGTGAGTCGGTCTCGCCTCGCGGGCCAATTCATCGTCGAGGGGTTGATGCTCGCGGCACTGGGCTGCGCCGCGGGAATCGCCGTCGCGCAGGGTGTGCAGGTCGCGCTGCGTCAGATGATCTCGCTCGATTCGACCACCGACTCGCTCGCAACCGATTGGCGCGCGCTTTTCATCGCGTTCGGCTGCGCCGCGGTCGCGGGACTCATTGTCTCCATCGGGCCGGCGTTGCTCGCACCGCGAGTCAACGTCGCGTCGACGCTGCGATCGGGGCCGAGGCAGGGGAGTGTAACGCACCAGCGCGCGAGCCTTCGCGCCGGCCTGCTCGTTCTGCAAGGTGCGATGTCCGTGCTGCTGCTCGTCGGCGCGGGACTCTTCGTAAGAAGTCTCTCGAACGTCCGTTCGCTCGATCTCGGGTGGAAGCCGGAGCCGGTGCTCGTCGTCACGCCGAACTATCGCGGTCTCAAGCTCGACAGCGTTACCGCCGACGCAACACGACGCGCGCTGCTCGATGCGGCTCGCGCGATCCCCGGTGTCGCCTCGGCCGCGCGCGTGAACTCGCAACCGTTCGCTACGAGCTATCGCAATTTATTCGTCGAGGGGATCGACTCCGTTCAGCGTCTTGGCCGCTTCAATTATCAGGCGACGACGCCGCAGTACTTCGACGTCAGCGGCACACGCATCGTTCGTGGCCGTGGCTTCACCGAGCAGGAACGCGGAATCGCTGGACACGTCGCGGTCGTCAGTCAATCGATGGCGCGGGTGCTGTGGCCGAACACTGAGCCCGTAGGCAAATGCTTCCGAATGGACTCGCTGACGGAACCGTGCATCCGAGTGATCGGCGTCGCGGAGGATGTCGTGCAGCAAACGATCTTCGACAATGAACGATTGATCTACTATATCCCCGATGAAAGCTCGACGGTGCGACCGGGGAATCGAATCTGGGTTCGGTTCGCGCGGGGCGACGCATCGGCGCAGATCGAGACGCTGCGGCGCGCGCTGCAAGCCGTGATGCCGGCGCCGGGGTACGTGACCGTGGCGCCACTCGAAGACATCGTCGACAAGCAGCGCCGCTCCTGGACGCTTGGCGCAACGATGTTCGCGGCGTTCGGAGCGCTCGCGTTGTTGGTGGCGGCGGTCGGACTGTATGGCGTGATCTCCTACAACGTCGCTCAGCGGACGCACGAGTTAGGGATTCGCATCGCTCTCGGTGCTCAGGCAGCGGATGTCGTGAGGCTCGTCGTGAATCAAGCCGCGTCTTTCGCCGGCGCGGGCGTGTTACTCGGAATCGTCGGCGCGCTCGCAGCAGCCAGATGGATCGAGCCGCTGTTGTTCGGCGAGTCAGCGCGCGATCCGATTGTCTATGCGGTGGTCGCGGGGACGATCGCATTTGTCGCTCTCGTCGCGAGCGCCGGACCGGCGCTGCGCGCGACTCGTGCCGATCCCAACACAGCGCTTCGCTCGAATTGAGCAAACGGGTTAGCAAGTGACGGCCGCTGTTAGCGAGTTCTGATCGCCGCAGCAGCCGTCGTCATTTCCAGGTCAGCCCTTGCGTTCAAGACGCCATGTCGAGGCGACCGTAACATCGAGTCAACCCTAACACGAGGTGCTCGATGTCAACGAATTCAAGCGAAACGCCCGTCGCTGCTGCGAAGACCTGCACGTGCTCGACCGCCTGTCGGTGCAGCGCGGATTGCAACTGCGGCGCGTCCGACCACGACGAGTGCAGCTGCACCTGCGGCTGCTCCTGCGCGTCGGCGAAGTAAGGTCTGGGAGGGCCGCACCCGACTGGGTGCGGCCCAACGGATCTCTCGTCCGATCAATTACAAAAACTCTCAATCTCCTCTTCTCAACGCTCTCTCATCGGAAAGACCAATGCGAATCCCTAACAGCTTTGCGGCAACGGCCGCTCTTATACTCATCACCGCCGCTTCGTCGCGCGGACAGTCGCCTCGCGAATTGGCTCTTCGCAGTTCGTTCAGCCTTTCAGCGATTCAGACGCGCCCTCAGGGCGAACTCGCTCGGAACATTGGCTTCGGCTACGGCGTGAATGGCGCGTACGAATTCCGGCTCGATGACGCGGGAATCTTCAGCATTCGCGCCGACATCGGCGTCGTCGATTACGGCAACGAATCGAAGCGCACCGCGCTCAGCGAAACAGTCGGTGACCGAATTCAGGTCAACGTGCGAACGACGAACTTCATCGTGCCGATCAGCGTCGGGCCGCAGCTCACTTGGCCGAGCGGAATCGTCCGCCCTTACGTGAACGTCGGAATTGGCGGTCAGGGCTTTCTCACCGAGAGCCACGTCGACGGAACCGGAGACAACATTCCGTTTGCGTCGACGACGAACCAATCGGACTTCACGTCGTCGTGGACGGTTGGTGGTGGGATCTACGTGCCGATCGTTACGAGCAAGGTCAGAGCGCAGCTCGACCTCGGCGTTCAGTATCTGAATGGCGGACGCGCGCGGTATCTCGCTCCCGGAAGCATCGAGGATCTTCCTGGTGGCCACATCAACATCAATCAGATCGAAAGCGCGACGCACATGGTTGCGATTCGGCTTGGCGCGAGGATCGGGCTGTGATGATTTCGAAGTTATCGCGCAAGCGCACACCGGTGCGGAACGATGACGCGCATTGAACGCTTCGAGGCGGTCGTGGTCGGAGCCGGACAGGCGGGGCTCGCGGCGGCATTTCATCTTGCGCAGCGCGGCATCGATTTCACCGTCGTCACCAACGAATCGAGAATCGGTGACAACTGGCGACGCCGGTGGGATTCACTTCGCCTCTTCACGCCGGCGCGCTACAGCGGACTTCCGGGAATGCCATTCCCGGCACCTCCGAACCATTTCCCGGATAAGGACGAAGTCGCCGATTATCTCGAGCGGTACGCGGATCGCTTCGACCTTCCGGTTCGTCTTGATGCGCCTGTTCGTCGCATGACCTCCGAGGGCAATCGATTTCAACTCTTCTTCGAAGGAAGCAGTCCGGTGGTCGAAGCGGCAAACGTCGTCGTCGCGACCGGCGCGTTTCAATCGAAGAGCATTCCGACGATCGCCTCCTCTCTTGCTCCGTCGATTCATCAACTGCACTCGAGCGCGTATCGCAATCCGTTCGAGCTTCCTGACGGACCAGTGCTCGTCGTCGGAGCGGGAAACTCGGGTGCGCAGATCGCTCTTGAATTAGGGCGTTCGCGAAAAGTGTGGCTGGCCGGACGCGGCACTGGCAGCTTGCCCCGTAGACTACTGGGCCGAGATCTCTTCGACTGGGCCTGGCCCGTCATGACGTATGCGACCAAGGACACGCGGGTCGGACGACGCCTGAGCATGAAAGCCAAGGCCGGAGGCGATTCGCTGATCGGGATCTCGTCGCGAGAGCTTGCCGACGCCGGCGTCCTACGAGTTCCGCGTCTCGAAACGCACCGCGGAGGATTGCCCGTCTGCGGTGATCAGGTTCTCGAGCCGAAAGTCATCGTATGGTCGACGGGGTTCGCGGCGGACTATCGCTGGATCGACCTGCCGGTGTTCGACGGAGACGGAGCTCCGCGTCACACGCGGGGCGTTAGCACGGCGCGGGGCCTCTATTTCCTCGGACTTCGCTTTCAACATCGCATGACGTCCTCGCTCGTCGGCGGAGTTGGCGCGGACGCGGAGTTCCTCGCAGAGCAGATTGCTGCGCGCTGCGACACCGAGCTCGATTGCATGTCGGTTGTATCCACGCGAGGGTAGTGCGCTTCGGCGTCGCGAGGCTAGTTTCCCGCGATGCGTATCTCCCTCGCGTGACGGCGCTCGTCGGAGTCGGCCACTGGTTTTCCTGGGACGCCGGATGCCTGATCATGGCCCGCGCGACCGATGTCGTCCCGATGCACTCGCACTACGCCATCCAAGTTGCGTTCGGCGCGAAATCCGGGATTCGATTCCGAACTGCCGATCGCGATGAGTGGACGGACTATCCTGGCGTCGTCATCAGCTCTCGGCAGCCACACTCGATGGACGCAACCGTCGTTGGATTCAACGCGGTGTTGTTCGTCGAGCCAGAGACGCGTCAAGGACGCGCGCTCGCCGAGCGCTTTCGGCAAGACGGGATCAACCGGTTGCCGGAAGAGACGTTTGCTGAAATCTCGCCGCCGCTTTTCACCGCGTGGCGAGACGAGCGAAGCATCGAGGCGGTGAAGGCCGCCGCAGAGCGAGTCGTGCGAATCCTGACGGGCGGTGTCGAGCCCGCGATCGTTTCCGACGAGCGGATTCTGCGCGCTACGTCGTACATCAACAGTCGGCTTGATTCGCCCCTCGGCCTCGAGGAAGTCGCTGACGTCGCGTGCCTGTCGCCCGGCCGCTTCCGGCATCTCTTCGTCGAGCAGACCGGAACGCCGATGCGCCCGTACATCCTCTGGCGACGGTTTCTACGCGCGTTCGAGCTCGTTGCGGGTGGAGAACCCGTTTCGAACGCAGCCTATGCCGCTGGATTCGCTGACGCGGCGCACCTCACCAGAACGTGCCGTCGGATGTTTGGATTTCCACCGTCCGCTATCGAAGGCGCGCCGCCACTGACGAAATAGCCCCTTCGTTCAACGACGCAGCCGCCGCGTTCAAGAACCAGACGCTTGCAAACCCTATCCTCCCGCCACGTCGAAATGACGTGGCTTTTCGTTTCCCACTCACGAATTGGAGGATGACATGTTCGCACTTCGCGTTTTGATCGAGCTCGTTCTGCTTGCCGTCACAATGACGCTGAACGGGTGCATGCTGTTCATGAAGCCACCAGCGGATCTCGACTACTCACGAACGCGCACGAGCGCGGCCGGCGTCTACCGGGCGACGATCGAACCGCAAGGTGACAGCATTCCGCAGGGAAAGCTTCATCGCTGGACGCTGCATCTCGAGACGGCAGCGGGTGCGCCGGTCGACAGCGCCGTGATCGCGGTCGACGGTGGAATGCCGCAGCACGGTCACGGGCTTCCGACCAAGCCGCGTGCGACCCGCGACCTCGGCAACGGCGATCATCTGATCGAAGGAATGAAGTTCAACATGGGCGGCTGGTGGGTCGTGAAGTTCCGCGTCAACGCGGCGCAGGGAACCGATTCACTCGTGTTCAACCTCAAGCTCTGAGAACGGCGATGCCCCGCAGACTGCTTCCGCGATTCGTCGCCATCATGATGCCCGTGAGTGTGCTCATCGTCTCAGTGGCCGCTTTCATCGGGCGAGCCCTCCCGGCGCGAAGCGGTTGGACGACTGACGAACGTGCGCTGCTGCGCTCACTCTCGCTCGCGTCGCTCGAACCGCTCGAGCCGGATCCGACAAACCACTATTCCGACGACGCACGCGCGGCGGCGCTGGGACGCGCGTTGTTCTTCGATACGCGACTGAGCGGAAACGGCAAGGTCGCTTGTGCAACCTGCCACGTCCCCGCTCAGGACTTTCAAGACGGGACACCGCTCGGCCACGGCGTCGGCGTCACGGGACGACGAACGATGCCAATCGCAGGCACGGCGCACGGCGCGTGGTTCTTCTGGGATGGCCGCGCTGACAGTCAGTGGGGACAGGCTCTCGGTCCACTCGAGAGCGCGGTCGAGCATGGCGGGACGCGAACGCAGTATGCGCGAGTGGTCGCCTCACAGTATCGCGAGGAATACACGAAGGTGTTCGGCGCAATTCCCGATCTCTCGGGGTTACCGGCACAGGCTGGCCCGGTCGCTGATTCTTTGTGGCGCGCGGCATGGCAGCGCATTGCGCCGACGCGTCGCGAAGACATCTCGCGGGTCTATGCGAACATCGGAAAGGCGATCGCGGCATACGAGCGAACGATTCAGTTCGAACCGTCGCGATTCGATCGATACGTCAATGCGGTCCTGACGAACGGGTCGACGGCGGATGCATTCAGCGCGGACGAGGAAGCTGGCCTCCGGATCTTCATCGGAAAGGGAAGCTGCGCCAACTGCCACAACGGTGCGTTACTCACCGATGATCATTTTCATAACACGGGCATTCCGGCCGCGGCGGGCGTCGCCGTCGACAGCGGTCGTGCTGTTGGAGTTCGTAGCGCGCTCAACGGTGAGTTCACTTGCGTCAGCCGTTTCAGCGACGCTAAACCGGACGACTGCGAAGAGCTGCGCTTTGCAACGACCGACGGTCCTGAACTGCTTCACGCCTTCAAGACGCCGTCCCTCCGAAATGTCTCTGGGCGCGCTCCATACATGGACGCCGGGCAGTTTAGAACTCTCGAACAAGTCGTCGATCACTACAACGCTGCGCCGCGCTCGCCGCTCGGTCGCACTGAGCTGAAGCCACTGCGTCTCTCGGCGCGAGAACAAGCACAACTCGTCGCGTTTCTCAAAACGCTCAGCGGTCCAACCATCGCTGTTTCACCGCGGCCCTGACCGCGAGGAGCTTTCGATGCCTTTCGCCATTCGCAACCGCGATGACCATATGCCGCACCTCGAGCCGCTCGACGGTTTCACGACGCGCGTCGAGTTTCGCCCGGAGTTCATGGCGGATCTGCAACACCGCGATCGCGCGGAGATCTCCCGCCGCTTCGCCGAGGGCCACCGGGCGTACGTCGCGCTCATCGACAACGAGCCGGCGGCCTGGGGTTGGGTCGCAGGGGACGCCGCCCGAATCGGTGAGGTCGACGCGACCGTGCAACTTCCTTCGAACGAACGCTATCTCTGGAATTTTGTGACGCTCGAACGATTTCGCGGACGAGGGATCTATCCGCGTCTCCTGCAGGCAATTCTTCGGGAAGAGGCGAAGACGGCGGACCGTTTCTGGATTGCGTATGCGCCCGAGAATCGCGCGTCGGGCGCCGGAATCGTGAAGGCGGGGTTCACGCCTGTCGCGGAGTTGTCGTTCGATGCCAATGGTCGAGCCGCCCTGAAGTCCACGATCGAGGGCGGGGCCGCGAGTGTCAGCCGAGTCCTTCCGTTGAGGGAAGCGACGGAGGAGCTGACGCCGTGCTGGCGATGCGTGCGCGCTGGACGGCCGCCCATGGAGTGCCGAGAGGGAGCATGCGAATGCGACTACCAGCGTCCCGAGGTCGCGTGCGCCCGACAGGACTGACGCGCGACGGGTTGTTTCACTCGCGAGCAGTGGTCTACGATTCATCATCACTTCGACTTCGCCGACAAACAGTCAGGGAACCTTGGATTCACTTGGCATAAATGGCCCGCGCTTTTGGGCAACGATCGAGCGATCCGCGGAAATAGG
>Ga0070683_100000842_pt1 | contig 22764 bp, 24 predicted proteins | sample KBSC713LmetaG_FD_64662 | JGI IMG/M metagenome (GOLD analysis project Ga0070683, IMG submission 64662) | Corn rhizosphere microbial communities from Kellogg Biological Station, Michigan, USA - KBS C7.1-3L metaG | ecosystem: Host-associated > Plants > Roots > Rhizosphere ... | reverse complement strand
CGCTGCCCCCTCGGGCGCCTGAGCGCCGGTTTCCTCGCGGCGGTCGAGCAGCGGCGCGTAGGAGCCGACCTTGGGCAGCGAGCTGAAGTTATGCCGCGGCGGCGGCGAGGAGGTCGCCCACTCGAGCGTCTGCCCCTGCCAGGGGTCGTCTCCGGCCGGCACCCGCCGCCGCAGCGAGACCCAGACGTTGGCGAGGAAGACGAAGACCCCGAGGACGATCACGCCGGCGCCGATCGAGGAGAGCAGGTTGAGATCGCCGAAGCGCGGCGCGTAGTCGGCCACTCGCCGCGGCATCCCGTCGAAGCCGAGGAAGAACATCGGGAAGAAGGTGACGTTCGCCCCGATCGCGAGCAGCCAGAAGCTGAGCTTGCCGAGGCCTTCGCGCAGCATCGCCCCGGTGGCCTTGGGGAACCAGTAGTGGACCCCCGCCAGCAGGCCGAAGAGGCTGCCGGCGAAGAGCGTGTAGTGGAAGTGGGCGACGATGAAGAAGCTGCCGTTGACGTGGTAGTCGAGCGGCGGCGAGGCGACGATGATCCCGGTCAGGCCGCCGATCAGGAACTGGCAAATGAAGCCGAGCGCGAACAGCATCGGCGTGCGCAAGAGGATCGCGCCGCCGATCATCGTCGCGATCAGGTCGAGGTACTCGATCCCGGCCGGCACCGCGAGCAGGTGCGAGGTGAGCGAGAAGTACTGGTTCTGGACCGCGCCGGTGACGAACATGTGGTGCCCCCAGACCGCCATCGAGAGCGAGGTGAAGACGAGCAGCGAGACGACCAGCGCCCGGTAGCCGAAGAGGCGTTTGCGCGAGAAGGTGGCAACGACTTCGGCCACCGCGCCGACGAAGGGGAAGAACATCACGTAGACGACCGGGTGCCCGTAGAACCAGAAGAGGTGCTGGTAGGCGATCGAGCCGGTGGCGCCGTCGAAGACGCCGCCGAGGTGGCGTTCGGCCAGCAGCAGGCCCATCGCCACCACCAGCAGCGGGAAGGAGGCGAGGACCATGAAGGTCGTCGCCAGCATCGTCCAGCTGAAGACCGGCAGGCGCAGCATCGTCATCCCCGGCGCCCGCAGGCGGACGATTGTGAGCAGGACCGTCAGCGCGATCAGCAGCGAGCCGAAGACGGCGAGGCCGACCCCGATCACCCAGAGGTCCATGCCGACCCCCGGCGTGTGGGTGCTGCTGGAGAGCGGGATCGTCGCCGTCCAGGTGTCGGATCCGGCGCCCGAGTCGGTGAGGAAGCCCGAGTACATCGCCAGGCCGCCGCAGAGGTAGAGCCAGAAGCCGGCGAGGGCCAGGCGCGGTGCCGCGACCTCGGCGGCGCCGACCTGCAGCGGCACGAGGTAGAGCCCCAGCCCCAGCGCCGCCGGGGTGAGGAAGAGGTAGATCATCCCCGAGCCGTGCATCGTGAAGAGCTCGTCGTAGGTGTGGTCGGAGACGAACTGCAGGCCGGGCTGGGCCAGCTCGGCCCGCATCAACAGCGCCAGCAGGCCGCTGAGCGCGAAGAAGAAGAGCGAGGCGACGCCGATCTTCGCTGCCGTGCGCTTGTGGTCGGTGCTCGCCAGCCAGCCGACCGCGCGCTCCGCCGGAGCGCCGGTCCGCCCGCCCGCGGGCACCGCTACCGGTGCGCCGCCAGCCATCGCTCATAGCTTTCGTCGGAGAGGACCCAGACGGCGAAGCGCATGCCGCTGTGGCGCAGGCCGCAGAATTCCGCGCAGAGGCCTTCCTCGTGGCCGAGGGCCTCGAAGGTGAGGTCGAATTCGTTTGTCCTGCCCGGGATCGCGGAGCGCTTGAAGCGCTCGCCGGGGATCCAGAAGGAGTGGATGACGTCGCTCGAGGTGAGCGCGAAGTGGACCGGCCGTTCGCCCGGGACGGCGAAGGTCGGCGGCGCGTTGCTCGTGCCGATCACGCTGACTCCCTGCCCAGGGTAGGTGAAGCGCCAGCCCCACTGGAAGGCGGTGACGTCGATCCGCACCGCCTGCGCCGAGCTGTTGTCCTCCTTCGCCTCGGTCGAGAAGGTGCGGAAGACGAGGAAGGCGACGATTGCAGTGATCAGGACGGCGACGCCGAGCTCGAGCGCGTTGGCCTCCGCGCGCCGGGAGGGGGCCCGCCCCTCGCGAGCCCGGTAGCGGATCAGGGTGAAGGCGACCGCGGCGAAGACGATCAGCGCCACGCCGCCGCCGATCGCCAGGTACAGGGAGAAGAGGCCGCCGAAGTCCTGGCGCGTGCTGCTCACATGCCGTCCTCTACCCCACGTAGTCGGTCCCAAAGCGACGAGACCGCGACTTGGATTGCGGTGGGGGGTTCCCTTGAGCGTGCGAGCTCGCCCTATCTTCACGCTGCTCCTGACCGGCGCGATGGTCCTGGCCCTCGCGGCGCCCGCCGCGGCCGTGCCGCGGCTCTTCTGGGGGGTCGTGCCCCAGCTGCAACAGAGCGACGCTCAATTGCGGGTGCTGGCGCGGGGCGGGGTGGACAGCGTCCGCCTGCCGCTCGCCTGGGGCAGCGTGCAGCCGTCACCGCGCGGTGGCTTCAACTGGTCCGGCATCGACGCGCAGGTCGCCGTCGCCGCCCGCGCGCGCCTCGAGGTTCTGCCCTTCCTCTATGACGCGCCGCGCTGGGCGGTGCCCTCGCGCCGGGTGCCCGGCTCCGCCGGGGCGCGGGCGCCGCTGCACCTGCCGACGAGCGCCGCCGCCGGCCGCGCCTGGTCGAGCTTCGCCCGCGCCGCCGTCGCCCGCTACGGCCCGGGCGGGGAATTCTGGAGCGAGAACCCGTCCCTGCCCCGCCGCCCGATCCACTACTGGCAGGTCTGGAACGAGCCGAACTTCAAGTACTTCGTCGTCCGCCCCAACCCGGCGGAATACGGGCGCCTGGTGAAGCGGACGGCGGCCGCGATTCGCTCCGCCGACCCGCACGCGCAGGTCATCCTCGCCGGCCTCTTCGCCCGCCCGGGCGAGGCGGCGCGGCCCTTCCACCCGCCCCAGGCCTACTTCGCAACCGATTTCCTGCGCCTGATGTACGGCCGCACGCCGGGCGTTCGCGCCGCCTTCGACGGCGTCGCTCTGCACCCTTATACCGCCACCTATCGGCGCCTCGGTCCCGAGATCGAAGAAGTCCGCGCGGTCCTGCGCCGCGCCGGCGACGGCGGGGTCGGGCTCTGGATCACCGAGATGGGCTGGAGCTCCGAACGTCCCAACCGCGGCGACTCCTTCGCCAGGGGCCTACAGGGCCAGGCGCAGCAGCTGAAGGGAGCCTTCTCGTTGCTGCGCCGCGAGCAGCGGCGCTGGCGCCTCCAGCGCGTCTACTGGTTCTCGGCCGATGACGTGCCCGGCGTCTGCAACTTCTGCGGCGGCACCGGCCTCTTCCGCCGCAACGGGCGGCCAAAGCCCGCCTGGCACGCCTACGTTCACTTCGCCCGCTGAGTGAGGGCGATCGCGGCCTCGATGTGTGAGAGGTGGGTGAGCGCCTGGGGGAAGTTGCCGAGCATCCGTTCCTGCGCCGGGTCGTACTCCTCCGAGTAGAGGCCGAGATCGTTGGCGGTGGCGGCGGCTCGCTCGAAGGCTCCCCGCGCCTCCTCACCGCGGCCCTGATGCGCCAGGCAGGTCGCGAGCCAGAACGAGCAGGCGAGGAAGGCGCCCTCAGGCGCCATCCCGTCGTTGGCGTCGTAGCGGCGCAGCAGCCCGCCGAGGTCGAGGTGCTCGCGAATCGCGTCCGCCGTCCCAACCATCCGCTCGTCCTCCCACTCGAGGAAGCCGGCCGCGGGCAGGCGCAGCAGGGCCGCGTCGAGCTCCTCGCCGTCGAAGGTCTGGACGAAGGTCCCGCGAGCGTCGTCGTAGCCGCGCGACTCGATCGCCTTGCGAGCCTCGTCCCGCGCTTCGGGCCAGCGCTCCGGCACCTCGCGCCCGGTGTCAGTGGCGATGCGGATGCCGCGGTCGATCGCCGACCAGGCGAGCGCCTTGGAGTGGACGAAGTGGCGCGGCTCGCCGCGCCACTCCCAGATCCCGCGATCGGGCTCGGCCCAGCGCTCGCAGGCCGCGTCGACCAGGTCGGCGAGGAAGCGCCAGTAGTCGTCGTCGGGTGAGTTGCCGCGGCAGTGCCAGCTCCAGCTCTGGTCGAGGACCTGGCCGTAGGCGTCGAGCTGGAACTGGCCGGCGGCGCCATTGCCGGCCCGCACCGGCGCCGCTCCGCGGTAGCCGCTCAGGTGCCCCAGCTCTTCCTCGCCGAGCCGCCGCTCGCCGCCGACCCCGAAGAGCACCTGCAGGTCGTCGGCGTGGCCGGCGGCGCTGCGCTCGACGAAGCGGCGGAAGGCGTCGGCGTCTCCCTCATAGCCGAGCTCGGCGAGCGAGTGTGCGGCCAGCGCCGAGTCGCGCACCCAGCTGAAGCGGTAGTCCCAGTTGCGCTCGCCGCTGAGGTCGCGCGCCTCGGGCAGCGAGGTTGTCGGCGCGGCGACGATCGCCCCGGTTGGTTCATAGCTGAGCGCCTTCAGCACCGCCGCCGAGCGCCCGACGCCATCGAAATCAAGGACGTCGCCACTGAGGCGGGAGAACCACTGGCGCCAAGCCTCGACCGCTCGCTCGAGCGCGTCATCGACCCAATCGGAATCGAGTTTTTCCCAACGCTCCAGCGGTTCGAGTTCGACCGGGCGCCGGTAGCCGAGGCTGAGCCGCCGCCTTTCGCCCTCCTCGATCGTCAGCTCGGCCTCGAGCCGGTAGCGGTCGACCACCTCCAGCTCGAAGTCGGCCCGGATCAGCAGGCCGTCGTCGCCGCCGATCGCGGCAAACGAGTTCTCGCCGCCTGCCTCGCGCAGCCAGGGTGAGACCGCGCCGTAGTCGAAACGCGGCACGACCTCGGCCTTCAACTTCAGTGACCCTCGCACTCCTTCGACGATCCGCAACAGGCAGGGCTGCTCCGCCTCCTCGCCGCTGAGGAAGAAGTCGAGCAGGCGCGCCTCACCCTCGTCGCTGCCCAGCCGCGTCTCCAGCACCAGCGTTCGCTCCAGGTAGCGCCGCCCGAGCGCCTGTTCGGCCTCGATCGAGCAGTGCCCCCCTTCGGCGTCGAGCAGCCGCGCGAAGAGGGCGCCGGAGTCGAAGCGCGGCAGGCAGCACCAGTCGATCGACCCGCGATCCGAGACGAGCGCAACGCTGCGCTGATCGCCGATCAGCCCGTAGCTCGAGATCGGGGGCTGCGCCTCGCTCATCCGTGCTTCAGCGCCAGGAGGTGAGGAGGCGGGAGAAATTGGTGATGATGCTGCGCGTCCGCGCGCCCTTGCCGAAGCGGCCGTGGGTGCCGTGGTCGCCCGGGACCGGCTCGAAGAGGTTGTCGGGGCGGTTGGGATCGACGGGTTCGTCGGTCTGCTGGCCTTCGTAGCCGGTGCGGGAGAGGTAGCGGTCGACGAGCCCCGGGGCGACGCGGTTGCCGAGCACGGTCTTCAGGGTCGGCGCGCCGACGTAGAGCTGGCGGCGGCGGTGCTCGGAGATCCAGACGATCGCCTCGGCGGCGACCTCGGGCTGGTAGATTGGCGGCACCGGCTGGGGGTGGCGGGGCAGCTTGGTGCGGCCGATCTCGAACTGGGGAGTGTTGAGCGCCGGCAGGTGGACCATGCTGACCCGCACCGCGCTCTTGTCGTGCAACAGCTCGGCCCGGACCGATTCGCTGAAGCCCTCGATCGCGTGCTTGGCGCCGCAGTAGGGCGCCTGCAGGGGGATGCCGCGGAAGGCGAGCGCCGAGCCGACTTGGACGACGACGCCGCGGTCGCGCGGCCTCATTCGCTGCAGTGCCGCCCGCGTCCCCCAGACGCAGCCGAGGTAGGTGACCTCGGTCGAGCGCCGGTACTCGTCCGGCTCGATCTCGGCGAAGGGCGCGAACACGGTCGCCATCGCGTCGTTGACCCAGACCTCGATCGGCCCGAGCTCGCGCTCGACCCGCTCGGCCGCCGCCTCGACCGCCTCCGGATCGGCGACGTCGGTCGAAAGCCCGAGTGCCTCGCCGCCCGCCGCTCGCACCTCGGCGGCGGCCCCGGCGAGGCCGTCCTCTCCCCGCGCCAGCAGCGCCACCCGGTCGCCCCTCGACGCGAAGGCCTTCGCGGCGGCCCGGCCCACTCCGGCCGAGGCGCCGGTGACCACCACGACGCGGCTCATGCCACCGCCCGCTCTCGGGATGCGGCGCCCTGGCCGATCCGCTTCTTGACGAGCCGCTCCGCCAGGCGCGCCGAGAGCGCCATGATCGTCAGCGCCGGGTTGGCCGAGCCCTGGGTCGGCATCACGCTGCCGTCGGCGATGAAGAGGTTGGGCACTTCCCAGGCGCGCTGGTCGGAGTCGACGACGCCGCTCTCGGGCGAGTCCGACATCGGGCAGCCGCCGACCAGATGGGCGTAGCGGTCGATCTCGAGCACGTCCTGGGCCCCCGCGGCGCGGACGATTTCGCGCATCCGTTCCTTGCCGAAGGCGATGTTGGCGCGGTCGTTGTCGCACTGGCTGTAGTCCATGCGGGCGACCGGCATGCCGTTGGCGTCGCTCTCCCCGGCCAGCGTCACCCGGTTCTCGGCCCGCGGCAGCAGCTCGTTGAGAGCGCCGATCACGTACCAGTGGTTGTAGTCGCGCATGTACTCGCGCAGGGCGTGGCCCCAGTGGCCGTCGGCGAGCACGTGCTCGGCCCAGCCGATCGGCAGCGGCCCGACGGTCTGGATCGAGAAGCCGCGGGCGAAGCCTCGCCCCGCCTCGGTCTCGTAGAACTGCTCGGAGGCGATCTCCGGCGGCGGCGCCTTGTACATGCGCAGCTCTTCGGGGAAGCGGCCGCCGACCTGGGGCGCGCCCTGGACCATGACGCCGCGGCCAACCAGGTCGTTGCCGTTGGCGAGCCCGGCCGGGAAGCGGGCGCTGGTCGAGTGCAGGAGCAGGCGCGGCGTCTCGATCGAGTAGCCGGCGACGGCGACGGCCTCGGCGCGCTGGAAGCGTTCCCTGCCTTCGCTGAAGTAGGTGACGCCGCTGCAGCGGCCCGCCTCGTCGAGCTCGATCCGGGTCGCCATGCTCTCGGCGCGGATCTCGACCCCGTGGGCGAGCGCGTCGGGCACGTGGGTGACCAGCGGCGAGGCCTTGGCGCCGACCTTGCAGCCCTGCAGGCAGAGGCCCCTATATATGCAGTGTGGGCGGTTGCCGAAGGAGCCGTTGGCGATTGCCACCGGGCCGACCCGCATCTCGACCCCGCAGCGTTCGGCCCCCTCGACCATCCGCAACGCCCCGCCGCCGACCGGGTGCGGAGAGTGGGGGTAGCCGTGCGGATCGCCCCAGGGCCAGTGCTCGCCGGCGACCGGCAGCTCGTGCTCGAGCCGCTCGTAGTGGGGCCGCAGCTCCGCGTAGGAGATCGGCCAGTCGGCGGCGACCCCGTCGCGGCTGCGCACCTCGAAGTCGGAGGGATGGAAGCGTGGCGCGAAGCCGGCGAAGTGGACCATCGAGCCGCCGACGCCGCGGCCCGAGTTGTTCTTGCCGAGCTCGACCGGGTCCGAGCCGCCGATCACCCGCGGCTCGGTCCAGTAGAGGGCGTGCGAGCCGGCCTCGTCGGAGACCCAGTCGCGGTCGGGATCCCAGAAGGGCCCCGCCTCGAGCACGACGACCTTCCAGCCGTGGCGGGCGAGCCGCTGGGCGAGGGTGGCGCCGCCGGCGCCGCAGCCGACGATCAGCATGTCGACCGCCTCCTCTTCGCCGTAGCGGCGCATCGAGTGCGGCCGCGGGGCGGAGGGATGGTCGGGATCGAGCAGCAGCGCCGAGTCGTTGCCCTCGGGCCGGACCGCTCCTTTCAAGCCCCGGGCGAGCCGCGCCTTCGCTCCGGCCCCGAGCACTTCATGCCGCGCCCTCATTCCAGCCCTCGCTCGCTGACGTCGCGGACCGGATCGAGCTCGAACTCCGGCGGGCTCTCCCAGTGCTCGCGCTGCCCCGCGGCCAGCCTGGCGTAGCCGCGCGGATAAGCGGGACCGCCAAAGCCGATCTCGTTCCAGGCCCAGGGGTGGGAGTAGAAGGCGCCGAGGACGTCGCGCATCGCCAGGGCCCAGGCCTTGCTCACCGGCATTCCGTCCCAGTCCAGTCGCCCTTCCGAGAAGCGCGTGACGATCCGCAGCTGAGCCTCGCGCTCCACCGCGGCGAAGCTCTCGGCCCCCTGCTCGGTAACGGCCGCGTCGAGCATGCGCGCCACCTCGCGCCAGGCCTCCGGATCGCTCGGCATGTCGGCGTGGCGGTAGCCCTCGCCTTTTTTCTCGAAGAGCTTCTGGTCGACTATCGCCAGCACCGGGACCCGCGGCTCGGAGTCCTGGCCCAGCACCAGGTCGCAGAAGGCGCCGAGGGTGGCGACCTCGCGTTCGTCGAAGAAGCGGATCGGCGGCACCCGTTCGACCCGGTCGAGGATCACCTGCCGGGTCGCCTCGTCCCAGTGCTCCGTCTCGCCGAGCACGTCGTAGTCCGGATAGCGACCGCGCATCTGCGGGGTCGTGCCGCGCCGCTGGCGCGGCAGCTCCGCCGGCGGGCCGCCCGGCTCGGCCCCGCCGAGGTTCGGCAGGTGCCCGGCGTCCCGGCTCACCAGTCATCCTCACGTTCGCGTCCCGATCGCCACGGCTTCGAATACCCGGCGATCACCGTGACGATCGGGCCACTCACAGGCGCTCCCGCTTCGCCGCCGCCGCGGCCAGACCCATGCCGCCGACCAGGGCCAGCGACCCGGGCGCCAGCAGCGGCGGCCCCATGACGATGTTGTAGAGCGGCTCGGAGAAACCGCCGGGACGCTTGCGCACTCCCTGCACGTGGGTGTAGACGCCGATCAGGCCGTCGAGGCAGTAGAGCGCCGAGACGATCGGCAGCGCCGTCCTCGCCGCCCGCTCGGAGCGCACCGCGGCCACACCGGCGGCGGTGAGGGCGGGGGAGAGGACGACCGGCGTCCACATCCACTTGTCGCCGAAGGAGCCGCGGAAGTGCTCGAAGTAGATCTCCGCTCCGAGCGGCAGGGCGCTGAGCGCCGTTGCCGCCGCCAGCGCGCGCTGCACGCGCCCGCGGCGCAGGTCGCCCAGCCACCGCGCGCGCCGCCCTCGCCCTCGCATCGCGATCCCCCTCACCTGCCGGGGACCACTCCCGCCAGCTTCTGGCGCAGCGACTGGCGGATGATGTCCCGCGCCCCGGGATCGCCCTTGGCCACCGCCGAGGCAAACGATTTCGCCTGTTCGAGCGTGATGTGCGGGGGCAGCGGCGGCACTTCGGGGTCGGTCACCACCTCCAGCACGGTCGGCCGGTCGGCGGCAAGCGCCCGCTCCCAGCAATCGCCGATCTCGGCCGGGTCCTCGCTGCGGATCCCGTTCAGGCCGAGCATCTCGGCCCAGCGCGCGTAGGGCACGTCGGGCAGGCTCTGGGAGCCCTCGAACTTGGGGTCACCCGACATCGCCCGTTGCTCCCAGGTGACCTGGTTCAGGTCGTGGTTGTTGAGCACGAGGACGATCAGGCGCTGGTCGCTCCAGCGCTCGCGGTACTTGGCGATCGTGATCAGCTCGGCCAGCCCGTTCATCTGCATCGCGCCGTCGCCGACCAGGGCGATCACCGGTCGCTCCGGGTAGGCGAACTTGGCGCCGATCGCGTAGGGCACGCCCGGCCCCATCGTCGCCAGGGTCCCGGAGAGGGAGGCCATCATCCCCTTGCGCAGCTTCAGGTCCCGCGCGAACCAGTTCGCCGCCGAGCCCGAGTCGGAGGTGAGGATGACGTCGTCGGGGAGGCGCTTGGAGAGCTCGTGGAAGACGAGCTGGGGGTTGACCGGCTCGGCCGGCTCCAGCGCCCGCTTCTCGATCAGCTCCCACCAATCGCGCACGTTGGCTTCGATCCCCTCGCGCCAGGAGCGGTCGTCCTTGCGGAAGAGCTGCTCGCGCAGCGCCCGCAGGGTCGTCGCGGAGTCGCCGACGAGGCCGACCTCGACCGGGTAGCGGATGCCGAGCATGCGGCCGTCGATGTCGATCTGCACCCCGCGCGCCTTGCCCTCTTCGGGCAGGAACTCCGAGTAGGGGAAGCTCGAGCCGACCATCAGCAGCGTGTCGCAGTCCTGCATCAGGTCCCAGCTCGGCTTGGTCCCGAGCAGGCCGATCGAGCCGGTCACGTAGGGCAGGTCGTCGGGCAGGGCGGCCTTGCCGAGTAGCGCCTTGGCGACCCCGGCGCCGAGCATCTCGGCGACCTCGATCACCTCCTCTTCGGCCCCCAGCGTGCCGGCGCCGATCAGCATCGCCACCCGCTCGCCGGCGTTGAGGATCTCGGCGGCGCGCGAGAGCTGGGCGTCGCCGGGGGTGATCTCGGGCCGCTCGTAGCCGGGCGAGGAGTGCACCGTGCCGTGGGCGTGCGGCGGCGTCGGCACCGCTTCTTCCTCCTGCAGGTCGTTGGGCAGGATCACGCAGGTGACGCTGCGCTCGGCCAGCGCGATCCGCATCGCCCGGTCGATCAGGTGGCGGACCTGGCTCGCCTCGGTCGCGGTCTGCACGTACTCGTGGGCGACGTCCTTGAAGAGGCTCTGCAGATCGACCTCCTGCTGGTAGTTGCCGCCGAGGCCGGAGCGGGCTTGCTGGCCGACGATCGCGACCACCGGTTGGTGGTCGAGCTTGGCGTCGTAGAGGCCGTTGAGCAGGTGGATCGCGCCCGGCCCCGAGGTCGCCAGGCAGACGCCGGCCTCGCCGGTGAACTTGGCGTGGGCGCAGGCCATGAAGGCGGCCATCTCCTCGTGCCGCGCCTGGATGAACTGCGGCCGGGGGCCCTCGCGCTCGAAGGCCCCGATGATCCCGTTGATCCCGTCGCCCGGGTAGCCGTAAATGCGTTTCACGCCCCACTCGCCCGCGAGCCGCGAGAGGAGGAAGTCGCCGACCGTCTCGCTCATCTGGTCTCCCTTGTCGTTAACCCTGTCCGGTTACCCGAAGAGCAGGGGAGCTAACGGTCGTCGAGGAGAAATTGCTTCGCCTCATCCTTCAGCTCGATGCCGAGGCCCGGCCTGGAGGGGTCCGGCCGCAGCGTGCCGTCCTCGAGCTCCAGCGCCCCCTCGAAGAGCATCGACTCGACCCGTTCGTGGTCGTGGAAGTACTCGACGTGGACCGCCCGCTCGATCGCGCAGCAGAGGTGGGCGGAGACCTGGGGGGCGCAGTGGGCCGAGAAGGGCAGGCCGCGGGCGCGGCAGATGCCGTCGGCGCGCAGCACGTTGGTGATGCCGCCGCAGCGGGTGGCGTCGGCCTGCAGCACGTCGACGCAGCCGGCCAGCCGCTCGAGTTCGAACAGGTCCCAGGCGTACTCGCCCGCTGCCAGCTCCATGCCCGCGGGGAAGGCGTCGCGCAGCCGGCGCAGGCCGTCGAGGTCATCGGAGGAGACCGGCTCCTCGAAGTAGGAGACGCCGTACTCGGCGTAGCGCTCGGCCCAGCGGGCCGCCTCGCGGCGGTCGAAGGCGCCGTTGGCGTCGACCATCAGCTCGACCTCGGCGCCGATCGTCTCCCGCGCCACGGCGAGCCGCTGCGGGTCGCGCTCGGGCTCCCGGCCGACCTTGATCTTTACCCGCCGGCAGCCGCGCTCGACCCAGCCCCGCAGCTGCTCGGCCAGCTCGGCATCGCTATAGGAGGTGAAGCCGCCGCTGCCGTAGGCCGGGATCGCCTCGCGGAAGCGGCCGAGCGAGTCGGCGAGGGAGAGGCCGAGCAGCTTCGCCCGCAGGTCCCAGAGCGCGATGTCGACGGCGGAGATCGCCATCGCGACGAGGCCCTGACGGCCGATGTTGCGCACCTCGTGCTGCATCGCCGCCCAGGCACGCGGCGGCGCCAGCGCGTCCATTCCCTCGACCACGCCGGTGAGCGTCGAGTCGACCACCGCGGCTATCGCCTGATGTCCGTAGGTGTAGCCGAGGCCGCGCTGCCCGCCGGCCGAGGCCTCGACGACCACGATCGTGGTCGAGTCCCACTCGAGCGTCCCATCGGACTCGGGCCGATCGGTGGGGACGGCGTACGGGGTCGCGACGAGCTCTTCGATCGACGGATTGCTCACGCACCCTCGCTACCCCGTGGCCAAGGGCCTGACGCAGGCAAGCGGTTTAAACAAGGGGGCCCGCGGGGGAGCGAGGGGGATGGCCGAAAGAGGAGAAGGGCACCGGTTCGGCGCCTCACCGGCGCTCTCGCTGGGGGCCGAGGAGGAGCTGCTGCTGGTCGATCCCCTGGGCGGGTTGACCTGTGCCGCCGAGGAGGTGCTGGAGAGCGTCTCCGGCACGCCGCTCGCCGCGTCGGTCTCGGCCGAGATCTTCACCGAACAGATCGAGCTGAAGACGGGGATCTGCCGCGATCCCGGCGAGGTCCACGAGCAGCTCGGACGGCTGCGCCGGGACGTCGCCGAGGCCGGCTTCGTCCTGCTCGCCTGCGGCCTGCACCCCACCGCGGCGGCGGACGCGGCCGTGCTGATCGACAAGCCGCGTTACGAGGTCGTGCAGAAGGACCTCGGCAGCCTGCTGAGGACGCCGCCCTGCGGCCTCCACGTCCACGTTGGCGCCCCGGACGCGGAAGCGGCGATCGCCCTCGCCAACGCCTTTCGCCTCTACCTGCCGACCCTGCAGGCCCTCAGCGCCAACTCTCCTTTCCAGGCGGGCGTGGACTCGGGTCACGCCAGTGCCCGCACCCAGATCGTGCGCAGCTATCCCCGCTTTCAGGTGCCGCGCCACTTCCGCGACTACGACCACTTCCTCGAGGTGGCGGATCAGCTCGTCCTCGCCGCCGGGGTCGACGACTACACCTACATCTGGTGGGACGTCAGACCCCACCCGAACCTGGGCACGGTCGAGGTGCGGGCGCTGGACGTGGCGACTGAACCCCGCACCTCCGCTGCGATCGCCGGGCTGGTGCAGGCGATAGCGGCCAAGGAGCTGGACCGGCCCACCGATTCCCCGCTGCACCGGGAGGCGCTCGAGGAGTCCTACTTCCAGGCCGCCAGCCACGGTCTCGAGGCGGAGATCCTCTTCGACTCGGAGCGCCCCGGCCCGGCCCGCGAGGTCGCCGCCCGCGTGCTCGAGGCAGTCCGACCCTACGCGCGAGAGCTGGGCACGGAGGAGGCGCTGACGGAGATCGAGCGCATCCTGCGCGAGGGCAACGGCGCCGACGAGCAGCGCCGGATCGAGCGCGCCGACGGCATCGATGCCCTGCTCGCGCAGCTGCTCGAGCGCAGCCGCTGATCCTCCTGCTCAGCTGAGCAGGAGGATCAGGTTGACCAGCACCGCCAGCGGCGTGCCGATCAGCGCGAGGTAGCGGAAGAACTTGGCGAAGCCACCGCGATAGCGGACGCTCTCCATCAGGGTCAGCCCGACGACGTGGGCCATGTTGGCGAGGGCGACGCCGATCGCGACCAGGATCGCCGCCGCCGCGCGAGCGCTCAGGCTTCCGTCTTCGGCGGTGACCGCGGCGGCGAGGATGGCGACGGCGATCGTGCCGAGGATGCCGGCGACCATGCCGGCGAAGTCAGCGCGCGAGAGGCCGGGCAGGTAGGCCGAGCCGATCTCGTGGCCCTCGGCCGGGTCGTGGGTCCCTCGGCCGGCGGTCTCGACCCCGACGACGTGCTCGCCGCCGTCCCCGTCGCTGTGCAGGACGACCATCCGCAGCGGTGGGTCGAGCCCCGCTTCCGCCTTTTCCAGCAGGCCTTCTTCGAACCAGCGGGCCTGCGCCTGCTCGTGCTCGAAGATCACGATCTCATCTGCCGGGGCCTTCAGCAACGCGTCCTGCGCGGCCTGGATCGGGTCGGGGTCACCCACCTCGCCATCGGCCTCGATGCCGTTCTTGCGCAGCTCACCGAGCACTCGTCCGAGCCGGTCATCCGCTTCCTTCCTCGGCTCGTCGATATCGCCGAGCGTGTGTCGCAGGGGGTTCGCCTCCACCGCCGGTACCACCACTCGCAGATCGACCTCACCGCCGCCGTTGCCGGCTTTGCCGGAGCGGATTTCGCGCAGGGACTCGGGCCCGAGCGGGTCGCTGGTAACTATCGCGAGCAGACGGTGTGCCGCCGCCATCACTCGTCCTCGGGAATGGCCTCGTCGGCCTCGCCGTATACGGCGTCGTCGCTCTGCTCCTCCGGCGGTGGCGGCACGTTGTCGGGGAAGCGATGCAGATCGCCATGGCCGGCGATGTCTTCCAGGTCGCGCTCGGCCAGCTCAAAGCCCTCGGCCTCGCCCTCGCCCGCCTCGATCAGCGGCTGCTCCGCCGGGTCCTCCGAATCCTTGGCGACATCTCCGCCGATGCCCGCGGCTTCAGCCGCCGCGGCCTCAGCCTCTTCCTTGGCGAGCGCTTCCTCCTCGCGCTCCGTTTGGTTCGAATCCATGCCTAATGCCTACCCACGGCAAGCAGGGGAAAAACGCGCCTTAGAACCAAACGTGCTCGAAGGTCAGCTCGCTCTTCCGGGGAGTGAGCAGGCCCATCGAAGGTCGGGGTGCGCGGCGTCGCTCAGTTGGGCTTCCCGGGTTGAAGATCTGAAAGCCACCCTCGCTTTCGTGCAGGGGGAGATGGCTGTGGCCGAAGACGACAGCGCTGGCAGCCGGAAAGCGCCGGCGCATGCGTGCCGGCCGTCCCTTGGCAGAACCGGCATCGTGGACGACCGCGACCGCGCGCCCCGCGATCTCGATCTCCAGCTCCGCCGGCAGGGCGCGTCGCAACGGCTCCTCGTCGACGTTGCCGTGCACGGCGTGGACGACCGGGCAGAGTCCCTGCAGCTGCTCCAGCACCGAGGTGGCGAAGAAGTCGCCGGCATGGATGACCGCCTCGGCTGCAGCGACCAGCTCCACGCAGCGCTCGGGCAGCCGGCGAGGCCCCTTCGGCATGTGGGTGTCGGCGAGGACGGCGATCAAATCGGCGGATTGGCGAGTCGGTGGCCGGGTAACGGCCCGAAATGGGGAAGCTACTCCCGATCTACCTCAACGACCACCTCGCCGGCGCGACACTGGGAGGCGAGCTGGCGCGGCGGCTGCGCGCCAGCAACGAGGGCGATCCCGCCTTCGGACTGGAGCTGGCCGAGATCTGCGCCGAGATAGAGGCGGACCGCGAGACATTGCTGGCGATCATGGCGGAGCTCGACGTCAGCCCGAGCAGGCTCAAACCATTCGCCGCCGTCCTCGCAGAGCGGCTGGGGCGGCTGAAGCTGAACGGGCAGCTGCGGGGCTACTCGCCGCTGAGCCGACTCGACGAGCTCGAGGTTCTGCAGCTGGGGGTCACCGGCAAGCGCTGCCTCTGGCGAGCGCTCGAGCAGACCCACGCCGGCGACCTGGCGGCCTTCGACCTCGTCGCCCTGGCGGAGCGGGCGAGCGACCAGTTGCGGCGCCTGCAGGCACTGCACCTCAAAGCCGCTTCGCTCGCTCTAGGCAAGCGCGTTTCCTCTTGACGCCACCGGGGGTACACGGACCGCGATGGACGATCCCGCGCCCGCGATCAAGATCACCCCGTACCGCGACGGCCCCTACCTCGTGCGTGGGCCCTTCGCCCTGGTCGATCAGGAAGGCAACGAGATCGAGGTGAAGCGCCGCGTGGTCGCGCTCTGCCGTTGTGGCCGTTCTCAGATCCGCCCCTTTTGCGACGGCACCCACAAGGCGATCGGCTTTCAGGCCCCGAGCGGCGCCCCCGCCTCTGTCGTGGCGGACTCGCCCGACTCGTAGCGGCGGCGCAGCCGGCGCATCGAGGCCGCCGAGTGGGGGAGCCGCCCCTCGCCGTAACGGACGCCGCCGCGCAGCTTCGACCCCAGCGCCAACCAGGCGCAGAGCGAGCGCTCGCCGACCCATGCCGGCGCCAGCAGCGCGCCGCTGAAGGGGAAGCGCTCAGCCCCGTTCGCGCGCCTGCGCCCGAGCTCGGCCAGGCCGATGGTCGCCAGCGCGGCGAGGCCCAGGTGGCGCCCCCGGCCGCGGCGCAGAAGCTCAACCGCCCCTGGCCCGATCGCCAGGAAGGCGCCGATCCGCGCCGGGATCGCGAAGTCGTCGTAGGCCTGGCGCACCCTCTGGGAGAGGAAGTGGCCGGTACTTGGGGCCTGTCGCGCCACGTAGAGATCGAGCGGCGTGGCCACGGTCCCCCCGGCCGCCGCGATCGTCCGCATCAGCTCGAGGTTCTCGAACAGCGCCCGGCCGTCGTAGGCGCCGCTGCGCAGGAAGGAGCCGCGGCGCACGGCGAGGGTGCCGGGGAAGTCGCCGACCGGGAAGTCGGGATCGCCGGTGAAGACCCGGTTCAGCAGGGAACGGGCCGTGTCCCAGCGCGCGTGCCAGGGAAGCTCGGAGAAATAATTTTGCGGGCGGACCAGGTCCGCCTCGGCGAGCAGCGCCAGCGTTCGCGCCAGCGCCGCCGGCTCGTAGCGGACGTCGTCATCGGCGATCACGACCCGCTCGCAGGAGCATTCGCGGACCCCCGTGATCACCCCGTTCACCTTCCCCATCGGGAAGGCGAGGTCCTTGTGCGGCGCGAGGTGGGTGGCGACGCCGCGCAGCGCCGCCGCGTGGGACTCGAAGAGCGACGCCGGCGAGCCGTCGACGACCAGCACCTCCGTCACCAGCCCGCTCTCGCCCAGCGAGCGCAGGTAGGAGGCCAGCTCCTCGATCGGGCCGGGCTCGCTCCAGCGCAGCGGCAATACGTAGGCGGCCCCGCCGCTCGCCCTGTCGCAGGCGCCCTCGCTCACAGCGGCCGGCGCAGCGAGGAGCGCCCGGCCCGCCAGCTCGCCAGGGTGGCGCGGGCGGCGCGGTCTTCGAGGTAAAGGAGTGCGCGAGCGCCGAAGAGGATGTCCTCGACCAGCTCCGGTTCCTGACGAGCCAGGGCCCCCGCCAAATCGTGGGCGGCGATGTTCTCGTGCACGGCGTCGGCCTCGACGTGCTCGTCGTAGAAGTCGGTGGCCGCCTCGTCGCAACCGAGGCGGCGCAAAGCGTTGCCGTAGCGGCGGTTGGGCAGGGAGGAGGTCATCTCGAACATCGCCAGGTGGCCGACGATCGCCCCGCGCCGCTCGCGGCGCAGGCCCAGCGCCGACATCAGGTTGACGGTCGCGAGCGTCTCCCCCGGCACCCGGTCGAGGTAGGCGTTCTCGCGGTCGTCGAGGTCGAGCGCCCGCATCGTCTTGGCAAATAGGCGCGAGTGCATGCGCTCTGGCCGGCCGCCGCCGTACTCGTCGGCCTGCACCTCCAGCAGGGCTGTCTTCGCCGCTCCGGTCAGGCGCGGGATCGCCCAGCTGTGGGGATCGGACTCCTTCAGCTGGTAGAGCGAGCGGTGGACGACGAACTCGCGAAATTCCTCCAGGCCTGCCTGGGTCTCCAGGTACCGGGAGAGCGAAACGCCTTCGTCGGCCGCCTCCAGCCGGAAGAGCTCCTCGGCGAGTCGCGACGGCTCGACCGGCTCGGCCGGCGGCAGGCTCGCTTCCAGCGAGCCGAGGAAGGCGCGCTCGAGCGCGGCCCTGAGCGCCAGCAGCTGCGGCTCCCACTCCCAGGCGGGGTCGACCCCGTCGAAGCCCCTGTAGTGCAGCTCGAAGCAGAGGTAGAGGGCGAGCTGCAGGTCGTCGTCGCCGAGCGGATCCTCGACCGCGGTGAGCGGAAGAGAGAGCTCTTCGACCGCTCCCGCGTCGCCACCGGGCCTCGCGGGAGCGGAGAGGAGCCCTCCGACCAGCTCGGAGATCGGCCCCGATACCGGCAGCCGCTCATCAGCCAAGACGCTTCGCAAGCATCTCCTTTCCCTGTTCGGCGCCCTTGCGGCTCGTCTCCTGGGCGCGGCGGAAGAACTCGGCCAGCTCAGAGTCGCCCTCGCGGTCGGCGTCCTCGATGTAGGTCTCGAGGCGCAGCACGTTGCTCAGGCACTGCTCGGTGAACCAGATGACGTTGTAGTCCTTGTCCTTGGTCCCGGTGACCTGACCTGTCTCTGTCTCTTGCGATCCCATTTCACTCTCCTTTGTCGCTAATGGCCGCTGGCCCGAGCTACCCCACTGATCCCGGCGCAAACGATGGGCGACCGCGTTTTACGCGGGCTCCGGGGGGTAGGCAGGCCCCGAGGCGCAGCTGCGCCCAAACTTTGTCCGAGGGGGACGCCCCCGATGAATGATGTGACCGAAACGTTCGAGCAGGATTGGCTGTTCCTCAGCCTTCCTGCCGAGCGCGAGAACCTCGGCGCGGTGCGCGCGGCGGTCGATCGAGCCGCCCGTGGCTTTGGTGTGCAGGAGGAAGCTCGAAACGATCTCAAGACCCTCGTCTCGGAGGCGTGCGCAAATGTGGTCTTGCACGCCTATACCGCGGAGGAGGTGGACAGGCCGCTGGAAATCGAGCTGACTCGACAGGATGAGGCGGTCGAGGTCATCGTTCGTGACCGCGGACAGGGTGTGAACGCGCGGCCCGACCCGAAGCCCGAAAGCCTGCGCTTGGGCCTGCTGCTGGTGGGCGCCATGGCATCCAGCTTTCAGCTTCGCAGTGTGCGTGGAGGCGGCACCGAGCTGAGGGCTACGGTCGCCTTCGCCTCACCCTGACTCGACTACACTGAGAACGACTCAGTGGTTCCCGTACGTCGGGGCTCATCCTCCTCTTCCTTACGCGCGGCCCAACCCCAGAGGGGGGGTTAGCAGCGAAAGAATGAAGGACCCGCGAGGTTCCACCCAGAGGGGTCGATGGCGTGGAGGATTTTGAGCAGGCAGACCAGCTCACCGAGAGCGCGGAGGTCCAGATCGCCAAGCTCACGGAGATCTCCCGTGAGATGGTGCGCCTCTACAAGGAGCAGTTCGGTCGCGGTCCGACCAAGGCACGGTCGAACTTCGCCGGCCCCGACCTGATCGTCTGCACCCTCGAAGACAGCCTGACGCCTGCGGAGAAGAAGATGGCCGAGTTGGGCGAGCACCAGCGCCTGCGCGATCTTCGTATGTACTTCCAGTACGCGACCGAGGAGCAGTTCTGCCAGATCATCGAACGCGTCGCGGGCCGCAAGGTGCGCGCCTTCATCAGCGGTCTGGATACCGGCAAAGACGTCGCGGCCGAGCTCTTTTACTTGGCGGATGGAAATGTTTAAAATAAGGGCGACGCAGCGGGGCGAAGCGCCGGGGCGTTGACTACAGAGAGAGACACGCAGCTTGGCTGGAAGGCCAGTCTGCGACTCCGACCGAGAACCTATTTCGGAGGCGTTCGATGTCTCATCTGCGAGCTTTCAAGTTGATCGAACGAGATCTTCGGCCCGGATGCCGAGAGATCCAGGTGGAGGGGGAGCTCGACCTTGCGGTCGCCCAGCAGCTTGTGGACGCGCTTGCCCGCGCCAAGTCGGAATGCCGCTGTCTCCTGATCGGGCTGGAAGGTTGTGAGTTCATCGACTCGACCGGGATCGCGGCGATCGTCCACGCTCACAACGAGTTCGCCGAAGGTGGCGGTCAGCTCACCGTCTGCAGCCCGCGAGCACAAGTTCTCCGGGTCCTCTCAATCACCGGTCTGACTGCCAACGGCATGGTCTTCGCGAGCACCGAGGAAGCCCTTGCGGCTGTGCACTCGAATGAGAGCGTCGGAACCGGGTAGCGAAAGCGATATGGACGAGTCCCAAGTCCTCCAGACCGAGACCGCCGGCTTCGACTCGATACGAGCCGAGATCTCCCGCGAGATGGTGCGCCTCTACAAGGAGCAGTTCGGCCGGGGCCCAACCAGGGCGAGGACGGAGTTCGCCGGCCCTGACATCGTCGTCTGCACGCTCGAGCACAGCCTCACTCCGGCTGAGCAGCGCCTCGTGGCGATGGGCGAGCACCAGCGCCTGCGCGATACCCGGATGTATTTCCAGCACGCCACCGAGAGGCAGTTTCGCGAGGTGATCGAACGGATCACGGCTCGGCCGGTGCGCGCTTTCATCAGCGGCATCGACACTTGCGTCGACGTCTCCTCCGAGATTTTCCACCTCGGCCGCGAGGGTGAAGCGCCCGGTCCGATCGCCGGCGTTTGAGCGGATGGGTATGAAATCAGCGCTTTAGCGCTGACCGATTATGTCTGAGTCAAATCACACCTACTTTCGCTGCGGCTCAGCTGACGCCGATCCCGAGCGGCTGCTCGATCCCGACCACCAGTTCACCGAGCCGTGGGGCAGCGCCGAGCCCGGCCGCTGCGACAAGTGCGGGGGCGCCGGCACCGTGCTCTACAAATGCCGTTCCTGCATGGAGACGGGCGGGAAGGCCGGCTGCCCCGCCTGCCAGGGTCGGGTGCGCTTCCGCGAGACTTGCCCCGCCTGCCTTGGCAGCGGCCACGTCGATCACACGCGCCGCGCCGGCCTCGCCGTCTTCCCCACGCGCGAGGGTCTCTATCGCTATCTGGCCGAGCGCAACGCCAACGTCGAGGGGACAGTGGTGATCGAGCTGGAAGGGCGGCCGAGCGAGGAGCGCGACCTCGACGCCGACGCCGGTGCCCTGCTGGTCCTGCCGGAGCGGATCGTCTCCGTCATGCCGCTTGACGTCGAGCTGATCAAGGCTGTCCGCGAGCGGGTCTGAGCGCTCCGTCCGGTGGCCGCGCAACCATCGGAGCATGTGGCAAGTCGCTGTCTACTGCTCTGGCTGCGCCGAGGAATCGGAGGTCGTGGTCGACGATCTCGATGACGTCGAGCGCGAGGCCTGTTCCTGCGGCTACAGCTTCGTCGTCCTCTCCGTCTCGAGCTTCGAGCCGGTTCACGCCGAGGAGGGCGAGCTCCTCGTGCTCGCGCCCCGCGGCGAGCTGCCGCTGGCCGCCTAGCTGCGCCGCCGAGCCCAGCGCCGCTGACGTCTTCGATGTCCCGCGCGTTTTGCTCCGGCCCGGAAGGGTAGAACAGGACTTCGAGGCCAAGGGGAGCAGTTCCGCTCACTCCTCGCATTCCAATCCCCAAGATTCCACGGGAAGGCGAGACAAGATGAAGGTAGTCGTCACTGGCGCGACGGGAAACGTCGGCACCAGCACGATCAAAGCTCTGAGCGAGGCCGCCGAGATCGACGAGATCGTCGGCTTGGCGCGCCGCCTGCCGACCTGGAATCCGCCGAAGACGAGCTGGGTCGAGGCCAACATCCTCAACGCCGACCTCGCCGCGATCTTCGCCGGGGCCGATGCGGTCGTCCACCTCGCCTGGGCGATCCAGCCCTCCCGCGACGCGGTCACCTTGGAGCGGATCAACGTCGAGGGCAGCCGCCGCGTCTTCGAGGCCGTCGCCGCGGCCGGCGTGTCGAAGCTGATCCATGCCTCCTCGGTCGGTGCCTACTCGCACGGCCCCAAGGACCGCGAGGTCGACGAGAGCTGGCCGACCGAGGGCACCCCGACCTCGTTTTACTCGCGCCACAAGGTCGCGGTCGAGCGTGAGCTCGACCGCTTCGAAGCCGGCAATCCCGAGACGCGGGTCGTGCGGCTGCGCCCGGCGCTGATCTTCAAGGACGAGGCCGCAACCGAGATCCGCCGCCTCTTCGTCGGCCCCTTCCTGCCCAACTTCCTCCTCCGCCGCGGCCTCCTGATCGCCCTGCCCCGCATCGCCCGTCTGCGCTTCCAGGCCGTGCACTCCGAGGACGTCGGCCGCGCCTACCTGCGCGCCGTCCTCGCCGATGTCGACGGCGCTTTCAACATCGCCGCCGAGCCGCCGCTCAGCCCCGAGGAGATTGCCGAGCGGATCGGTGTGCGCAGCTTCCCGGTGCCGAGCGGCCTGGTCCGTCGCCTCGCCGACCTGAGCTGGCGGTTGCGCCTGCAGCCGACGCCTCCGGGCTGGCTCGACATGGCGCTGAACGTGCCGCTGATGTCCTCCCGCCGGGCTCGCGAGGAGCTCGGCTGGGAGCCGCGGCGAAGCGGGGTGGAGGCGCTGGAAGAGCTGCTGGAGGGCCTGCGCGAGGGGAGCGGCGCCGCGACCCCGCCGCTCGAGGCCGACAGTGCGGGCGCCCGGTTCGACGACATCAAGACGGGCGTCGGCGCCCGCCAGTGGGACCGCGATCGCGATGAGCAGATCGTCAAGTACCTGGCCGACGTGCACTCGATTGAGCTGCAGGCGCTGGCGCAGCTCCGTGCCGCGCCGCAGATCGCCGGCGACGAGCGCCTCTGCCAGGCATTCGAACAACATTTGGTCGAGACCGAAGACCAGGAGCGGCGCGTGCGCGAGCGCCTGGAAGCGCTGGGCGGCGAGCCCTCGAAGCTGAAGGACGCGGCCGGCAAAGCCGGCGGCTGGGCGATGATCGCCTTCGCCGTCTCCCAACCCGACACGCCGGGCAAGCTCGTGATGCACGCCTTCTCCTACGAGCACATGGAGCACGCCGCCTACGAGCTGCTGAAACGGTTGGCCGAACGCGCGGGCGATGAGGAGACGGCGCGGATGGCGTCCGCGATCGCCGAGGAGGAGGGGCGGATGGCCGCGCGCCTGGAGCAGTCCTTCGACGCCGCGGTCGAGGTCTCCCTGGGCGCGGTCGAGGAGGACCAGCTCGACTCGGCGCTGCTGGCCTACCTGCGCGACGCCCACGCGATCGAGGGTCAGGCCGAAGAGCTGCTCGAGGCGAGCGCCGAGCGCGTCGACGACGAGGAGCTGGAGGCGGCCTTTCGCGATCACCTCGAGGAGACCAAGAGCCACCGCCAACGGATCGCGACCCTGCTCGAGGAGCGCGGCGCCAGACCCTCGCTGCTCAAGGACGCGATGCTGAACGCCGGCGGCCTCAACCTCTCCGGCTTCTTCGGCGCCCAGCCGGACTCGACCACCAAGCTCGCCGGCTTCGCCTTCGCCTTCGAGCAGCTCGAGGTCGCCGCCTACGAACTGCTGCAGCGGGTCGCGGCCCGGGCCGGCGACGAGGTCGTGGTCACGGCCGCGGAGG
>Ga0070683_100000840_pt1 | contig 22798 bp, 20 predicted proteins | sample KBSC713LmetaG_FD_64662 | JGI IMG/M metagenome (GOLD analysis project Ga0070683, IMG submission 64662) | Corn rhizosphere microbial communities from Kellogg Biological Station, Michigan, USA - KBS C7.1-3L metaG | ecosystem: Host-associated > Plants > Roots > Rhizosphere ... | reverse complement strand
CGAAGGGACCGAGCTACGATCCGGGCGTTCGCCGACTCGCGATGGAAGTCGAAGATCACCCGATCGAATACAACACCTTCGAAGGGACAATTCCGAAGGGCGAGTATGGCGGCGGAACAGTCATGCTGTGGGATCGCGGAACCTACGAGCCCGAAGGCGGCGGTGGTCCCGACGCATTACGAGAAGGGTACGAGCGCGGCGACCTCAAGATCGTGCTCCACGGTAAGCGACTCCGCGGCGGATGGGTGATCGTGCGCATGCGCCGCGACGAAGGCGGGCGGGCGCAATGGCTGCTGATCAAGCATCGCGACGAGTTGGCCGATCCCGACTATGATGTCGTGGCCGATGTGACGACGTCCGTTGCAAGTGGTCGCACGATGGACGAGATCGCGGCGCGGAACGGGCGCGTGTGGAAGAGCGATCGAAGCTCTCCAAGCTCGCGCTCCGCGCGGAAATCCTCAGCCAGGCGGACGCTGTAGTCTTTGCTGTCGCGGGTCGGTCTTTCGTTTGACGACACGAACGGCCATCATGCCGGCGTCGGCGCGATCGAGCATGTTTTGCAGCGATTCTCCGGGTTCGCGCGAGGCGGATCCGAGTGAGAATGGCACAGGCGCGTGCTCGAGCGCCTCGGCGCGCAGCCGATCGGCAACGCGCTCCGTCTGCTCGCGATCGGCGTTGCCGAGGATGATGACGAACTCGTCGCCGCCGATGCGCAGCACCGCCTCCTCCGACCTCACATGACGCATGAGGAAGCGCGCCATGCGCTTCAACACGTCATCGCCCTCATGATGTCCCCACCGGTCGTTATAGATCTTGAAATGGTCGATATCGACGAAGATGACGCCACAATTGGTGTCGGGGTCGCGCACGAGCGCCTCCTCGACATCCATCAGGTAACGTCGGTTGAGTGCGCCAGTGAGCGCATCGTGCGTGCTCATCTCGAGCAGTCGCGCCTCGAGCTGCTTGCGCGCCGTGATGTCGACGAGGATTCCGTGGATGAAGACGTCGTTCGTGCCGGGATCGCGAATGATGTAGCAGGTGTCGACGACGGTTCGCGTCTCCCCGTCGGGGCGTCGCAGCGTGAACTCGAACTCGCGGACGGAGCCGTCGCGCTCGAGCAGCACCATCTCTTCATTCCGCCGGTCCGGGTCCACGAAAAGCTTCGACGCGTCGTACGCGGCGAGATCGCCGAGAGCATCGACGCCGAGCATCTCGAGGAAGGCGTGATTGGCGTCGAGGATGCGACCGCCGCGCGTCGTGATGTAGATCCCTTCGCGCAGGTTCTTCGCGAATTCGCGAAGGCTTTCGGGATCGCTCAGGCTTCGAAAACGCGTCGACGTCATGAAGGCAGTCCGCCCGACCGCGTCGGGTGCACCACCATCAGCGGAAGCCCACATCGGTTTCCCTGACAGAGTCGAGCTGGCATAGACCAACAATTATAGTTTTCGAAGCACTCTCTTGGGTAGTATCGGACCGACCGTCAATCGGCTAAACCGGCTGGAAAGATTCCTTTCTCACCAAATTTCGCTCTGACCCGATCGATCGTTCGGGCGATAACGCGATCGCGATCGGTTTCCGCGATCTCGGAGTCACGCCGCTCGAACAAGGTGAGCTGGTCGGCCGTCGCGTCGACGGCGAGCGACGAAAGCGAGACACCCAGGAGGCGTGCGGGCACGCCGCGGGCTCGCCTCAGCTTCGACAGCAGACGACGAGCCACCTCGAGGATCACCCGGTCCGAAATCACGGGCGCGTCGAGCGTTCGACTCGCCTGCCGCGTCTTGAAGTCGTGATCGCGAATGCGAACGGTGATCGTGCGCGCGGTCAATCCGTCGGCCCGAAGATCGCTCGAGGCCCGGGTCACGAGCGCCAGGAGCTCACGCGCCAGGTCCTCATCCGTATCGAGATCGACGGAGAACGTTTCATCGCGACTGATGCTCTTGGCGTCACCGCCGTGCGCCTCCACTTCACTCGGGTCGATGCCGCGCACGCGATCGTGGAGCCATGCGGCCTCGCGCGGCCCGAGCCACTGGGTGAGTGTGTCGACGTCATACTGCAATACATCGGCGGCTCGTCGCATGCCGAGCTTCGCGAGTCGCTCCTGGAACCGCGGGCCAATCATGGGAATGTCGGCCAGGTCGAACGTCGCGAGGAACGCGCCCTCGTCCCCCGGCCCGACGATGTGCACACCGGTGGCACCGCTGCCCGGTTTTGGCTTCGCTCGCTCGACCGCGAGCTTGGCGACGAGCTTCGTCGTGCCGCCGCCGATCGATACCGAGAGGCTCGTCGCTTCGGTGACGCGCTCGCGGATGCGAGCCGCGGTCACCGCAAGCGGTTCGTACCCGTACAATCGTTCGGTGCCACCGAGATCGAGATACCACTCGTCGATGCTCGCGCCTTCGACGATCGGCGCGAACTGGTCGAGCACGGCGCGAATCTGCCGACTCTTCTCGCTGCACGCACGGCGGGGAACCGGGACGCACATGGCCTGAGGACACAATCGAAGCGCTCGCGCGATCGGCATCGCGGAGCGAACGCCGTATTTGCGCACTTCGTACGACGCCGAGCACACGACACCCCGGCTCTCGCGCGTTCCACCGACGATGAGCAGTGGTTCTTTACCCGCGCCCTCGGGGTCGATCATTCGTGCCACGGCGACGAAAAAAGCGTCCGCGTCGGCCAGAAGAACGCGCCGCGCGGTCATCGGACGTGGAGATCCTGAATGAAGCGCGAGTCTTCGCCGTAGCGAGTGATCCCGAGCGTGCGAGCCATGATCTCACCGAGCACGCCGGCGACATGGTCGCGATGCTCCTCGTCGTTCATGCCGTCGGGAGGGCTCGTGTTCTCGACGATGAAGTCGATGACAGCTCCGGGCGTTTCGAGAAATTCTTCGTCGCCGGCAGCGACGCCAAACTCGTCTTCAATGGCGGCGAAGAACTCATGGAGGGCCCAGCTCATAGCGGCCTGTCGCGACGGGATCGGGTCGGCATCGAGTCGGAATGTCGCGCGCCACCTGCCAGCGAGCAACAGCCGGCGCCGTCGGGTTGCAGTCGCCGCGACGCGAGGTCAGTATATTCCCTCTCGCCATGACCCCACCACGAAAAAGTGTCTCTCGCGCCGCCGCGACAGGCGATGGTCGCACCGCGGAGCTCCCCCTCGGGAGTGCCGCCGACGCGCCACACGGGTCACGTCCCGAACAGGTCTACGTCCGCCTGCGTGATCTGATCGTGCAGGGACTGCTTGCTCCCGGGAGCCGGATCGTCGAGACCGAGATCGCTGCACGCCTTGGCGTGAGTCGAACGCCGGTCCGAGAGGCGCTGCAGCGGCTGCAGCAAGAGGGCTACGTCATGGGGTCGCCCGGCGCACAGCAGTCGCGTCTCACGGTCGCGCCGCTGACTCGCGACGACGTGTACGAGCTGCTCAACATCGTCGGCGCGCTCGAAGGGATGGGCGCGCGCGGTGCGGCGCTGCTGACGCATGCCGACCGGCGCAATCTGATTCGCGATCTCAAGGCATTGAACGCTGAATTCCACCGCGCCGGCAAGACAATTCCGATCGATCACGGCAGTCTGTACGATGCCGACGAGCGCTTCCATCGTCGTCTCGTCGAGGCCAGCGCGGGCCCGCGCCTGCTCGCGCTCCATGACGCGGTCAAGCCGCAGGCCGAGCGGTACATCCGGATGTACATCAGCATGTTGACGGGCGACATTCGCACGTCGGTGTATGAGCACGACATCATCATCGCCGCGATCGAAGAAGGACGCGCCGACGACGCGGAGCTCGCGATTCAAGTAAACTGGCGCCATGCCGCCGATCGATTGAGCAAGGTGATCGCGATGGCGGGCGAACGCGGATCGTGGTAATCGACGACACGCTCGCCGTCGCAACTCAGGGCGTGTTCTCGAGCTCCTCGAGCAGCTGGACGTAGCTGTCGTATCGGTCGGTGCTCACGGCGCCGGCACCGACCGCCTCGCGGACGGCGCAATCCGGCTCGCCAACGTGACGGCAATCGCCGAACCGGCACTGGTCGAGCAGACGGCGCATTTCCGGGAAGCACCGGTCGAGCTCACTCGCCGGCAACGACCAGAGCCCGACTTCTCGGAGTCCCGGCGTGTCGATGACGTAGCCGCCGTCTCCGGGAAGCGGAAGCATGTGCGCGCCGACGGTCGTGTGTCGTCCTTTGTTGACCGATTCGCTGATCGCGCCAACGCGCAGATCCGCGCCGGGAAACAATGCGTTGAGCAGCGACGACTTTCCCACGCCCGACGGACCGGTCACGACGGAACGCCGGCCGTGGAGCACCTCTCGCACCGACTCGAGTCCCTGGTCCGCTTTCACGCTGGTGTAGTGGACCGGATAACCGGCCCTCTCATACACCTCGAACCGTTCGCGCGCCTCTCGATCGCCGACCAACTCGACTTTGTTGATGATGATCCGAGCCGCGAGCGCATTGGCCTCGGCGATGACGAGAAACCGATCGAGCATGCGGGGGTGAGGATCGGGCTTGGCCGCGGCGAACATCACGACGACTTGATCGACGTTCGCCGCGAGAATGCGCTCCCCGTGTCCGCCACCGGGCGATCGGCGCGCGAGCTTGGATCGGCGAGGAAGAATTTCGGCGATCGCCCATTCGTCGTTCGGCGTCGCGCGCTCGAGAACGACGTCGTCGCCGACCGCGAGCTTCAGCGTCTCCGCCGCCGAGCTCACCGTGTCACGACGCAGCGATCCGTCGGCTCGGCGGCCGCTATTCGACTTCTTTAATCGCCCGCGCAGAGACGCGTCGACCGTCTGACCCGCCTCGGTGCGAATTTGCCAGATGCCTCCGGTTCCGCTCAGCACCACGCCCGCGAGGGCAATCCGCTCGATCACGTCTCGTCGCTCTCGTCGCGCATCGCGTCCCACCAACGGCGTCCGGCTGTCCCCGGGGCGCGTTCGGCGATCAGATCGTCGAGCAGGGCTTTGACCTCGGCCAGCGGCAACGCGCCCACGAGTGCTCGCGCGTCGGATTCGGTCGAACCGCTCGCCAGGTACTCACTCTCAAGGTGGCCCTCCGGACTCTGGGCGCCGAGCCGCGCCCATTTGACGAAGAGGAAGAACGCCTGCCACTCGCCCGCGGGATCGCCGGTCTGTTCGGCGATGATTTCCACGCTGTACGAGAAGCCATCGCTGCCTTCGAATGCGGCCGGCCGGTCATGCACCGCCATGTACCCGCCGATTGTCGACTCGTCACCTTTGGAGTGATCCGGCGGACGGTAGTGCGCGTGAGGCGTCACGAGTTTTTCCGCCTGACCATCTCGCGCATGACGTTGCCGGTAATGAACGCCACGTTGGCTGGACGTTCGGCGAGACGGCGCATCAAATACGGATACCATTGTGTTCCGAATGGAACGTAGACTCGCATGCGGTAACCTTCGCGCACGAGCTGTTCCTGCACATCGCGACGGATGCCATAGAGCATCTGGAATTCAAAGCGGGAACGATCGATTGCTTTTTCCGCGACGAATCGTTTGGCCTCGGCGATGATGGCGGGGTCGTGCGTCGCGATGCCAGCGTAGTTTCCCGACTCGAGCAGGGCGTGCATGCATTTCACGTAATTGGCGTCGACTTCGCGCTTGTCCGGGTATGCGACGGACGCCGGTTCCTTGTACGCGCCTTTACAAAGTCGCACGCGGCATTTGAGCTGAATCGCTCGCTCGACATCGGACCAGGTGCGATAGAGATAACTCTGCAACACGATGCCGACATTTTGCTTGTACGTCGGATAGAGGCGCTCTTCGAACAGCCGGAGCGTGCGCTCGGTGTACGCGCTCGACTCCATATCGAGCCGTACGAACGTTCCGTATGCCTGGGCGCGGCCGAGCACGTCTTGCATGATGGCGACGCACAGCTCTTCGGAGACGTCGAGGCCCATTGCGGTGAGCTTGAGCGAGACGTTGGCGTCCAGTCGTTCTTCGTGGATACGGTCGAGGATGCGGAGATACTCGGATTCCGCCGCGCGCGCCTCTCGCTCATTCGACACGCTTTCGCCGAGCAGATCGAGCGATGCGGTGATGCCCTTGGCGTTCAGGACGCGGACAGCCGCGAGAGCGTCTTCGAGGGTCTCGCCGGCAACGAACCGCCTGGCGAACTTTTTCGCGAATCCATTGTTGCGCACGAATCGAAAGACTCGCGGCTGATTCGACAGATACAGCAAGGTTGATCGGAGCATCAGTCGCGAACGGCGTGCGATCGCGCGGTGATTGGCTTGGTGATCCGCATGATGGGAAAATCAGTGTGCGACGCGAGAATGCCGTCGAAGAAGCTCCATTGCGCCAGACCATCCTCACTCTGCGGCTCGAGGAGATAGAAGGCGAGAAGCCCATAGGGTTGTCCCGCGCGCACGACGTATGTCCCCGGCGCGAGCGTCTTTGTCGCGACTTCATTCCAGGCGCCCTCGACGTCCTTGAGCATTCGCGACGTCTCCGAACGTCCGCGGTCGATCACCGAATCGACACGGAACGACTGAAGCGAAGCAGTAGCCGTCGCGTCGAGCTGGTCGACGGCAATGCCGTGCACCTTGAGAATCGGCAGAATGGCCTGCGCCGCCTTGGCATCGATCGCGTACCCGTACGGCAGCGTGCTCGTGAGCGTTGGGGTGAAGCTCGCCATGACGGGCATCTTCACGAGCTTGATGACGCCGGTGCGTTGACGCGCGCCCATGCCGGCTTCGCGCTTGGAGCTGTCCGTTAGCGGAGTGATCATCTCCACACGCACATCGTCGATGCGCGTCGTGTCCATGCGCGACTTGAGCGAAAGCTGCGGAGATGATGCGGGGTTCTTGGCCCACGCGGCGACCTTGGCGTCGCCTTGCTTGCCAAGGTTCATGATCTCCGTTTTGTGCTCGGCGAGATACGAGAGGATCTCGCTGACGAAATCGTACGTCGACGCCACGCGACGCGCGAACGGATCGTGCGAGAACGCCTCGCTGAGAATGCCGATGCGATTGCGGAGGCCGTAGTAGTTGGTGCCGTAACGTGCGAGCGATTCATACGTCGAAAATGCCCAACCGCTTGTCGGGATCGAATCGGCGATGATCTGCTCGAGTGACGGACCGCGCCCGCCGGCGAACGCGCCGCCGCGCCGTCCTCGTCCCGCGGCCGAGGTATCAGGTGCTGCTCCGCGCGTCGCGCCGCGCTGGCCGCGGACCACATTGGTGCGGCTGAAGTCACCGTAGTCAGTGACTTCGAATCCGTGACGCGTACGCATGCGCTCGCGGATCGCCGGGAGCATCGTCCCCGCGGTGTAGGGAACAACGTTGACAGCCGTGGGTGTGAGCGGCGGCGAGTACGTGAGCGCGTAACCGTGGATGCTGCCATCCGTCGTGTGGAGGTCCATGAACACGTCGGGATTCCATTCGTTGAGCATGGCCAACGAGCCGCGCGTTTCGGGCGCGTCGGCGTCGACGTAGTCGCGGTTGAGGTTCCATCCCGATGCGTTCTGGCGCGTCCCGACGAGCTCAGGGCCATTCTGGGCGCCGCGATTACGAGCTTGGTCGGCGAATTTTTCGTTGCCGTCCGCGTTGTAGATCGGCTGCACGATCAGCACGATCGAATCGAGCACGTTTTTTTTCTTGTCGAACAAGAGATCGCGAAGAAGCGATTGCATCGCTTCCTTTCCTTCGACCTCACCGGCGTGAATGTTCGCTTGGATGTATGCGACCGGTCGATTGAGACGGCGCGCTTGGGCCGGAGTCGAGATGAGCGGCCGCGAGGCGATCACGTACGGGAGCTCGCGTCCTTCGACGGTCTTCGCGATCGAGCCCGTCACGATCTTTGCGCCGAGCGTCTTGAGCGAATCGATGAACCTGACGACGTCGTCGTAATGCGACGTCTCGGTGAAATTGGTGCGCTCCGCGCGAGTCAGTGGCCGTTTACCCGCGAAACTTTGGAGTGTGTACCCGCTCTTTGCTGGGATCGAGTAGTTATCCGTGGGCTGTTGGGCCGTCAGCGCTCCCGCACACGCCACGGCAAGGAGCAGGACAAAACGATGCATGAATTCCCCGGCCACGATGGAAAGGGGAATTGTACCAGATCGATTGGTCGCACCGCTACTCTGACGGCTTGTTTCCCGAGCCGTTCGACCGCAGCACCAATCCTCGTGCCCGCGTGGTGGCGGCGACGCTTGGATCGGCGCCGCGATCGATATCGGCGCGCACGTTTCGCTGGAACAAGGCGAGCTCGGGATCTTTCACGCCCGAGCGGGCGAGCTGGATGACGAGGGACGTCGCCGTCGCGACCGGTACTTCGCGGACGATCAAGTCGGTAAGCACAGCCAACGGCATCGTGACGGGCCGCTTACCCGAGGCCGAGCGCAATCGGGCGAGGTCTCGCTCGGAGACGCCGGCGGCCAATGCGGTGGCCGCGGCCTTGATCTCGTCCGGAGTCGCGCTCGATCCAAGAACGCGCTTCGACGAACCCATCTGCATGGACAGCTGCCGGACGGCGACGACAATCTTCTGGCCATCCGAACCCTTCGCAGCGCCCTCGAGCGCCTTGTCGACCAGCGGCGCCGTGGGAAGCTTCGCCACCCTCGCTGAATCGACGATGGCGTTGACCGCGATGAGGGTGGGTTTATCGAGCCGCGCGCTGAGCCGCGCATCCTGCGCCACGGCCTGCGGAGCAACGAGCAGCAGCGCGATCAATGTCCGCGCGGCAATGCTCATTTTTGCTCTTGAACCACGATCGCTGAATTCGGCATTCCGTAGTCGTAGTCAGTGACGCGCGGCGCCGTTGGATCCGCGACCCAGACGCTGTCGTCGACGACGAACGAGTAACGATGATGGCCGAGCGGCACGGGGGCGGTGACGGACCAGACTCCGCCACCACGCTGTTGGGCCTGATACGCCGCGTGCGACGCGTCCCAACCGTTGAAGTCCCCGACGACAGCCACCTTTTTTGCATCGGGCGCCACGAGCACGAACTGCACGCGCTGCGAGCTGGCCGCGGCCTTGGGTTTTGGAAAGAGCGCGCTCGCGATCGGCTTGGCCGCACGATGGAAATCGGCGCTCGCGTGCATGGCGCCGAGTACGGCGAAGCCCGCGACTGTCGCGGCGAGCATGCCCCAGACGAGGGGCGTGACCGTCACGGTACGCGGGGTGACGAGTCGAGACCACAGCCCAAAGCGGGCATGTCTCGGCAACCGACGCACAGCCTGCATGATGCGCGCGTCGAGTGACCGGCCAACCGCAACCGGCACACGCAGCTCGCGTGCAATTTGTTCGATGTCCTGTTCGGCCTCGTCACGCATCGTACACCTCGCTCAGCAACTCGCGGAGGCGCTCGCAGGCGCGCATGACGCGCATCTTCAGCGCCGACACTCCGACTCCCGTGAGCTGCGACATTTCATCGTACCCCATATCCTCGACGTACTTCAGCAGGAACGCTTCCCGCTGATCGCCCCGCAATTGCTGCAGTGCACGATCAATTTCCTCGCGCCATGCAGTGGTTCCCGCCGGGTGGTCTTCCGCCGCGCCGAGGAGCGCGGTGTCGTCCACGACGAACGTGCGCGCTCGCCGTCCGCGTCGGGCCCCGAGCGTTCGACAGCGGTTGACGAGAATACGAAACAACCACGCGCCGAACCGCTCCGGATCTTCGCATCGCCCCAATGATCGGTAGGCGCGGACGAAGGCGTCTTGCAGTGCCTCCTCCGCATCCTCGCGATTGCCGAGCATGTGGAACGCATACCGCGCATACCGGTCGCGATACCTCTCGACCAAGTCACGGAAGGCCTCCACATCCCCGCGCAGCACGCGGGCAACGACTACGGCGTCCGAGCTACCAGCTTCCACAGAGCACAGACCTAGGGAGATGGGTGGGGGTCACATGATGGGACATCGAGAATGCTGGCGCCATCCTCTGGGGCGCGGCACCTCCCGATTCTACCGCTGGACCGGGTAAAAGCTCCTCCGCCCCGACGCCATGTCCAGCAAAAGGGCGGCAGGCGCAAACCGTGAGGGGAAACGTGCGTTCAGGTCCTCCAGTTGTTCTACGATCTTCTCGGCGGTCTCGCTGTCGACATAACGGAAGGGCCCGCCGCGGAAGGGCGGGAAGCCGATCCCGAACACCGCGCCGATGTCGCCGTCGCGTGGGGACCGCAGCACGCCTTCCTCGAGGCAGAGCACCGCTTCATTGACCATCGCGAGAACGCAGCGCTGGACGATCTCGTCGGACGATATCGGTCGCCGTTCGCCGCCAATCAGGTCGTACACGCTTTCGTCGACGCGACCCTTTTGACCCGCGTCGTCGTATCGATAAAAGCCGTTCCGGCCTTTGCGCCCGGTACGCCCCGCCCCGACGACGCGCGTCATTGCCTCCGACGGCGCCATTCGCTCGCCGAATGCTTCGACCAAGACCAGACCAACCTTTCCGCCGACGTCGATTCCGACTTCGTCGAGCAATGTGATCGGACCCACAGGGAATCCGAATTCGACGAGCGCGTTGTCCACCGACTCGATCGACGCGCCTTCGTCGAGAAGGCGGCCGGCCTCGTTCATGTATGCCGACAGGGTGCGCGTCGTATAGAAGCCCGGCCCGTCATTCACGACGATGACAGTCTTGCCGAGCTTCTTTCCGTACGCGACCGCCGACACGGTCGCCTCGGGCGACGTCACTGGCGTGACGATGACCTCGAGCAGCGGCATTCGATGCACGGGCGAAAAGAAATGCATGCCCAATACCCGCTCGGGATGCCGCGCCGCCTCGGCGATGCGCGTAATGGGGATCGTGCTCGTATTCGATGCATACACGGCACTGCTGTCGATGATCGGCTCGACCTCCTCGAGCACGCGATGCTTGAGCGCGAGGTCTTCGAACACCGCCTCGATGACGAGATCCACCGACTCGAATCCCGAGTAGTCGATAGTACCGCCGACGAGACTCATGTAATCCTGAAACTGCTGCTTGGTGATCTGGCGGCGCGTGAGGCGTTCCTGCAACACACCATGGATCGACGCGAGCCCTTTGCCGACGCGTGCGGTGTCGGTGTCCTTGAACCGAACGAGCGTGTCCTGCTGCACCGCGATCGACGCAATGCCGGCCCCCATGAACCCCGCGCCGAGTACGCCGAGCTTGTGGACGTCGCGCGGCACCGGCGCCGGCGGATCGACGCCGGGATCCTTCTTGAGGGCATTGCTCGCGAAGAAGATGAACACGAGCTGTCGCGAGACGTCGGTCATCGCCATCTCGCCGAACAGGCGTGCTTCTTCGCGCAACCCTTCGTCGAAACCGCGGGCGTATCCCGCCTGAATCGCGGAAAGCGCAGCAAGGGGCGCGGGATAATGGCCGTGCGTCTTTTCCGTCACGCTTTCGCGCGCCTTTTTGAACACCACGCCGCGCCCAACCGGATTCTGCTCGAGCAGAAGGCTCGCTGCTCCGCGACTCCGCCGGCGAGGTGCCTGGAGCGTGCCGGCGGCGAGCCCGCGAGCTCGGTCGAGTGCGATCTCGAAGAGGATCGCCGGATGCACCATCTCGTCGACGAGGCCCATCTGCACGGCGCGTTTGGGCCGCACGCTGCGCCCCGTGAGGATCATGTCGAGCGCCGCCTGAAGGCCGACGCGCCGGGGGAGTCGCTGCGTCCCACCGATGCCGGGGATGAGCCCGAGCTGCACCTCGGGTTGCCCCAGCGTCGTTTTCGGATGGTCCGTGCAGATGCGGTAGCGGCAGGCCAACGCAACCTCGAGGCCTCCGCCCAGACACGCGCCGTGGATCCCGGCGACGACCGGTGCGCGAAGCTTCTCCAACCGGTCGAGCAGATCCTGGCCCATCCGGCTCGTTCGCTCCGCCTCGGCCGCCGTGACGATCTCGAGAAACTGTTCGATGTCCGCGCCGGCAATGAAGCTGTCCGGCTTGCCCGAGATCAATACGACTGCCTTGATGAGCGTATCCTCATTGACCCGCAGCAGCATGCCCTCGAATTCACCGATGAGCGACGGCGACAGCGTGTTGAGCGGCGCTCCCGGCCGATCCATGGTGACGACGAGGACGTCATCCACGATCTCCGATCTGAGCGTCTGCTCGGTCGGCACCAGCGGGCGAGTCTGCGTGTCCGTCATGCGCGCTCGATGACCATTGCGTGGCCCATGCCTCCAGCGGCGCACACGGTCATGAGACCGAACTGTCCGCCGCGCCGCACCAGCTCGTTCGTGAGCGTCGTGAGAATGCGAGCGCCGGTGGCGCCAAAGGGATGGCCGATCGAGATCGATCCACCCATCACGTTCAGCTTCGACCGATCCACTTCGCCGACCGGCGTCACGAACCCGGCGCGAGCCGCCCACTCGCGAGACACGAATCCCTCGATGTTGCACAGCACCTGTGCGGCGAACGCCTCGTGCATCTCGATCAAGTCGATGTCGCCCAGCGTGAGTCCAGCGCGCTTGAGCGCGACCGGCGCGGCGAGCACGGGTCCCATGAGCAACTGCTCGCCGGGGTCGAGCGCGGCGTACGCGTACGATCGAATGAACGCCAGCGGCGCGTAGCCGAGCACCGCCGCGCGTTCTTCGCTCATGAGCAGAATCGCGCTCGCGCCATCGGTCAGCGGCGACGAATTTCCGGCCGTCACCGATCCGTATCGCCGGTCGAAGACCGGCTTGAGTCCCCGAAGCTGCTCGATGGACGTGTCGGTTCGAATCCCATTGTCGCTCGTCAGCGTAGTCTCGTACCGCGGAGGCACGTACACCGGCACGATCTCGGCAGTCAGACGACCGTCGTCGGTGCCGACCGCCGCCAACCGGTGGGAGCGCAGCGCGAACTGATCCTGCTCCTCGCGCGGAATGTGATTGATCTTCGCCATCTTCTCGGCCGACTGACCCATCGTCTCGCCCGTCGATGGCTCGGCGATGGCGGGAGTGATCGGAACGAAGTCGCGCGGACGAATCGAGCCGGCAATGCGAAGCCGTTGCGCCGGACCTTTGGCGCGCGAGAACGCCACGAGCTTCTCGGACATCGTGCGCGAATGAAGGATCGGCACGTTGGACAAAGATTCAGCGCCGCCCGCCACGATCACGTCGTGGTGGCCGAGGACGATCTGGTCCGCTGCGTCGGTGATCGCTTGGTTGGCCGATGCGCACGCGCGGCTCACGGTGTACGCCTGGCATCCTTTCGACAGCATCGGAAGCAGCGAGACTTCGCGTGCGATATTCGGTGCGATCACGGATTGGACGACCGTACCATAGACGATCGCTTCGACGAGGTCACCGTCGAGGTTCGTCCGTTGCACCAATTCGGCGACGCAGCGCTTGCCGAGGTCGATCGCCGAGATGTCCTTGAACGCCGTGCCGGCCCGCGCGAAGGGAGTTCGCACTCCGGCGATGATCGCGACACGCCGGCCGTGAGCGCCAAGTGAGGACATGAATTGAAACTGACAGGGTTTGGTGCGGCCGGGCTAGTGGCGAAGATCCGTCGGACGGACGCCGGATCGGCTTACTATTCATTCGATGAATGACGGGATCAGCGGGCGCGACGAGCAGCTCACGACGCTGGCGAGCCGGCGGTTCGATCTGCTCGTCGTCGGCGGCGGTATCACCGGATGCGGCATCGCGCGCGATGCGGCGCTGCGCGGCCTCTCGGTCGCACTCGTCGAGAAGAATGATTTCGCCAGCGGTACGTCGAGCCGGTCGTCGCGATTGATTCACGGCGGCGTTCGCTACCTCGAGCACGGACAGCTGCATCTCGTGTTCGAGTCGAGCGCGGAGCGGCGCCGGCTGCTGCATCTGGCGCCGCATTTGGTGCGTCCGCTCGAGTTCACGTGGCCAGTCTACGCCGGATCGCGGATTCAGCGATGGAAACTCGGCGCGGGGCTCACGCTATATGACGCGCTGTCGCTGTTTCGGAATGTTGGTCGTCACCACCGGCTGTCGTCCGATGCCGTGCTCGAACGCGAACCAACGCTCCGACGTGACGGACTGCTCGGCGGCGCGCAATACTACGACGCGGCGACAAATGACGCGCGGCTGACACTGGCGAACGCCATTGGCGCGGCGGAGGCGGGCGCGGTCACGCTCAACCATGCGGCGGTCACCGCGCTGCTCAAGGAGAACAGCCGCGTCACCGGCGCAACGATTCACGATTCGGTGCACGGCCGCGCCGTCGACGTGAGTGCACGGATCGTGGTGAACGCGACGGGTCCTTGGAGCGACGAGCTGCGACGACTCGGTGGAGAGGCCGGACTCGCCGTGCGCGGAAGCAAAGGCGTGCACATCAGCGTGCCGCGCGACCGAATCGGCAACCGCAACGCGCTGACCCTTCTCTCCCCTGTCGATGGCCGCGTGTTGTTCGTGCTGCCGGCCGATTCCCACGCGATCGTTGGGACGACTGATAGCTATACCACGGAATCGCCCGATGATGTGCGCGCGACACGCGGGGACGTAAGCTACCTGCTTGCGGCCGCGAATCATTTTTTCCCTGCAGCGGAGCTCACTGCACGAGACGTGGTCAGCGCGTGGGCGGGCATTCGTCCGCTCGTGCCGGCGGCAGGCGACGCTCCCGGCGCGGCGTCGCGCGAGCACGCGATCGGAACGAGCCCGAGCGGCCTAGTGTCGATCACCGGAGGCAAGCTCACGACGTATCGCGTAATGGCGGCGGACATCATGAAACTCGTACTTCCGAAGCTCGGCGGCGTATCGGGGTCGGATCGCGCGGCGACGCTGCCGCTCCCCGGCGGTGATTTCGCTTCCCTCGAGTCGCTCATCGACGACGCGACGCACGCTATCGGAGATTCCACGCTCGCGCGCCACCTTGCAACGTCGTACGGCTCGCGCTGGACGCGTGTCTGGAATGAAGTCAACCAGCCCGGCGGCCGCGCGATTGTCGCCGCAGGACTCTCCTACACTGTGGGCGAGTTGCGTTACTGCGTTCGAAGCGAAATGGCGTGTACCCTGGCCGACCTGCTCATTCGACGGACGCGCATCGCGTTCGAGACGACGGATCGCGGCCTCGCCGCGGCAGAAACTGCGGCTATCGAATTGTCGGCGGTCTTCGGCTGGGATGACGCCGAGCGCCGAACAGCGATTCGAGCATACGCGAGCGAAGTCGATCGCATCTTCGCCGTCGGCGCATAGCGGCGTTTCAGTCGCGTCAGTCCCCTCGCATGGCGATCAATGGGTCGACACGCGCGGCGCGGCGGGCTGGCAGCCAACTCGCGAACATCGCGACGCCTGCCAGGACAAGGACGACGCCTCCGATCGTCATTGGGTCGAGCGCGCCGACTCCGAACAACAGGCTCGAAACGACTCGCCCGGCAAAGAGAGAGGCAAACAGCCCGAGCACGATGCCGACCGCGGTGAGCAAGAGGCCCTCGCCGATCACCATTCGGGAAATTCGGTCGCTCGTGGCGCCCAACGCGACGCGCACGCCCAGCTCGTGCGTTCGCTGACTGACCGCGTAGGCGATCACGCCGTAGAGGCCGACCGCCGACAGAAGCAACGCCACCGCCGCAAAGATCGCGATGAGTGACGCGTAGAACCTCTGTCGTCCCACGGATCCCGACACCCGCTCTTCCATTGTTTGAACGGAATAGACCGGCAGCTCGTGATCGAGATCCCGCACGAGCGACCGCAGGGGTGTAGCGACCGTCGCCGGCGGACCAGCGGTGCGAACGACGATGGAGATGGTGTGATCGTACCGTTGGGCGATCGGTGCATAGACTGTTGGTTCCGGTGCGTCCTCCAGCCCGAAGCTATGGACGTCGCCGACGACACCAACGATCTCGCGCTCGTCTCCGCCTGGAATCCCGCCCCAGCCGAGCGCGATGGATTTCCCAATTGGATCCGCGGTTGGAAAGAATTGGTGAACGAAGGCTTGATTGACGACGAGCACCTGCGGCGTTCCAGGTTGATCCGTCGCACTGATCGCGCGGCCTCGAAGTATGGGCATGCCCATTGTGGCGAAGAAATCGGGCGTCACCTTGCGCGCTTCGGTGGACGGCTGCTCGCTGGGTCGCACCGGTGCGTGGCCACGAATCGTGAACGCGTAGTTCTCGCTGCCGCCATCGAGCGGGATGAAGTTGGCCAATCCGACGCTCTTGACTCCGGGGAGCGCCCGAACACGCTGCTCCAACGCTCGAGCAAAGTTCTGACTGGCCGTAGAGTCGTAGGATTGTGGCAGGAGCAGTTTCATCGTGAGTACGCCGTCGGCTCGAAATCCCGGGTCGACAGACAGTAGTTTTGCAAAGCTGTGGAGCAGCAAACCGGCGCCGGTCAACAGCGTCACCGCGACGGCGACTTCGGCCACGACGATGATCCGTTTGGCGCCGTTGGCGCCCGGTCGGGTGCGCGTGCCGCGCGAGCCCGCGCGCAACGCCGTGGCCAGATCGTGTTTGCCTACCTGCATGGCGGGCAGGACGCCGAAGATCACGCCGGTGAATAGCGCGACGATCGCCGTCACCGCGAGTGTCGTTCCATCGATCGACGCGGTGGCGACGAACGGAAGGTTCTGCGGCGCGCGTCCCAGCATCTCGTGCATGGCGAGCCTTGCCACCGCGAGACCGACGGCCGCGCCGACGAGCGAGAGCATCACGCTCTCGGTCATCAGCTGGCGAATGAGACGGCCGCGTCCAGCGCCGAGAGCCGTGCGAACGGCCATCTCGCTCTCACGGGCCGTGGCGCGAACGAGCATGAGATTGGCCACGTTTGCGCACGCGATGAGCAGCACCAATGTCACGGCGCCGAGCATGATGAACAGCGGCTTGCGAATTTCTCCGACGAGAAACTCGTGGACCGTCACGACGTGCGCTCGGCGTTCGCGCAGGATTTCGGGAAATTGTTTCTCCATGGCTTCCGAGATCTTCTCGACCTCGTTGTCCGCGGCGGCGATGTCGACGCCATCCTTCACGCGGGCGAGCATTCCGAGCCACCGCGCCCCCCGCGATTGGTCGACGAGCTCGTTCGGCGCCCAGTGTTTGATCATCCACAGCTCGACCGTGATTGGATAGCGCCGGTCGCCGGGTGCGACGCCGACGATCGTGAACGGCATGGAGTTGATGCGAACCGTTTTTCCGATCACGGACTTGTCGGCGCTGAAATCGCGCCTCCACAACTGCTCGCTGATGACGGCGACGTTCGGCGCGCCTGCGTCGTCGTCGCCCGCGGTAAAGAAGCGTCCGGCGAGCGGTGCGATGCGGAGCAGAGCGAACCAGTTCGCGTTCACGCGCACGCCTTGGACGCGCTCGGCGTCGGCGTTGGCTCGAGTGAGGTTCGCGGTGGTTCCTTCGATGATCGAGAAGCCGTCGAAATTCTTGGCGCGCGTCCGGTTGTCGATGAGGTCCATGGGTGTAGCGACGTCGCCATGACCCTGCTGCGTGTATCGAATGCGGACGAGGTGGTCGGCGTGTGGAAACGGCAACGGCTTGAGCAGCACGTTGTTCACGACGCTGAAGATCGCCGTGTTGGCGCCGATCCCGAGCGCGAGCGTTGCGATCGCGGCGAGGGTGAACATTGGAGCCGCGCGCAGTTTGCGAAGGGCGTATCCCATGTCGTGCCAGAGATCGTTCATGAAATCACTCCGCCGCTGTGCGGCTTCGATGTCTCGATCGACCGCGCCGATGTAGCGGCGGGCGTCGTCCAAATCTCCAAACTCGTGTGTTGCTCTCTGGCGAGCGGCGTCCGGCGATAGGCCCGCCGACGTGAGCGCTGCAATGCGCATGTCGAGGTGAAAGCGAAGTTCTTCGTCGACGTCGTCGCGGATCTGGCGAGGCGTTCGCCAGGGAAGTCGAAAGAGCTTCTTGCGGGGGCTCGTCATGTCGGCTCCAACACCTTGGACACCGCCTCGGCGTAGCGACGCCAGGCCGATTCCTCCGCGGCGAACTGGCGGCGGCCGGCGGGTGTCAACGAGTAGTAGCGTGCGCGTCGATTGTTCTCGGAGAGTCCCCATTCGGCGGAGACGTAGCCGGCGCGCTCGAGTCGGTGCAGTGATTTGTAGAGTGGTGCGTCCTCGATCTCGAGGACGCCGTCGGTGCGCTGGTGAATCCATCGCGACACCGCGTAGCCGTGCATCGTTCCCCAGGCGAGCGTGCGCAGGACGAGGACGTCGAGGGTGCCTTGCAGGAGGTCCATTGGGCTGGCGGCCATGCGTCTCCCCTTACTTGGTAAGGGCAAGATTGAGCCGGTCGGTCGAGCCGTCAAGGACCAAGAAAGATTCTTTACATCGGCTTGCTACATGGCGTAAGAAATCTTTGCCATGAGGTGTGGTCGCCGGGGATAGAAATTGTTTAAATGCTTGATTATCAACAGGTTATTGCGATTGGCACGGCGCCTGCTTTAGAACGGGCTCGACTGTCACAATCTATGGCTCAACCCCCTGAGGACCGACTCCACATGAAATCGCGCACGTTTCGCATCCTGGCAATCGCCGCCGCCGGCGCCATCGTCATGAACGGCTGCGGATCGCACGATAGTCCCGTCGCCCCACAGAGCCCGATCGCGCCAACTGCCGAGGCGTCGAGCTCCTTGCTCGGGCTGCGCACGACGACCGTCACGGCGCTTCAACGCACCACCCCGCTACCGACGAACCTCACGGCGTCCGCGTACATCGGCGTGCTCGGAGGCTCTCTCTCGATCCCAGGGGCCGGCATCACGGTCGTGGTCCCGCCGCTCGCGCTCACGTCGACCAAGTTGGTTACCGTGACCGCGCTCGCCGGATCCAAGGTCGCGTACGAATTCGAGCCGCACGGCACGAAGTTCCTCGTACCGCTCGTCGTCACGCAGAATTTGAGCAATACGCAAGCGAAGACGGGTGGACTCATCAACCCGCTCTCGCTGTTCGTCGGATATTTCCCGGACGACACGAACATCCTGAGTGTGACCGAATTGTTGAACCTGAATGTGAATCTGCTCAATCAGACGGCAGTGTTCACGGTCACGCACTTCTCCGGGTACATCGTCGCCTCGGGCCGCGATTAGGCGGTCCGGGCGAACGTGCGTTGACGCGCAGCCGAACCACCGCAACATGGAAGTATCCTGAAGAATGTTTCGCACGGCCCACGAACGATCGAAGCCCGCCGCTTAGCGGAGTTGGCCCGTGCCGCCGGCCTTGGGGACTCGCCAGACTCCGCGCTGGCGTTCGGCAACTCCGCTCTTGCCCTGCTGGGCGCCGACGAGAAGCACCCGCTGCTCGCCGATGCCCTTCGCTGGCAGGGATCGGTGCTGCGTGACCGTGGACAGCCTTCGGCCGCGCGGCCGTTGTACGAGCGGAGCCTCGAGGTGGCCACGGAGATCGGTTACACGGCGGGTCGCGCCCACGCCATGAATTGTCTCGGCACGCTCGCACAGCGCCGTGGGGAGCTCGCCGAAGCCGCGACCCTGTATGCCGCCGCGTTGGTCGAGGCGGAAGGATGCGGAGAAACACGACTCATGGGCATGGTGCAGCAGAACCTCGGCATCGTCGCTGACATCCGCGGCAACCCGGCATCAGCCCTCGCGCACTATCGCGTGAGTCTTCAGACGTTCGAACGGTCGAATGATCTGGAGAACGTCAGCTGGGTGCTCAATAACCTTGGGTACCTACACGTCAAGGAAGGGCGGTTCGACGACGCGGCCGCGGCATACCACCGCGCGCTTCTCATCGCGCGCGAGCGCGGCGACTTGATGTCCGAGGGCATCATCGAAGAGAATCGCGGTGAGCTCCTCCTCATCCTGAACGATCTGGAAGCGGCCGGCCCATCGATCAGCCGGGCTCTGGCGATCGCGCGGCAGCGAAAGGATCGCGGACGCCAAGCCTCAGCCCTCAAGCTCCGCGGGGCGTTGCAACGGTTGTCCGGCTATCCGACCGCGGCCATCGAGACATTCCGGCACGCTCTCATGTTGAGCGCGGTCGGCGAGGATGCACTGCTTGGCGCCGAACTGCTCTACCAGTATGGCGCCGCACTGTTCGATAATGGTGACGACGAGGGGGCCACAGACGTCTGGCATACGTCGATGGAAGCATTCGAGCGTATCAACGCCCGCCAGTGGGTCGGCAGGCTTCGACAACGGCTGACCGAAGGCGGTACGCACCGGTACTTCTAGGGTGACCGGTGGTCTGCTCGGCCACCGGTCTCACCTATGCCCCCGAGGTCCGGTCGATGGAAGCTGACGCCGGCGTTCAGGACGCCGAGCTCACTGGTCACGTTTTTGGATTCGAGAACGTCGTCGGAGAAAGCAGCGCGCTCCGCGACGCCGTTCGTCTTGCCACTCGTGTCGCCGGCGCCCGCCGCACCACCGTGTTGCTCATCGGTGAGACGGGGACGGGCAAGGAATTGTTCGCGCGCGGAATCCATTACGCGAGCAGTTCGGCGAGCGAGCCGTTCGTGGCCATCAACTGTGCGGCGATCCCCGATTCGCTCCTCGAGTCCGAGTTATTCGGTCACGAACGCGGAGCGTTCACGGGAGCGCATGCTCGGAAACAAGGGTTGCTCGAGCTGGCGGGGTCGGGCGCGTTGTTTCTGGACGAGGTCCACCATCTTCCGCAAATGCTGCAGCCCAAGTTGCTGCGGGCGCTCGAATCGAGGCAGGTGCGGCCGCTCGGCGGACTCGTCGAGATTCCCATCGATTGCCGAATCATTGCGGCGGCAAGTCCGTTGCTCGAGCAGGTCGTGGCGAGCGGCGAATTCCGCGAGGATCTTTATTATCGGCTCAATGTCTTTTCGCTGACGCTTCCGCCGCTGCGTGAGCGGCCCGGGGACATCGAGGTGATCGCGCGCCACTTCCTCGCTCACGAGACACGCGACCACCAGCGACCGAAGACGTTTTCGGACGACGCCATCGCGGCGTTGCTTCTGCACCGCTGGCCCGGCAACGTGCGCGAGCTCAAGAACGTAGTCGAGCGAGCCGCGATCTTGTGCGCGGATTCGCCTGTCGTTCGCGCGGAGCACCTCATGATCCAGCGTCGCTCGCCGCAGCCGCCCGCGAGCACCACCTCGGACACCGATTCGGTGGGCGAGATTCGAATTCCGCGCGGAGGAAAACTGCTCGAAGACATCGAGCGAGAAGCGGTCACCCTCACGCTTCAATTGACGGCCGGGAATCAGGCCGCCGCGGCGCGTCTGCTTGGAATCTCGCGTCCGACGCTGGCCAAGAAGATGACCCGACGCGAGGATCCCGCCGGCTGATGACTGCGCCGCCCACTTCCCCATCGTTCCCCGTCGACGTCGAAGAGCTCATCGAGAAGGCGCAGCAGTCCGAGCGGTCGGGACGGCGCGAGCTCTCCCGACAGTACTACGAGGCCGCGCTGTATCTGCTGCGGCCGGGTGACGGTGCCGCCGCGGTCACCATCGTCCGGAGACTGACGAGATCGTACATCGACGATGGACAGTTCGACCTCGCGTTCGATTGCTGTGAGCTCGCATTGGCGATCGCCGATGCGCTGGGCGACGCAACCGGGCTGGCTCACGCGACGAATCTCCTCGCGATCGCGCACATGCAGCGCGGAGATCTCGACGACGCCGAGCGTGACTTTTCTCACGCGTCGGATCTCGCCATCCAAGCGAGAGACCCGCAGCTCAGTGCGATGATCGCGCAGAACCTCGGCATCATCGCGAGCCTGCGCGGCGATCTCGAGGCCGCGCTCGAGCACTATCGAGCCAGTCTCGCCACGTACCGTTCGTCGGGACTTCGTGCGTATGTCGGGCCCGTGTTGAACAACATGGGCCTCGTGTACACGCAACTCGACCGTCTCGACGAAGCACAGACAGCGTACGACGACGCCGTCATCGCCTGCACCCAGACCGGCGACATCCCGCATCAACTGCTCGCGCTGATCAACTCGGCGAGCTTATGGATCGCGCGTGGAGACACGAGTCGCGCCGCGGACCTATGTGAAACCGTGCTCGTCACGGCAAGCGCGTCAGGCGACGATCGGGCGCTTGGCGAGACGTACAAGCACTTGGGTGTGATCGCGCGCATCCGCGGAGACTTGCCGGAGGCGCAGCGACATCTCGACGGCGCGTACGAGAGCGCGATGCGGCGCGAGGATCTTCTGCTCGCGGCCGAGACGGCGCGGGAGCGAGCGGATTTGTTCGAGCTCATGGGGAAGAACCGCGACGCGCTGCGATCGCTCACGCTCTCGCACAGCTTGTTCACCAAGCTTCGCGCGCAGCTCAACCTCGCCGATCTACGGCGCCGCGTGGCGCGTCTCGAGGACCGGTTCTATCTCGTAGCCGCGCGCTGGGCGCAAACGATCGAGTCGAAGGACGCGTACACGCTCGGTCACTGCGAGCGGGTGGCCGACTATGCGTGCGCGCTGGCGCGCGACGTCGGCTTCGACGAGATCACCATGTTCTGGTTCCGGATGGGTGCCGTGTTGCACGACGTCGGCAAGATTGTGGTGCCCTCGGAGATCTTGAACAAGCCGGGCCCGTTGGACAGCGATGAGCGCGAGGTCATGGAACGCCACGCCGCGGCGGGGAGCGACCTGCTGCGGGACATCGAGTTTCCGTGGGACATCCTTCCGATGATTCGCGGCCACCATGAGCGCTGGGATGGACGCGGTTATCCCGACGGATTGGCTGGTCGAGAGATTCCGCTCAGCGCTCGCATTACCTGCGTCGCCGACGTGTTCGACGCATTGACGACCGATCGTCCGTATCGTCCGGCGTTCGGGCACGACGAGGCCATGGCAATGATGGCCGCCGGCAGCGGCACGATGTTCGATCCGGATCTCTTCGCGCGCTTCGAGCGTCTCGCGCGCACGAGCGGCGTTTTTCGCCAGGCGCCGCAGCGCCAGCAGGTCGCGAGCTAGAGGTCGATCTCGTCCACGTCGTGGATGGTCTTGAGCCGGACGATCCTCAGCTGGCGCAC
>Ga0070683_100000839_pt1 | contig 22799 bp, 18 predicted proteins | sample KBSC713LmetaG_FD_64662 | JGI IMG/M metagenome (GOLD analysis project Ga0070683, IMG submission 64662) | Corn rhizosphere microbial communities from Kellogg Biological Station, Michigan, USA - KBS C7.1-3L metaG | ecosystem: Host-associated > Plants > Roots > Rhizosphere ... | reverse complement strand
CCGTTGATGACCTTGTACCACTGCACGGGAACGGCGAAGAAGATCTCCCGCTGCGCGAACCATCCGAGATTAGCGACGACGGGCGCGAGGCGTCCGTAGTCGATGATCATCATGTACGTGTACGGCACGAACGCGCGAAAACGCCCGATCTCCGGTGGCAGGAAATTCAAATAACTGTTGCAGAACCGCTGGAGCGAATCGAGGCTCGACCGAAGCGGAAACACGCGCGCGGTCAACCCCTCGAGCGCGAACGGCGGCGTCAGAGGCAGCGTGTTGAACGTGACCGGCGGCTCCTTCTTCCGATAGTGCTCCGTCGCCATAAGCGTCCTCTAAAGATCAGTTGCGCTGGATGACCCAGGCCGGCAGCGCGTGGATGAAGCGGCGGTCCCGAGAATCCGGAACGCCGGCATAGAGTAGCTCGCACTCGTGCATCGCGGCGCCGGCGAGACCGTGCGCCACCTGACGCGCGTACTCGATGCATCCATACGCGCCCATTCGCTCGCGTACCCACGCGACGTCTGCGTCCGATCGCGCGTCGCGTGGCTGGCCGAGCATTTCTGTCAGCCGGTCACGCTCGCTCGCGGTCGCGAGCTCGATGAGATGGATGAGCATCAACGTTCGCTTGCCCTCGCGAATGTCACCGTCGAGCTCTTTGCCGTATGCCACCGCGTCGCCGACGAGATTCAAGAGATCGTCCTGAATCTGGAACGCGGCGCCCAAGAAAAACCCGAAGCGAATGAAGCGATCGAGATCGATGGTGCCGCGCGATCCAATGAGTGCACCCATTCGGCTCGGATGGATCGTCGCGAGCCAGCAGGTCTTTTTCAGCACCATCGTGAGATAGTCCGCTTCGACGAGATTCACGACGTTGTCCCGACGCCAACCAAGCTCCATCGCCTGCCCTTCGGCGGATTCGCGCGCCATGCGCTCGGTCTCTTCGATGATCTGCAGCGACAGCCACGGACCGAGACGATGCCGGTTGTCGAGAAGCGGACGCATCGCCAGCAGTGACAGCATGTCGCCGGCGTTGATCGCGATCGGCACGCCTTCGGTCATGTGCAGCGTCGGACGCCCGCGACGCTCCTCGCTCTCATCCTGGATGTCGTCGTGGATAAGCATCGCGTTGTGAATCATCTCGATCGACGCCGCCGTGCCGACCGCTTCCTCGAGCGGAACGCCGAATGCGCGTGCCGTCGCGATGCAGAGACTCGGACGGAACGCGCGGCCGCCGCGACGCGGATAGTCGGCGACGAGATCGTACAGGTATCGGCGCGGCTCTGCGTCAGGGAGATATCGAAACAGGATCTCACGCGCCTTGCCGGCGTACTCGCGAAGTACGCTCGGGACGAGGGCTTCGTCGCTCGATGCGCCGGCGGCGAGCATCGTCAAGCTTTGTGCGGCGACGCGTCGAGAATCACGCGAAGTGTTCCGCGCTGAAGTCCGGCATTGTCGAGAACCGCGCCGGAGTACGTGCCCGCTGGTTGATCGTGTGGCACGGTGATGCTCACGCGACATCGGTTGTCGACATACTGGAGATCGACGCCAACGAGAGCCGGCGCGGTCCCCGGAGTCGTCGTGTGGACAAGCGGCGCGGCCTTGAGCGGCACGCAATACGCCCGTGGATCGACATCGACGGCAACTTCCGCCGGCGTCGCCGAGGTGATTCGCACCGCGACACCGCCGTGTTGCGCGCCATACAGGGGCGACGTGAACGCATTCATCCACTCCGATCCCATCGCCGCTCCGCCGGGCACGAAGGCTGACATCGTTTGCGTCCACATCCGCATCGCTTGCATCCACGGCTCCATCATCGCGCCCATCGGACCGTAGCCATTCGAATAGTTGTCGCCGTTCATCGTTCGCTCTCCCTGGGTTCGGTCCCGATAACGACCAGCGGCCTGCTGGCCGCGGCGCATGTAGTCTTCGATCACCGTGTACGCTGTATCGACGCCGCGCTCGACGGCGCCTTGCATCGTCGCGCCGGCACTTTCCGCCATTCGAAATGCCGTCGCCATTCCTTCGTCGAACACAGCACCCATCGCCGAGCCCGGACCTTGCGTCGCGTTGTTGCGAATCGGGCCAATGCGGTCGGGTTGATCACGCGTTACGCGACGAGGCGATGACATGTAGCGATTCTACGAAAGAAAGAGAGTGGCTAAAAGCCAAAAGAGAGTGGCTAAAAGCGGTATTGCAGTCGCGCGAGCAACAGACGGCCGAGTTGCGGATGTCCAAAGAACTCCGAATGTCGCTTGTCGGTAAGGTTCTGCGCCGTCAGCGTGAGGCGCGCAGCCGGCGCCGACGGAACGGCCATGCCGACCTCGAGGTCCGCCACCGTGTACGCAGGTACGTCGCCGATCAAAACACCGTCGACCATGCGGAACGCGTCGACGTAGCGAATTCGAAGCTCGGCCGATGCGTCGTCGCGATGAAATGCGTAGCGTGCGCTTCCCTGCGCTTTGGCGCGCGGAGCGTTCGTCGAGAGATCGACGTCGCCGGGTCCGCTTGCCGCGAAGAAGTTCTGATTCACCCACGAGAATGCGCCGCGAAGCATGAGACTCTCGGTCGCCGCGAATTCGCCCGAGATATCGGCTCCCCACAGCCGAACGTCACCGACGTTCTGATAACTCAAAAGAATATCGGATCCGGCGAGCGTACCGCCCGGCGCGATCGTCGCGAGCGGGATTCCGGTGAGCTTTGCGTCGCCGTTGAGGCCACCGATTCCCGCGGCGAGCGCGGCCGCCTGCGCCGCGGGCATGAACTTCCCGAGGTATGTCGCGAGCGACGGCGTCGACAAAAAGAGATTTGGCGTCACGACCGCAACGGGCGAGACGAAATCCTGGCGACGCGTCAAATACGCCGACACGTCCATCACCGCGCGAGGTCCCACCGTGCCGCGATATCCGAGCTCGAGCGAATTCGTGATCGTCGGACGAAGCGGTCCGATGTCGTTGACCGGATTCGTGTAGTCGCGGAAGACACCGGCGCTCGGATCGAGCATGCGAATCGTCGTCCCGACGTCCGCTGCCTTCGGCGCGGGAATTCCCGAGAGATCGATGTTCTGCGCACGCATGATCTGCACGACCGCGGGCCAGAGCAGCGTCGCATCGACCGGCAGTTGCTGGCCGGGGGCGAACGGCGAGCTCGCACAGAGTGCCGTGGCACCGCCGCACCCGCGCGGGAAACGCAGTCCATCCTTCGGGACGCCGACCGCACGCACGCTGAACGGAAGCGGATCGAGCTTCGCGGCGAGAATGTCGATGAAGAGCTGTGTCGAGTTCGGCGTCGCGAACGCGCGATTGTAGCTCACGCGAAATGCGTGTCCCGCCGACGGCGCGTACGAGAATCCTAAACGCGGCGAAAACACGGCGTTCGGCAGCCGATTGTGTTTGTCGACGCGCGCCGCGGCGTTCATCTCCAACTTCGGCGTGAGCTTTGCCGTCGCCTCGAGATATCCGCCGACCTCGGTCGAGATGTCGTCTTGCTCGTTTCGGCCACTGATGGTGCCGAGCGATTGTGGATCGGTGCGTTGAACATCGACGCCGTAGGTCAACGATGTTTTGCTGCCGACGTCGAAGCCGTGTTGAATCTGACCCGCCATCACGGCGCTGTGATCGAGCGTGACCGCCCCGGTCTGCAAACTGGTCGACGTTCCCTTTCCTGGATCGCCGTTCCAATACGCTTGCGCGAAGAAACGACCGTCGTTGTACCGAAGCTGCGCGAAGTCGGTGCGCCAATTCTTGATTTCATACGCGCCAATCGACGTGTAGTCGACGATGCGCACGGCGTCCGACCGGCCAAGCGTCAGTACAGCGGTTCCGGTCGGTGTAACGCGATAGTCGGCGCGCAGCTCACCGCCCGCTCGCTCCGAGATCGGATCCCTCGGCAAATGCTCGGCGGGATTTGGGATCGAGGGCCATTCGTCGCCGCGCGAGTACGAGCCGCTGATCTTGAATCCAAAGCGATCGCCGACACGCGTGCTGAAGCGCCCTGATCCATCGAAGAGCGACCGACCACCGCCGGTGACGCTCAGCGAAGATCCGGACCACTCGAGCGGCGACTTCGTGATGAAATGAACGACGCCGTCGGACGCGTTGGGTCCATAGAGCGCAGAGCTCGGACCGCGCACGACTTCGACCCGTTCGATGTCGTCGCTCGACTGCGGAAGGAAGTAGCTGACGTTCGACCGCGGCGCGACGATCGCGGCGTTGCGATAGTCGGTCATCATGAGAAGAGTCGAATTCAACGTCGAGTTGAATCCGCGCGCGACGAACTGCCGTCCAAATAATCCCTGTTGTGCGAAGTCGACGCCCGGTGTCGCCACGATGTGATCGGCGGGTGTCAGCGCGATGTGTTGCTCGATCGCGGGCGTCTCGACTACGGCCACCGACGCAACCGCTTCCTGTGCACTCTGGGCGCGCCGTCCCGCGGTGACGACAACTTGATCGAGCGCGACCGGTGCGATACTGAGCTCAGCGCCGACGGTAACCGACGATCCCGCGACGACGCGTACACCGTCGACAGTCTTCCGCGAATATCCAGGAAGTCTAAAGGAGAGCGAGTAATCACCCGCGGGGAGCGAGAGCGCGTATCGACCAGAGTCGTTCGCGATGGCCGACGCCGACATCGTCTTGCTCGTGCCGAGCTGCGCGTCGACGCGCGCGTGCGCCAATGCGTGGCCCTGGCCGCGAACGACTCCCGTGATGACGCCGGTCTGTGCGCTCGCAATCCCGGCGCTCGCCGCGATGACGACCGCGAGAGACGACGACACCAACCACCGAGTGATCCTCGTCAGCGAAGAACTCATAGTGGTACCTCGACGTCTTTGGTCAGCGGAGACTACGGATGGTCGAACCCGACGATATCGGCGAGTGGCGGATGCTTCGACAACGCGTGAGCGGCAAGTCGGCCTGACATCACAGCCGATTCAATGCATCCCGTATCGAGCCCAGAGGCTGTCCAATCCCCGGCGATGGTGAGATTGTCGCAAATGAGGTCCAAGGGCGACAAACGATATTGCATCGTTCCTGGAAGCGATAGGACGTAGCGATCGCTCGGATTCACGTTCGCCGTAAAGAATTGCCTGTCGATTCGCGCCGCGCCTCGCGACGACTCGCCGCCTGGATTCGCGAGAAGTGACCACTTGAACCCGCCGCGCTTCGCGACCACGCTCGGCCAAAGTGACTGTATGTCCTGCTCGAGAAATCGCACGGCATTGGCGCGGACGAGCGCGCGCTGCGCGACGTAGTATGCGGCCGACACGCCATCGAGCGGCGTCGTGTCAGGCAAAACACTACAGAAATACGCGATCGCGCCGACTGGAGTCTTCCAACGCTCCTCCGGAATTAGATGACTCATATCGGCCCATGTGTCGAAGGGCTCGACAAAGCCGGAGACGTTCGCCGGTGCGTGCGCCCAGCCGGCCTCGCTCATCGGAACACGCAGCCACACCTGGAGCGCCTGCGTCGGCACGGTGTTGATGTTCGCGACCATGTCGCGCCATCGCGGCTCGCGCCGAGCGATCTCGCGTGTGAGATGGTCGACCGCACCGCCGCCGACGCCGAGGATGACGAAATCGAAATCGTCGCCGACGCGAAGGGTCTTTTGCTCGGCGTATCGGACTTCCCAGTGGCCCTCGAACGCGCGTTCTTCCGCTTCGAGCCCGGCACCGTTCTCGAGCTGGGAGAAGTCCGGCCGCGCTGGCCACGACGGAAGTCCGAGGACGTCGATTAACGGGCGATACTCGACACCGCCGTTCACGCGAGCTTGCACATCGACCTCGATGGCGGCGACATACGGGAGCTCGCCATCTCGCGGAGACGAAAGCGAGAGGTTCCGAACGCGATGGAAAAACTCGAACTTCACTCCGCGCCGTTTCAGCACTTCATATAGAGGCGCGAAGACGACGTCGCCCATTCCAGCGCTCATTCGCCAAAAGAGCGAGCCACGATACGTGAAGAACATGCGCATCGCTCCGCGCAGAGCGACCCCGGCCGCAAGACGCGGGCGGGTCACGTCACCATTCTCGAACGCGAATGCGAGATCATAGATCCCGCGTATGAACCCAGAGTCGAGCGACTGCTCGGACGCGCCGTTCGCTCGCAGCCACTCGCGCCAATCGTGGTCGTTGATCGCGTCGAATCCGCGCGAGTCGAGGGCGAGCGCATTCATCGTCGCACCGCGCATCGCCGCGAGGATCAGGTCGATGACCTGCCAGATGCGTCGCAGCTCGCCGTCGTCGCGGACGGCGTCATCGAGCCGGCGTCGCGCAGTCGCGGCGATCGCGTCGATGAGACGAAGCATCGGGTTTGCGTCGGCAGCGAGCATGCGCGGGAACCACGCGTCGATCGATTGACGCATGACATCCGCCGCCTCGAAGATCGCCGCGACCGTCGCGAGCTTGCCGAGTCGGAGAAGTCGGTCTGCTGCGTCGGCGACGCCGCTGTCGGACGACGGCGCTGTACCTTGGATCGGCTGACGGTGCCGCTCGGCCGCGGCGGCGGATCGCAACAGCTCGACGATGAGCATCGCCGACTGACGCAAATAGCCGCGCACGGTGAATGGGCTCGCGTCAGCGATCGGATCGCCGGGCAGTCCGTGTCCCGGTGGAAAATGGGCGAGCCAAAACTCCCAATCGCCGCCGGCGGTTCGGTCCACGATGCCGACGTCGGGCGCGGGCTTGAATGCGTCCTGCCAATGAGCAAAGCGCCGGCCCGGGCACGCTGCGCGAAGCTCGTCGTAGCAATCGCGCATGATGCGGAACGCGTTCTCGTAGAACCCCATCCATAGATGGAGCCCGTGCTCTTCGATGCGATCCGCGACGCCGCGCCCTGACGCTCCCTTGCCGCCAAGTCGCCAGCCCATTTGGTAGACGGTGACGTCGAAGCGATTGCCGAGCTCAGGGCGCGTCAGCTCGAATGCGGCGGTGAGGGCACTACAGCCGCCACCGATGACCGCGACTCGAATGGGAGGCGCCGTGTCGTCGGTCTCGAATCCATTTGTCGGCGGCGTGCCTGTCGAATCCACGCAGAATCTCGGAGAGCTGGGAGGCGCATTCTATCGGTTCGCCGTCCGGCTGGCCAGCCGGGTCGGCGAATCGCGCGGCTAGTCCTTGCCATTCACGACGGGGTTTAGAATCTTCTGATCCGGCCGTCACCTGCGGGATCAGCTCATGGCAAAATCGTCGACGAAGACGTTGACGCTGTTGGTGTTCGCGGTCATCATCGGCATCGCGTACGGGGCGCCGCGATTCTTTGATCGCCTTTGGCTCCCGTGGGCGTACCCGCGAGGCGGGGGGAAGCCGTTGCCGAGCATTTGGGTCGGGTCGCTTACGACCGCGACCGGCCAGCGGTTCGGCATTCTCCTCGATCTTCGCCTCAGGACCTATTACGGGACGAGGGGCGGCCGTGATTGGCGGAGCGCGCCATACGGCTCGTTCGACGGAACGCTGCGCTCGTGCGACGCGTCCGGCACCATTCAGGAGTACAAAGTCTCAGGCTCTGCCGAGGACCGACACGCGTCGAAGGTCCATATCTATGGAGCTCCAGTGGAGAAGCCACCGCATCAGGGGCTCACGTTCAGCTGGTTCAACGGAACCTGGGACGGCGCGGACGATCTCGAGCTCGCGGCGAACATCTTCATTCGTCGGGGAAAAGGATCGACGACGGGACCGGATTTCCCCGATACACAAACGCATCCGAGGCTCGCGCTGACGAGGGCCGCGGAGACGGACTTCACCGCGCTCTGCGCGCGGCTCAGTCGCGCGTAGGACACGTGAGCGGTTCAGGCTAACGACAACGCTCATTGCCCTCAGCGTTTTTGCTTCGACCTCGCGATCGCAGCGTCGAGCATCTTCACCAGCGCATCGCGATCGTAGCTGAACTTCTGATCGGCGTTCAGTTGCACGAGCTCCTCGATGACTTTGCGGATCGCGATCGCCGCCTGGTTTTGCGCCGGCACGACGAGGTATCTGAGCTTCGGAGTGTCGCTCGTGATCGCGTCGTACACCGCGTCCGCCACTTCGTCCGGCGCGGGATATGACTCGAACGCGCGCATCGAGTTGAGCGCGGATCGCATCTGCGCCTCGAAGCGCGAGCCCTTGTACGCGTTCGTGTCGGTGCGCGCGATGACGCTCTTGCCGATGTCCGTTCCATAGTTGCCCGGCTCGATGAGCGCGACCTTCACGCCGAATCGCGCGAGCTCCTGCGACAGACCATCGCCGTACGCTTCGATGCCATGTTTGGTCATGCTGTACGGTCCAATCATCGGACTGGCGACGATGCCGTTTAAAGAACTGATATTGACGACGCGTCCCTTCGACTCGAACAGCATCGGCGCAAAGGCCTTCGTGATCCGATAGGGTCCGAGGAGGTTCACGTTCACGATGTCGTTCATGTCCTTCTCGCTGACCTCGACGAGCGGCGCGACGACGGCGATCCCGGCGTTGTTCACGACGCCATAAAGGCCGCGACCCCCCTTTTTCACCGTTTCTACGGCACCAGCGATGTCGGCCGGAGCCGTGACGTCGAGTCGAACGGCTTGGACATTCTTTATGCTATTGAGATCATCGAGGTCCTTTTGCGACCTCGCTCCGGCGTAAACAAAGATTCCCTTCTCCGACAGCCGCTCGGTGATCTTTCGGCCGATTCCGCTGCTCGCGCCCGTTACCAAAACAGCTCTCGGCGACGTCGCCTGAGCGGCCGCGGCAGTTGTAAACCCTGCCATTGCGAGGAAGAGGGCACAGACTCGAAAGCCCCCCTTGAGCGAGATCAACGTTTCGTGCTTCATCATCGTGTTTGTTAATGGGGTGGCTTGCCGCTTGAAGCGGTTCGAATCATACTCCCGCCCGGTTATCACCTCGAACGTGCAATACGCGTCCGGCCCCTGAGGCGTCACCATGGCAGTCCCACTCTTACGAAAATCTTTCGAAACGGCACTCGTCGCCGCCGCGATCGCGGGTCCGGTGTCGCGCATCGCCGCGCAGACGCCGATGACCGGCGTCGAGCAGGCGCGCCAAGATAGCATCCGACGCCCCTACACCAAGGCCGACATCGAATTCATGTCGGGGATGATCGGCCACCATTCACAGGCCGTGAAGATGGCGGGGTGGGCCGAGTCGCACGGGGCGAGCAAGTCGCTGCAGATCTTCTGCGGTCGCATCGCGATGGCGCAGACCGCCGAGATCGGCCTGATGTCCGCGTGGCTCAAGGACCGCAATCAACCGGTGCCCGAGCCGGATCCGCGCGGAATGAAGATGCAGATGAACGGCACGACCATGTACATGATGATGCCGGGCATGCTCACCGAGGCGCAGATGGCGCAGCTCGACTCGGCGCGCGGCGTGAACTTCGATCGCCTGTTCCTGACGTTCATGATCCAACACCATCGCGGCGCGATCAGCATGGTGGATACTCTCTTCAATACGCCTGGCGCCGGCCAGGACGAGATCGTTTTCAAGTTTGCTAACGACGTTCAGGCCGATCAGAACACCGAGATCGACCGCATGGAACAGATGCTCGAGGCGCTGCCGTCGACGAGCTCTCGCGAAGAATGACCTAGCGTTTTTCGTTTTCCCGCTTCCCGCTCCCTCCACCATGTCAAACAATCAGTTTCGACTCTCCGCGACGGCTGTCGTTGGACTCATGTCCATCGCCGGCATCATCGCCGCCTGCTCGACATCGTCTTCGTCGATGTCAGGGGGGCCCACTCCGTCTCGCATGCCGGACATGTCGGCGCCGCTCATTGCCGCGCCGTCGCCTGATCCGCGCGTTGGCCTGAAGGCCGGACTCCAGGACGCCGGCGAGGCGATCTGGAACATGAGAAAAGTCTCACACTCGCCGTCGCCGGCCGGATTCGCGGGCATCACGAACTCGGATCTCGCCTTCTCGGGCACGAACGTCATCCAAGGCAACTACAACGGGTTCGAGATCTGGGACATCTCCAATCCGTCGGCGCCGAAGATCCGGGTCTCGAAGATCTGCCCCGCGTCGCAGAGCGACGTCTCGGTCTATAAGAATTTCCTCTTCGTCTCCGCCGAAGCCCCGACGGCGCGCCTCGACTGCGGGGCGAACGCGCCGACGGAAGTCGTGAGCCGCGATCGTATTCGCGGTCTCCGCATCTTCGACATCACGGACATCAGCAACCCGAAGTACATCACGAACGTGCAAACGTGCCGCGGCTCGCACACGCACACGGTCGTCCACGATCCGAAGGACGCAAGCAACATCTACGTCTACATCTCGGGCACCTCGGGCATTCGTCCGACCGAAGAGCTCGCGCGCTGCAACGACAATCCGTGGAGTCCGGATAACTCGAACTTCCGCATCGAGGTCATCAAGATCCCGATGGCGCATCCGGAGCAGGCGGCGGTCGTGAGCTCGCCGGCGATCTTTGCCGATCCCACGCAGGGCGTCGCGCAGGCGTTGCTCTATCCGACGGCCCACGCTGCGTCGCCGCTCGATACCGCGAACAATCGTCGTCGCGCGGAGTTCGACTCGGCGCGTGTGAGGCTCGCGCCGGTGCAGCCGACTGCCGCGGACACGGCTCGCTGCATCGCTGAAGTCGAAGCGCTCGCGAAGCAGCACGGCGTCGATCTCTCCGCCGGTCGCGGCGGTGGACGCGGTGGCTTGCCGGGCGGCGGCTGCGGCCGAGCTGCTGGTGGTGGACGCGGCGGTCGTGGCGGACGCGGCGGCGGCAACGGCGCTCCGGTCACGCACGAGGATTCGATGCGCGTTCAATTCACGCGCTCAGTCGATGCGCTGTCGAAGCCGATGACGAAGTCTGATACGGCGTCGTATCGCAAGCAGGTCGACGCGCTGGCGAAGCAGTACGGCGTCGCGTCGCCGTTCGCGCCGCGAACGCTGACGCAGTGCCACGACATCACGGTGTATCCGGACGTCGGTCTCGCTGGCGGTGCCTGCGCCGGCATGGGTCTCTTGCTCGACATTCGCGACACGCCGCATCCGACGCGAGTCGCCGCCGTCGCCGACTCGAACTTCTCCTTCTGGCACTCGGCGACGTTCAGCAATGACGGATCAATGGTCCTGTTTTCGGACGAGTGGGGCGGCGGTGGTGCTGCATACTGCCGGGCAGGCGATCCGAAGAACTGGGGCGCTGACGCGATCTTCAAGATCGTGAACGGGAAGATGGAATTTCAGAGTTATTACAAGCTGCCCGCGCCGCAGACAGAGTATGAGAACTGCGTCGCGCACAACGGCTCGCTCATTCCTATCCCGGGCCGCACGATCATGGTGCAGGCGTGGTATCAGGGCGGCATCTCGATCTTCGAGTGGACGGATCCGAAGCATCCGCATGAAATCGGCTTCTTCGATCGCGGCCCGAATGACGGAACGCGTCTCGCCGGCGGCGGCTTCTGGTCGGTGTACTGGTACAACGGCCACATCATCGGTTCAGAGATGCAGCGCGGTCTCGACATCTTCGAGCTGACACCGAGTGCGGCGATCTCGCAGAACGAGATCGATGCGGCGCGGTCGATCCACTTCGATTTCTTGAACGTGCAGGATCAGCCGAAGCTCGTGTGGCCGGCGACGTTTGCGCTGTCGAAGGCGTACACGGACCAGCTGGAGCGCTGGAAGGGCCTCAGCGCGTCACAGGTCGCGGAAGTTCGCAGTGGGATTCAGGCCGCCGAGTCTGCGAGCGGTGCGGCGCGCAGCACAGCGCTCAATGCGCTGGCCGCGAAAGTCTCGAGCTATGAAGGCGGTTCGGCTGATCCGCAGCGAGTCGAGTGGCTGGCCAAATCGCTTCGCGACTTGGCACACTAGGCGACGGTGCGGTGGGCATGATAAGCCGGCGGAGAAATCCGCCGGCTTTTCTTTTGTGGTAGACCCGGATCCCGCCGGGCAGCTGCTCGGCCTGTCACGACGTCGACAGGCCGATGACCCGAAGCAGCCGCAGCGCATTTCGCGACGTCGCTGGACCCGGCCGAAGTCGGTAGTCGAATACAAGCTTCTCGCCATCCTGCGTTTCGTCGAATCGCTCGGCGAAATGCGCATGTCGGAGGCGGTTTGCGAACTCCGGTACATCGAACACGCCGAGGTCGTGCGTCGTGATGGCGCCGATTGCCGGTGTCTCGAGAAGTCTTGCGACGATGTAGCGAGCGGCGACGGCGCGTTCCTCGGAGTTCGTTCCGCGCAGAATCTCATCGACCAAATACATCAGCGGACGATCATCGGCCGATTGCTCGGCCGCGAAGACGATGTCTCTGAGGCGCAACGCCTCAGCCATGAAATACGACATGCCCTCGCTGAGCGAGTCGGTCACCCGAAGCGATGTCAGCAGCGTCATCGGCGGGCACGTCATCGACGCGGCGCAGACCGGCGCGCCGATTCGCGCGAGCAAGACATTCAAACCGATCGCGCGAAGCAGCGTACTTTTGCCCGACATGTTTGATCCGGAGATCAACAGCGTGGTTCCCGGCGGTCCGAGCTCGACGTCGTTTGCGACGCGCGACTCATCGCGGAGCAATGGATGTCCGAGCCCGCGCGCGGAAAAACGAAGTGCCGTCGGTGATGAAAGATCTGGAAAGACCCATGTTGGATTCCCATGGGCCAGCCCGCCAAGTGCGCACAGGCATTCGAGTTCGGAAAACGCCGCGAACCAAGCCTCGAGCGGGCGGCCGTGCGCCGCGCGCCAGCGATCCACGGCTCGCAAGATCTGATAATCCCAGGCGAACAGCGCCTGCAACATGACGTGCTGCATCGGCGAGGCTCTTACCTCCGCGAGCTCGGACAGCCGATGCAGTCCTTCGAGTGCGCGGTCGGCACCGCGCAACTCCGCTTGGAGCGCGACGAGTCGCGGCGACGTCAGCTTTTGGCAAAGGACAACTGCGGCCAGCGCGGCATACGCGTCAGCGAATTGCGCGCCGATCTCCGCGATTCGGATGGCGTCGCGCGAGCGGCCTCGAATGACGGTCATGAGGACCAACGTCACGAACATCGACACGAGGCCGAGCGCCAGTCCTGGTGACCAGACGCGGATCATTATCAGGCTCATGATCGAAGCCGCCGGCAGAACGAGTGTCGCCGTGCGAAGCCAGATCGGGGATGGCGCAGCAGCGCTGCGCCCCCAATCAACGAACTCCGCGATGCGCGATGCGTCGAGCCACACACGCCGAGCGCACAGCTCGAACGCTTCGCGCAAGTCGATTGCATCTCGCAATTCCGCGACGCCCAACTGACGAGCACCAAGCTCGTCGCGCGGCGTGTCGGTCCGCCTGAACCATGAACGGAGAAGCGGAGCACCGAGTGCGCGCGAGATCGCCGGAAGAAGTTGAATGAGCGATGCGGATCCGGCCACGTCGAGGTCCGCCCGCAGCGGCTCATCGTCATCCGACGGCCACGTCCACGGCTGCGGATCGATCTCGGCCCACGCGCGCTCGGCGCGAAGTGCGGCTTGCTCACTCACTTTTGCACGGGCGAGTGCCGCACGACGGCCCGCGCGGAGCCGCTGAGATGCTCGCACGAGCATGACGAAAACCACGATCAGGCAGACCGTTGCTATCGCTGACAGCGTTCGATGCTTCGGATCACTGATCGTCAACGCGCCGGCGACGAGAAACGCAGCAGTTGCGACAAGCCGCGAGATCGAGACTTGGTTGATTCGCGCGTCGAGTCGCGCGGTCTCGTCGCGCGACACCTGCGCACGTTGCCGTAGACTGGCGGAGATATCCGACATGGCGCGGAATCTACCGCGCCGACGGTCCCCCTAGTCGGAGCGCAGCGCCTTGACCGGATCGATTCCTACTGCGCGCCGCGCCGGCAACCAGCTCGCGAGCAGAGCCGTGAATATCAGAACGACAACCACTTCGATGAACGTCGCCGCATCGCCCGGCGTGACGCCGAACAGCATCGACTGCATTTGACGCGTCAGCACTCGCGCGCCGAGCGTGCCGATCGTTACTCCGATGATCGTCAACAGCATTCCCTGCCCGATGACCAATCGCAGCAACGAAGCAGGCGAAGCGCCAAGCGCAACGCGAACACCGATCTCTTGGCGTCGCTGAGCTACTGCGAAGGCGAGGACGCCATAAATGCCCAGGGAACCAAGCATCAACCCAATCAGGCCGAACACGCCAAGGAGCCACGCGAGCAACTTTGGCCGCGCGATGGAGCGTCCGAGGATCGCATCGAGCGTCGTGACCTCGGGAATGGGAAGATCGCGCTTCAGCGACCAGATCGCGTTGCGCATGGCCTCACTCAGCGCGAGAGGACTGCCCGTGGTTCGCGCAACGATGCTCATGCCGATTCTCATATTTTGCGGCGCGTGCAGATACATCGTCGGATCGATCGGCTCACTCAACCCGCGTTGACGGACGTCGGCTACCAGACCAATGATGTGAATGGTCGCCTTTCCGACGATCAGCGTCTTTCCGACGACGTTCTCTCCTGGGAAATAGCGACGCGCGAACTCATCGTTCACGATCACGACAAACGGAGCGCCTGGACCATCGGTCGGCTGAAAATCACGCCCCGCTTGCAGCGAAATTCCCATCGCCTTGAAGAAATCAGCGCTCACGTGTTGCAGTTGCACCGATTCGGCGCCGCTCGATCGCCTCGTGTCGAGTCCGAGTCGGTCGGCCGGCGCCATCTCACCATTGCCACGCGTCGGGAGATCTCGAATCGCTCCGGCCGCGGTGACACCGGGAATCGCGCGAACCGCCTCGAGAACATTCTGATAAAACAGCCGTTGACTCGAGTCATTTCCCGGGACGGTGATGCGCGCGACGATGGTGTGTTCGGGCTGAAACCCTGGATTGACGGCGAGTAGTCGAACAAAACTCTTCATCGCTAGCCCGGCGCCGGCGATCAACACGACGGCGAGACTGACTTCGATCACGACTAGCGCGCTGCGCATCCGTTGACCCCGTCCGCCAACTGACCCGCGTCCGCCGGCGCGCAAACTCTGCTGCATGGCGAGGCCGGTCGCACGGAGGGCCGGCAGCGTTCCGAAGAGCAGACCCGCAACGACGGCAACGCCGAATGTGAACGCGAGTACCGCCGCGTCGATGCGAATTTCACCGGCGCCAGGCAGCTGCGCGCCACCGCTTGCGACGAGCCCTCGCACCGCGACGTACGCGAGCACCACGCCGAGAATCGCACCGAGCAGCGCGAGCGTGAGACTCTCCGTGAGAAGCTGACGCACAATCCTGCCGCGGCCTGCGCCGAGTGCCGCGCGCACGGCAAGCTCTCGTTCGCGGACGCTCGCGCGGGCAAGCAGAAGGCTGGCGATGTTCACGCACGCGACGAGCAACACCATGCCGACGGCGGCGACGAGGACCGTGAGAGGACGCTGCACGTCGCCGACGATGGATTCGCGAATGATCCTCACGGACGTGGACACCCAGGTCGGGTTGTCGGGATATGCTCGCGCGAGTCGAGCCGCGATTCCCGATGTCTCGACACGAAATTGCTCGAGCGTCACGCCCGGCTTCAATCGGGCGACGACAGAGATGAAGTGCTTGTTGCGCTCACGACCGATAGCGTCGGGGCCGAAATACGAGAGTGGAATCCAAACGTCGAGCTTTTGCGCCGCTGGATATGTGAAGCCCGCTGGCATCACGCCGACGACGGTGAATGCTTCTCCTTGCAGTGTGATCGCTGTACCGACGATTCGAGGATTTCCACTGAACCGACGTTGCCATAACGCGTGACTGAGCACGACCGCGCGGTTCCGACCGACCACATGTTCATCCGCCGAAAGGAATCGGCCGAGCTCCGGTCTCGGCCGCAGTGTTTCAAAGAATCCCGGGGTCACGAGCGCTGCGGACAACTCTTCGGGAAACCCGTCGCCGGTGAGCGACACAGCCGTATTGCCATCGGCGAAGAAATACCCGCCGACAGACTCGGCGAGCTTGTTTTCTTTCTGGAGATCGACGAAGTCCGGCTCGGAGAATGCGCCCCGTTCGATGCCGCCGCGGGTGTTCGAGTGCCAAACGCGCACGAGTCGATCTGGCGCAGTGAATGGCAGCGGCTCGAGCAAGACGGCGCGGACGACGCTGAAGAGCGCTGTGTTTGCGCCTATGCCCAGAGCGAGCGTCGCGAGCGCCACGATCGTGAAAGCAGGGGATGACCTGAGCCCTCGCGTCGCGTATGTGAGGTCTTGCTTCAGCTCTTCGATCAGCGTCATGCGTCGCCTCCCCCGCTCGCGACGAACGTCCTCGTCGCGGCAATATGATCTCGTGAATTCGACATCTCCGAATCGTCTGCGCGCCTCGGCGTCGGCCTCGGCAGGGGGTAAGCCTTGCGCCTTCAAACGCGCGGCGACGCGGGTCAGGTGGAACTCGAGCTCTTCGTCGATGTCCGCTCGAATGCGCGACGTCGATCGGAATGGAAGTCGAAAGGCGCGCTTCATCGCTGCGACGTCATGCTCGTTCGAGTACGCGAAAGAGAGCGTCGACGTATCGGCGAAGGTCGACGAGCTCCGTCCGCAGCTGCTTGCGCCCTGCGGTGGTGATCGAATAGAAACGCGCGCGACGATTGGAGCTCGACGTTCCCCATTCGGACTCAACGAGCCCTTTCCGCTCCAGGCGATGGAGTGCCTGGTAGAGCGCCGCGTCCTCGATCTCGAGCTCGCCGAGGCTTTGCTCGTGAATGAGCTCGGAGATCGCGTACCCGTGAAGCGGTTTCGCGGTGAGCGTCTTGAGGATCAAGACGTCGACGGTGCCTTGGAGGAGATCGAGGGATTGTCGGGTCATGGCTCTCGCCTCACAATGTGAGGTGAGCGAATGATTCGCAAGTCGGCAGGGGTGGAGTTGATAGCGAGCGATTGCGAGACGAGCTCTTTTGGGGATAGGGGCTACGGCATAGGGGCTAAGGAGTGAATCCGTCGTTCCCTATCCCCTCGGCCCTAACCCCCTATCCCCAAGAGAGCCCGCTCCGAGACATCCGAGATCAATGCTGACACCACTTCACTCTGCGAGGATACTGTGCCTGGTGCGCGCAGGGCGCCGCCCGTCCGCGGGAAGGACCGAGTCCACCTGTGTTCCAATGAACTGCGCTCGTCTCGCGAACCTCCTTCGCCCGACGCCAGCGGACCCCGGGCATTTCAAGGAGGCTCGTCATGCCCGTGCGTCACCTGCCCGTCTGTCCAAACCTGGATCAGCTCAAGCACCAGGCCAAAGACCGCCTCCGCGTCAACGCGATTTGGGAAGACGACATCGATACCGTTCGTCGGCTTGTCACGAGCAATCCTGAGGTGATCCATGAGGATGCTCTAATATTAAAGAACAGCAACTGGGGTCCGCCGATCACCTACGCCGCCAACGTCGGGCGCGACGCCATCATTCGCGTGCTCTACGACCTCGGCGCGCGTGACCTGCGGTCCGCGATCGATCGCGCGACGTTACAGTCGAAGATCGGAACGGCGCGCATGTTGTACGAGATCGCCGGACGTCCCGCCGTTCCTGTCGGCGCCCTCGGCGGATCCGCGTACACGCTGCGCGCCGAGGGAACCGCGTTCGCGCTCGAGGTTGGAGCGCCGGTTGTCGATGCGAGCGGTAATCGTCTCGCACCGGTCGACGTCGTGCTCGAGACGGATTCTCGTCGGCCGAGCGCGAAGGCACGCAATTCTCGAGCTTTATGAGAAGTATGGTCTTCGATACCCCGACACACCGATGATGGCGCTGCATCGCGGCCGAATCGATTTGCTCGAAGCGCACATTCAGCGCGATCCGTCGGTCGTCAATCGAACGTTCTCACACAAGGAGATCTTTCCGCCAGAGATGGGATCGAAAGCGGAGCTCGATGCGACGGTCGGCACGCCGCTCGACGGAACGACGCTGCTTCACATCTGCGTCGACTACGACGAGATCGAGATCGGCGAATGGCTCATCTCGAAAGGCGCGGACGTCAACGCGCGAGCGAGAGTCGGATCGAGCGGCTTCGGCGGATACACGCCGCTCTTCTGCACAGTCGTCTCACAGCCGAACTTCTGGATGAATTATCGAAATCGTGGACCCTACGTCGCGCCGTTCACAGAGCTCTTGCTTCGACACGGCGCGGACCCGAACGTCCGGGCGTCGATCTGGAAACACCTGCACCCCGGGTATCTCGATTCGACGCGCCGCGAATATCGGGATGTGACAGCTTTGTCCTACAGCCGCCAGTTTGTTCCAAAGGTGTTTGTCAGCCAACCTGCAATGGACTTAATAGCGGCGGCGGGGGGAATCGAATGACCTCAGGTCTCGGGTCTCAGGTCGCAGGTCTCAGCCTGAGACCCGGGACCGAGACGTGCGACCTGGAGTAGTCGGATCGCACTCTTCTCCATCAAGAACGACACTGCCGAAATCATGAGCGACTTTTAACGTGAGGCGATGTAGAGAAGCCGAATCCGGCTCCGACTTCTCTACAAATGCGCCGCCTTGGCGCCCGACCAGAGGAAATGACGATGCGATACATGTTGATGATGAACGCCCCCCGCGGATCCGGAGATTGGCAGGTGACTTCGTGGTCGCCGGACGACCTCAAAGCCCATATCGCGTTCATGCGTTCGTTGAACGACGATCTCCGTAAGGCCGGTGAGCTCGTCGCCGCGGAGGGACTCGCGATGCCGGGCGAAGCGAAGCTCGTGCGTATGAGCAAGTCCGGCGGACCGCCGGCTACCGACGGCGTTTTTCCCGAGTCGAAAGAATTTCTCGCCGGCTTCTGGATCGTGGACGTCGATTCGACGCAGCGCGCCTATGAGATCGCGGCGAAGGTCTCATCTGCACCCGGACCGGGCGGGACACCGCTCGTGATCCCTGTCGAAGTCCGGCAGGTGATGAGCGCTGCGCCCGCGGTGTGAGCTCCACTGACGCACCGCAGTCCGACATCGGACGCCTGCTGCGTGATGTCACGCCGCAGGTGCTCGCTGCCGTCGCCAAACGGTACGGCGACTTCGACGCGGCAGAAGACGCCGTTCAGGAAGCTCTGATTGCGGCGACGCAACAGTGGCCGACCAGTCGTATTCCAGACAATCCACGCGGCTGGCTCTATCACGTTGCCATCCGTCGACTCACCGACGTCGCGCGCAGCGAGGTCGCTCGGCGACGACGTGAAGAAACCGTAAGCGCCGAGTCGTCGATCGTAACGGTGATTCCGGCGATGCTCGCCGAAATGACCGCTGATGAAGACGATTCTTTGATTCTCGTTTTCATGTGCTGCCATCCCGAGCTGACGACGTCGTCCGCGATCGCTCTGACTTTGCGCGCGGTCGGCGGCCTGACGACGGCGGAGATTGCGAACGCGTTTCTCACACCAGAAGCGACGATGGCGCAGCGCATCAGCCGCGCGAAGCAAACCATCAAGAGCTCCAAAACGCCGTTCTCGATGCCAACCGACGCCGAGCGAGACGAGCGGCTGTCGGCGGTGCTGCACGTGTTGTATCTGATCTTCAGCGAGGGCTACACGAGCAGCGTCGGCGAGTCGCTCAACCGCCCCGATCTCTCCAATGAGGCGATTCGATTGGCGCGAATGCTTCACACGCAGCTGCCGAGCGACGGCGAGGTCACGGGCCTCTTAGCGCTGATGTTGCTAACCGACGCTCGTCGCGCCGCGCGGACTGGATTGCACGGCGAGCTCATTCCGCTCGACGAGCAAGATCGGACGAAGTGGGACCAGACTCTCATCGCCGAGGGCATCGCGCTCGTCGTCACCGCGTTTTCAGGCGGGATGATCGGGTATTACCAGTTGCAGGCAGCGATCGCGGCGGTCCACGACCGCGCGCGGCGCGCCGAAGACACCGATTGGCGCCAAATACTGGGCCTGTACACGACGCTCGAGACCATCGCGAAGAATCCGATGGTCCAACTCAATCGTGCGATCGCGGTCGCGATGGTCGAAGGGCCGGCGCGAGGGTTGGAGCTCGTGAACGCTCTCGATGTCGACGGAGTGCTCAAGGGGCACTACCGACTAGACGCGGTTCGCGGTCACTTCTATGAGATGTCGCGCGACACGCAGCTTGCAATCGAGTCGTTTCGGCTGGCGGCGCTGCGAACGGCGAGCAAACCGGAGCGCGACTATCTCGAGATGAAGGCCGCGAAGCTCGCGAGCAAGTGCAAATAGCTTCTTTCGTTCACTGTCTCACGCCACAGCGAGTGACTTCATGAAGGCGATCATCCCGTATCTGAATTTCGACGGCAAGACGCGCGAGGCGATGCTCTTCTATAGAGATTGCACGGGCGGCGAGCTCACGATGCAGAGCTTTGCCGACGCGAAAATTCCCGGTCCGCCGGGCTCGGAGCGTCGGATTCTTCATGCGCATCTGACGTGCAAGAACGGCGAGCTCATGGCGTCGGACACGATGCCTGATCATCCATTCACTCAGGGCAACAACATTCACATCAGCTTTCAATGCGACTCGGTCGAGGAGATCGAGCGGCTGTTCAAGAACTTCAGCGACGGCGCGACGATCACGATGCCGCTCGCGGATCAGTTTTGGGGCGCGAAGTTCGGAATGCTGATCGACAAGTACGGGGTGAACTGGATGTTCAACTGTGAGTTGAGCAAATAGTCGTGACTGGAGCAAGCGAACACGTTCCCGCCATACTGTGAAAACTCTGACAATCCGCCGCGCCGCCGGTCTCCTCGCGTTCGCAACCTCGCTCGGCGCACAGCAGGCCAGCTCATATTTCCCGCCACGTGGCGAATGGAAGCATGCATCGCCTGCTTCGGTGGGCATGGACTCGGCCAAGCTTGCCGCGGCGGTCGCGTATGCCGAGGCGCACGGGAGCGCGTGGGACTTCGACAAGGATCAGGTTCGCACGTTCGGGCGACCACTCGGTCCGCTTCCGAAATCGCGCGCGCCGACGAACGGCATCATTCTCCGCCACGGATACATCGTCGCACAATTCGGCGACGTCAAAGCGGACGATCCAGTCTACAGCGCGGCGAAGAGCTTTCTCTCGACCGTCGCGGCGGTCGCCGTCGGCAAAGGGCTGATCAAGAACGTCAACGATCCCGTCGCGAACTACATCCACGACGGCGGCTACGATTCCCCGCACAACAAGCTCATCACCTGGAAGAATCACCTTCAGCAGGAGAGCGAGTGGGAAGGCAATATGTGGGGGAAGAACTCGGACTTCGTCGGACATGAGGAGTTCGGCGCCGGCGAGCGAAAGCCGCGCGCGATTCAGCCGCCGGGTTCGTTCTACGAATACAACGACGTCCGCATCAACCGTTTCTCGTTGTCGCTCGCCCGACTCTTTGGGACATCGGTTCCGGATGTTCTGAAGGCGAACATCATGGATCCAATCGCCGCGTCCGATCAGTGGCGCTGGATTCCGTATGACAATTCTCAAGTCGAGATCAACGGAAAGTTGATCGGCTCGGTGAGCGGCGGCACTCGCTGGGGCGGCGGTCTCTGGATCAACTCCGAAGATCTCGCGCGCTTCGGCCTCCTTGCGCTCAACAAAGGCAATTGGAATGGAAAGCAGCTCGTCGCGCAACAATGGTTCCACGACGCCACGACGCCGAGCGAGCATGGACCCGATTACGGCTACCTATGGTGGCTGAACACGAAACAGAAACAGTGGCCGAGTGCTCCGGCGTCGAGCTTCGCCGCGCTCGGGAATGGTTCGAATACGATCTGGGTCGATCCCGATCATGACATCGTGTTCGTCTGGCATTGGCACCAGAACAACGCGATGGACGGAACGATTCAAAGAATTCTCGCAGCCGTGAACGACAAGTAGCGTCAACCAATCAAACTGGCGGAGTGAACATGCGTCGGATCAATAAGCAGATGGCGGTCATGGCAGGCGTGATGCTCGCGAGCGGCGTTGGTGTTGGCGTCGCGGTGGATCGAACGGCATTCGCGCAGCAGCCGCAGCCGGGGATCAAACGGGCGACGCTTCAAACGGCAGACGAGCCGGGCGCACCGAATTACCAGGCCGTGATGGCGATCGCCGAGATTCCGCCGGGACAGTCGAGCGGAAAGCACAAGCATCCGGGAATCGAGCTCGCGTACATCCTTGACGGGTCGATGACTGTCGAGAAGGAAGGTCAGCCGACGCTCAACGTAAAGGCCGGCGACGCGCTCGTGAACAAGGGCGAGGTGCACAACGCGAAGAACACCGGTACCAAGCCGGTGAAGATCCTCGCCGTCTATCTCGTCGAGAAGGGCAAGCCGATGGCGGAGCCCGTTCCGTAAGTCGCCGACGCCTCTACTTCCAGCCGGACGTCTTCGTCATCGCGATGACGTCCGAGTACTGGGGCAGACGCGCAGCGTTGAACGCCTCGAGCGTTTCGCGAATCGAAGCGAGTCCTGAAACGAGCGTGCTGGCGTTCGCGATGATCGTGCGACCCTGATTCAGCGGTCCCGTCGGGATCGCGCCGCCGCCGTTCGTGGCGCTGTCGACGCGAAGGCGGAGCAGACTGTCGTCGCGCGCGCGCAGGCGTCGGAAGATATCGAGCGCTGACGGACGATTCGTCGTGCTGGTGTCGATCGTGCGCTTCGTCACCGGTCGTCCTGCACTGTCCGATGTCGTCAGGACGACGCTCACGCCGCCGCTGTCGATCACCTGCACGCTGTAGTAGTTGTTCGTGATCGGCGAGGCGCCGAACGACATCCCCTGCGACGACAGGATGCTTAACATTCCGCCGGCGTTGTTCGGCGGGACGGAGCGAATGAAGGTGCTCGTCGTGTCGATCGGCAGCGCTGCGACATTCTTGTAGAAGCGCGACGCGTCGTCGGGCCCTTTGTAGAGATACTGCTCGACGTTCGACAGATAGAACGCCGTCACGGTCGCGTGGCGCTCCCTGAGATATTCGCCGACGCCGCGAATTGCCTTTGGTCCGGCGAAGTCTCCG
>Ga0070683_100000838_pt1 | contig 22807 bp, 22 predicted proteins | sample KBSC713LmetaG_FD_64662 | JGI IMG/M metagenome (GOLD analysis project Ga0070683, IMG submission 64662) | Corn rhizosphere microbial communities from Kellogg Biological Station, Michigan, USA - KBS C7.1-3L metaG | ecosystem: Host-associated > Plants > Roots > Rhizosphere ... | reverse complement strand
TTGCCGTTCCCGTCACCAGGGCGACGTTTCCGACAACCAGCCGGCTGACCGCAGCCGCCGTTTGCCGTTCCCGTCACCAGGGCGACGTTTCCGGCAACCAGCCGCTCCAACCCCGGCCCCGCCAAGAACCGGCTCACCCGGCTTGTGACGCGGCGGTAAGGTGAGGCCGTGTCGATCGACGACGCGCTGCGCGTAAAGGTGCACCGGCTCGTGCACGACTACGTCGGCGGTGACACCATCCCGGCCGACCTGACCACCGAGCCGGCCGCCATCCGCTGCGGCACCGCCATCGTCTACCTCCGCCTGGTCGCGAGCGCGGTGGCTACCGAGCAACCCGTGCTGCGGCTCTTCTCGCCGCTGCTGCGCAACGTCGAACGCTCCCCGGAACTCCTCGACGAACTCAACGACCTCAACGGCCGGCTCAACTTCCTGCGGATCTTCTGGCGCGACTCCGCCGTCTACGCGGCCGCCGAACTCCTCGCCACCACACTCACCGCCACCGAGCTGAGCAACGCCTGCGACTGGCTCTCCGACGCGGCCGACTACTACGACGTACGGCTGCAGGCCCGCTTCGGCGGCGACCTCGCCTTCGAGCCCCCGCCGACCTCCGACCACCCGGCCGATACACCCAGCCCAACCAAGATCGCGAAGGCCGCACAATGACCCGTACGCTCCACTCGACGGTCGGCGGCAAGCCGGTCGAGACCACCGGCCCGCGCGTCCAGTCGGTAAACCCGTCCCGCCTGGACGACGTCGTCGCCGAGTTCGCGCTCGCCGACGCCGAGACGATCGTCGAGGCCTGCAGCGCTGCGCGGACCGCCCAGAAGGTGTGGGCCGACGTCCCGGCGCCGGTCCGCGGCCGCGTGATCGCCAACCTCGGCCGGCTCGTCGAGGCCAACTTCGACGCGCTCGCCGCGCTGGTCACCCGGGAGGTCGGCAAGACGCGCACCGAGGCCCGCGGCGAGGTCCAGGAGATCGTCGACACCTGTGACTTCTTCCTCGGCGAGGGCCGGCGCCTCTACGGGCAGACGGTCCCCAGCGAGATGCCCGACAAGCAGCTGTTCACGTTCCGCGTGCCGGTCGGCGTGGTCGCGGTGATCACCGCGGGCAACTTCCCGGTCGCCGTGCCCAGCTGGTACCTGGTGCCGGCCCTGCTGTGCGGCAACGCCGTGGTGTGGAAGCCGGCCGAGTACTCGGCCGCCTGCGCCGACGCCCTCGGCGAGCTGGTCCGCCGCGCCGGCGTGCCCGACGGGGTCTTCGACATCGTCCATGCGGACGGCGCGACCACGTTCGCCGGGCTCCAGCAGTCGCTCGAGGCCGGCGTCCTCGACAAGATCGGCTTCACCGGCTCGTCGGCCGTCGGCGAACAGATCGGCGCCCTCGCCGGGAAGCACCTGCAGACGGCCTGCCTCGAGCTGGGCGGCAAGAACCCGATGGTGGTCACCGAGGACGCCGACCTCGACCTGGCCGTCGAGGGCGCGCTGTTCGCCGGATTCGGCACGGCCGGGCAGCGCTGCACGTCGCTCGGCACGGTCATCGCGCACGAGTCGATCTACGAGGACTTCGCCGGCCGCCTCGACGCCGCGGTCCGCGAGGCGGTCGTCGGCGACCCGACCGACCCGAGCGTCCTCTATGGACCGATGATGGCCGAGCGCTTCGCCCGGCAGTACCAGACCTACCTGGGCTGGATCGAGGACCACCACACCGTGCTCGGCTCGAGCGCGATCGGGCGCATCACCGCCGGCAACCCGCGGGCCGGCTTCGTCGGCGACCCAGCCAGCGGCTGGTTCTTCCACCCGGTGATCGTCAAGGACGTGCGGGTCGACGACCAGGTATTCCGGCGCGAGACCTTTGGCCCGATCATCGGGTTGACCAGCTACGGCTCATTTGCCGAGGCGCTCACGCTGGCCGACGCGCCGGGCTACGGCCTGTCCGCGGCGATCTACACGACCGACCCGGCCAAGGCGTTCGCGTTTCGCCGCGGCACGCGGGCCGGCATGCTCAGCGTGAACAACTCGACGTCCGGGGCCGAGGCTCACCTGCCCTTCGGCGGCAACGGGCGGTCCGGCAACGGCAGCCGCCAGTCCGGGATGTGGGTGCTCGACCAGTTCACCCGCTGGCAGTCGATGAACTGGGACTACTCCGGCCGCCTGCAGCGCGCCCAGATGGACACGCTGCAGATCGAGCCGGAGCTGAACTTCCGCTTGTAGTGCCTACGGAATCGTAATGTTGACCCCGCTCACCGTGCGCCCGGGCACGGTGTGGATGAGCCGCGGGTAGACGGTGGCATCGGAGAAGTAGAACGTCACGCGGACGTCGGCCAGGTTGCAGCCGGCGATCGTATAGGCACCGGTCGGGCTGACGGCTGACTCGGGCGCCGCGAAGTCGCCGGTCCGGACATCGACCGCCTGAACCACGACCCACTCCGGATGCCCCGAGACCTTGGTGACCGTGCCGGTGATGACTCCGGGCGCCCGCAGCGCGGCATTGGCGGTGACCGTCTTGCCGACCCTGACCTGCACCGGCGTCGCCACCTTGCGGTTCGGCGCGTTGCCGGACCACTGCCACGCGTGAGTACCGCTGTAATCCGGAAATTCGATCTTCCACTGGTACGGGCCGAGCCCACGCATTGTGAATGTGCCGTCCTGGACGGAACAGCTGAAGTAGGGGAAGCCCGACCCGTCGCGCGCATAGGCCGGCAGCACGGTCGGGCAGACCCCGGCGATCGGACTGTGGGTCGCCGCGTCAGTGACCTTGCCGGTCACCGTGCCGGCCCGGTCCAGCTCCACGGTGACGTTGGTGGTCTGACCGCTCTTCAGCGGGAACCACTTGGCGTCGTCCTGGTCGCCGATCCCGCCGTGGGGGCCGACCCACTGGGCGCCATGCACGTCGTCGATCGACTCGACGAAGAGCTTGAGCTTGCCGGCCGGGAAACCGTCGAGCGAGAGTTGCCCGTTTGCCCCGGAGCAGTTGGAGACCTGCGTCGGGACCGTGCTGGTCGCGTCGGCCGTGAGGTAGCGCAGGCAGGCCGCGACCGGCGCCTTGGCCGCCGCGTCGACCACCGTCACCTTCATGTGCGCGGCCGGGACCAGCGCGATCGCCACCGACGTCGTGTGGTTGACGGTCACCACGACGTTGTCGGCGCCGCCGTTGAGGTAGTCGTAGGTCGATCCGGGACCGCCCACCCCGAACATGTAGGAGCCGGGAAGCACGTCGACGATCGTGATGACCCCGTTGGCGTCGGCGTATCCGGTGTCGAACTGCGACGGGCCGCTCTGGAAGTAGGCGGAGGCACCGGGGAGCGGCTTGTGCGTGGTCGCGTCGGTCACGGTGATCGAGAGCGAGCCGAAGTCCGGGATCGGGTCGTCGACCGTCGTCTGGGTGTCGGCCGCCACCGTGAACAGATCAGCCGCAAACGGGTCGGTGTGACCGTGCGACCAGATCGTCAGGTGATTCGGGAAGTGATAGACCACCTTGTACTGGCCGATGAGCAGGTGTGTCGCCGCCCAGGCCCCGGTCGCGTCGGGGTTCGTCCAGGCGACCTGGTTGCCGTTGGCGTCGGTCACCTCGATCCCGATGTCGGTCCGCGCGCCGCCGGTGCTGGTCGTCAGGTGTCCGCCGATCGATCCGTACTCGAGCGGGGCCAGCGCCAGGCTGGCCGTGCCCGGCACGGTGACTAGGTCGGCCGAGTCACGATCGGCCTTGCCGAACGCCCATTGATCGAAGTAGTTGGTGGCCGCGACCTCGACGAGGTACTGCCCGGCGGGCAGGCTCGGGAACTCGTAGTGCCCGCTCGCGTCGGTGTAGGTGCTGTTCCAATTGGACGAGTCGGGCATCTGGACATAGACCGCAGCATTCGCGATCGGCTGCCCGGTGTGGGCGTCGGTGATCGTGCCGTCGAGCCCGGTTGTCGCCGCGCTGGCCGGAGCACCGAGAGCCCCGGAAAGCGTCGCCGTGCCGGCGATGAGCAGTGCCAGCACCGCGACGCGGACAAGCATGGTCCGCATCGTTCCTCCCCCGTGTCTACTGTGGACACCCGGAGAGTACGCCCGTCGATGCGGCTGCGGAATAGGCTGTTAGGCCGCCACCGGAACTGGGTTCGCGGTGATCGCCGACCGGCGCCGCAGGAGCAGCAGCGACAGTCCGGCCGCGGAGATCGACAACGCCCCGGCGACGTACCAGGCGAGGTTGTAGTCGCCGAGCCGGTCCCGCACGAGGCCGGCCGCCGTAGCGGCGAACGCCGCCCCGATCTGGTGCGCGGCGAACACCCAGCCGAACACGACCGCGCCGCTGTGGCCGAAGTACTCGCGGCACAGCGCGACCGTCGGCGGCACCGTCGCCACCCAGTCCAGGCCGTAGAACAGGATGAACACGACCATGCTCGGCCGGACCTGGTTGGCGAAGAGCGCCGGCAGGACGAGGAGCGACAGGCCACGCAGCGCGTAGTACGTGCCGAGCAGGATCCGGCTGTCGACGCGGTCGGTCAGCCAGCCGGAGAAGATGGTGCCGACGATGTCGAACAGGCCGACCAGCGCGAGCAGGCTGGCCGCCGTCGTCTCGGCCAGCCCGTGGTCGTGCGCGGCCGGGATGAAGTGGGTGCCGACCAGCCCGTTGGTCGTCGCCCCGCAGATCGCGAAGCCGCCGGCCAGCAGCCAGAACGCCTTCGTGCGGCTGGCCTGGCGAAGAGCCGAAAGCGCACGGCGCGCGGCCCCGGTCGTGATCACCGGAGGGGCGTCGTCGGCATCGGTGGCCCCGTAGGCCTTCACGCCGAGATCCGACGGCCAGTCCCGCAGTCGCCACAGGACCAGCGGCACGACGATCAGCGCCGCCGACATCACCGCCACCGAGGCGGCCCGCCAGCTGCTGATCTGCACCAAGTACGCCAAGAATGGCAGGAAGATCAGTTGACCGGCGGCGCCCCCGGCGGTCAACACGCCGGTGACCAGGCCGCGGCGCCGGACGAACCAGCGCCCCGTGACGGTCGCCACGAACGCCAGCGCCATCGATCCGGTGCCGAGCCCGACCAGCACGCCCCAGCAGACGATGAGCTCCCAGCTGTGCCGCATGAAGACGGTCAGCCCGCTGCCGGCCGCGACGAGGAGCAGCGCGTAGGCGCAGACCCGCCGGATGCCGAACTTCTCCATGAGGGCGGCGGCGAACGGCGCAGTCAACCCGAAGAGAACGAGGTTCGTCGACACGGCCGCCGAGATGGTCGCGGTCGACCAGCCGAACTCCTCGTGCAACGGGTGGATCAGGACGCCGGGCGTGGCCCGGAAGCCCGCGGCGCCGACCAGCGCGACCAACGCGATGGCCGCCACGGACCAGGCTGGGTGCAGTCTTCTCACACGATCAAGGGTGCGAGATGTCGGCCGGGAAGACGAGTGGCCCGGAAGCCATTGTGCGCAAGAATCGAGCCATGAAGCAGTTGCACCGGATCGTGGTGGTCGCCCTCGACGAGGTGGTCGCGTTCGACCTCGGCACGCCCGCGCAGATCTTCGGCTCGGCCCGCGACGCCGACGGCACCTCCAACTACACGGTCACCACCAGCACTCCCGGGGCCCGCCCGGTGCGCTCCTCGGCCGGCTTCCAGGTGCTGCCCGACCACGGCCTCGAGGCGACCGAGGAGGCCGACACGGTGATCGTGGCCGGCATCCACGGTGGTCCGGCGCTGTATGAGGGCACGCTCGCTCAGGAGGTGACCGCAAACCTCACCGCGGCCCACGACCGCGGCGCCCGGATCATGTCGATCTGCACCGGCGCGTTCGTGCTCGCCGCGGCCGGCCTGCTCGATCACCGCCGGGCGACCACCCACTGGTGGCACGCCGAGCGGTTCCGGCGGCTGTTCCCGCTGGTCAAGCTCGATCCGGACGTGCTGTTCATCGACGACGGCGACGTGCTCACGTCGGCCGGGGTGGGCGCCGGGATCGACCTGTGCCTGCACGTGATCCGCGGTGATCTGGGCAGCGAGGTGGCCAACCGGGCGGCCCGCCGGTCGGTCGTGCCGCCGTGGCGGGACGGCGGCCAGGCGCAGTACATCGAGCGGCCGCTGCCCAAGGGGCGGGACACGAGCACGGCCGCGACCCGGGCCTGGGCGCTCGACCGCCTCCACGATCCGCTGACCCTGCGGGTCCTCGCGACCACCGCCAACATGAGCGTGCGCACGTTCACCCGCCGGTTCCGGGCCGAGACCGGCGTCAGCCCGACCCAGTGGCTGCTGCAACAGCGCATCGACCGGGCCCGGCACCTCCTCGAAACCACCGACCTGGGCATCGACCAGATCGCCCGGCAGGCCGGGCTGGGCACGGCCGCCTCCCTCCGCCAGCACCTGCAGACCACGATCGGGGTCGCTCCCTCGGCTTACCGGCGGACGTTTCGACTTGTGTCACCCCCGGCGGCACGGTAGGCAGGGAACTACTACTGTCGATCTCACGGGAGGTTTCCGTGCGCCGCACCATGATCGCCACAGTTACGGTGAGTGCTCTCGTGCTCACACCATTAGCCCCGGCCCAGGCGGCGACGGTCAACGGACCGACCGCCGTCGGCTACGGCGGGGCGGTGGCCACCGTCGATCCGACCGCCACCCGGGTCGGCCTCGACGTGCTGCGCCACGGCGGCAACGCGGTCGACGCGGCGGTGGCCGCGGCCGCCACGCTGGGCGTCACCGAGCCGTTCTCGTCGGGCATCGGCGGCGGCGGCTTCTTCGTGTACTACAACGCGCGCACCGGCCGCGTCTCCACGATCGACGGCCGCGAGGCGGGCCCGGCCGCGATGCGCGAAAACGCCTTCATCGACCCGGCGACCGGCCAGCCCTACGCCTTCCAGGAGGCCCGGGTCAGCGGCATCTCGGCCGGCGTGCCGGGCACGCTCGACACCTGGAGCGAGGCGCTGCGCCACTTCGGCACGCGCTCGCTGGCCGCGTCGCTCAAGCCGGCCATCGGCGTCGCCGAGCACGGATTCGAGGTCGACGCCACGTTCCGGGGCCAGGTGAACGACAACCTCAACGCGTTCGGCCAGTTCAGCTCGACCAGCGCGCTCTACCTGCCGGGCGGCCAGCCGCCGGCCGTCGGCTCGACGTTGCGCAACCCGGACCTGGCCGCGACCTACCGGCAGATCGCACGGCAGGGCACCGGCGCGTTCTACCGCGGCGCGATCGGCCGCGACCTGGTCAACACCGTCCAGCACCCGCCACTCAACCCGACCCCGATCGGCACCTGGGCCTACCCGATCCGGCCCGGCCAGATGACGACCGCCGATCTGGCCCGCTATGACGTGCGCCAGCCGGCTCCGACCCACATGACCTACCGCGGGCTCGACGTCTACGGCATGGCCACGCCCTCCAGCGGCGGCTCGACCGTCGGGGAGGCGCTGAACATCCTCGAACGCTCCGACCTGCGCGGGCTTTCCAAGACCCAGGCCCTGCACCGCTACCTGGAAGCCAGCGCGCTGGCGTTCGCCGACCGGAACCGGTACGTCGGCTACTACACCCCGAGGAGCGTGCTCGATACGCTGCTGACCGACCGCTTCGCGGCCAGCCGAGCCTGCCTGATCAGCCCGACGTCGGTGCTCAAGAAGCCGGTCGCACCCGGTGACCTGAAAGCCCGCGGCTGCTCGACGGCCGCCGGCGGCGCCTTCGGTGGCACCGAGAACCACACGACCAACCTGACCGTGGCCGACCGGTGGGGCAACGTCGTGGAGTACACGTTCACGATCGAGCAGATCGGCGGCAACGCGATGGTCGTGCCCGGCCGCGGCTTCCTGCTCAACAACGAGCTGACCGACTTCAACTTCACCAACACGCAGGCGCCGGCCGACGACCCCAACCTGCCCGGTCCGAACAAGCGCCCGCGCAGTTCCATGGCGCCGACCATCGTGCTCGCCCACGGCAAGCCGTTCCTCGCGGTCGGCTCGCCGGGCGGCTCGACGATCATCACCACGGTCCTGCAGATCCTGGTCAACCGGCTCGACCTGGGCATGACCCTGCCGGAGGCGATCGCCGCGCCACGGGCGTCGCAGCGCAACACCGCGTCGGTCACCGCCGAACAGGCGTTCATCGACTCGCCCGAGGGTCGCGAGCTGGCCGCCCTCGGCCACACCTACACGCTGATGGCCGAGATCGGCGCCGCGACGGGAGTGGAGTTCCTCGGCCACGGCAAGCTGCTGGCCGCCGCCGAACCGGTGCGGCGCGGATCCGGCTCGGCCGGAGTGGTCCATCCGTAAGAGGTTGTCCCATAGGGTGATCTCATGGACGGGATCGGCGGCTGTGACGCGCACGAGATGCGCTTCGCGTTCGCCGATCCCGCCCGGAAGCTGGCCGGCGTCCGGCTCCAGCAGCGCATCGGGCTGAGCCCGACCGAGTTCAGCTACGCCGAGGACGCCCGCGCCTGGACCCTTGTGGCCCCGAGGCCCCCGGCCTGGCGGGTCGAATACCAGTTGGAGCTCGAGCATCCGGACGGCGCCCGCGAGACGGTCAACGACCCGGACAACCCGAAGCGGGTCGGCGGCGCGTTCGGCGACAAGTCCGTCCTCGAGTGCCCGGAGTACGCGCCGCCGGCTTGGCTGACCGCGCCGGGCGCCAAGGGGACCTGGCGGGACCTGGCGGTGGCCGCGCCCAGCCTCGGCCGCGACGTCGACCTGCGGATCTGGAGTCCGGCGGAGCCGACCGACCGGGTGCTCGTCGCCCACGACGGGCCGGAGTTCGACCGCCTGGCCGGCCTGGGGCAGTTCAGCGCCGCCGCCATCGCGGCCGACCGAGTGGCCGCCCACCACCTCGTGCTGGTCGCACCGGCGGTTGGCTTGCGCAACGAGTGGTATGCGGCCAACCCGGCCTACGCCGAGGCCCTGGTCGGTGCGGTGCTGCCAAAGATGGCCAAGGAGCTTGACGCCGGGCGACCGGTCGTCGGCCTCGGGGCGAGCCTCGGCGCCCTGGCCATGCTGCACGCGCAGCGGTACGACCCGAGCGTGTTCGCCGGGCTGTTCCTGCAATCGGGGAGCTTCTTCCTGCCGCGGACCGACCCGCAGGAACGCAGCTTCGGCCAGTACCAACAAATCATCAGATTCGTGGGGACCGTCATGCGCATGCCGGGCGTGCCGGTGGCGACCGGGATGACGTGCGGACTGGTCGAAGAGAATCTGCACAACAACCGGCGGATGGCCGAGGCGCTGCGGGCGCAGGGCTACGCCGCACCTTTGGCCGAGGTGCCCGACGGGCACAACTTCACCGCATGGCGGGACTCGTTCGACCCGCACCTGATTGAGCTGTTGACGTACGTGTGGAGCGACGATGCGTGAAACGGTGATCGACAACGGTCGCATTGTCCAGTATGGACACTGGGGCCGGCCGGTCCTGGCCTTCCCGGCCGAGAGGGGCAGCGCCTACGACTGGGCCGACCAGGGCATGGTCGAGTCGGTGTCCGGGCTGATCGACGGTGGCCGGATCAAGCTCTACTGCGTGGACGCCAACGACGCGGCCACCTGGTCGGCCGACGACATCCCGCTCGAGGAGCGCGCCCGCCGGCACGGCGGCTACGAGGAGTGGATCGTCGAGCGCGTGGTGCCGTTCATCCACGCCGACACCGGCGGCGACGTGATGACCGTCGGGGTGTCGCTGGGCGCCTATCACGCCCTGAACTTCGCCCTGAAACGGGCCGACCTCTTCCCGCTGGCGCTCGGTATGTCCGGCAACTACGACCCGGGCGCCTGGCACGGCTGGGGCGAGCGGGGCGACGCGATGTATTTCAACAACCCGGTCGACTATGTGCCGAACCTGCACGGCGACCATCTCGACTGGCTGCGCAAGCAACTGTCCGTGCTGCTGGTCTGCGGGCAGGGCCAATGGGAGGACACGACGGGCGCGCTGGACTCCACCAAGCACATGGCCCACCTGCTCGGCGAGAAGGGCATCCACTGCGAGCTGGACCTGTGGGGCCACGACGTGCCCCACGACTGGCCGTCGTGGCGCGCCCAGATCGCGCACCACCTGCCCCGCTTCTGCTAGGAGGTTCGTCGTGGAGCACGTCATCGGCTTGCTACTGGGCACCGAAAACGACTGGCCGCGGGCCTATGAGTCGCTGGTGAGCCGGCTCGGCCCGATCACCTGGAACGGCACCGAGCACAAGCTGACGACCGAGCGGGTCACCATCGAGCCGTTCAACCTGAAGGATCAGCCCCGCCACGCGCTGGTCATCGACCGGCTCGCGTACTGGTACTACCACCCGCGCGAGTGGCTGAAGAAGGCGTCGCTGATGAACGACGTCTACCTGCTCAACAGCCCGTTCACGTTCCAGTCCATGGAGAAGCACTCGGCCTACTGCGCGATGATGCGGCTCGGCTTCAAGATCCCCGAGACGGTCCTCGTGCCGTTCAAGAACCCGCTGGACAACGCGCGGTGGGCCTACACCGCGCAGCGGTACAACCGGCCGTTCGACCTCGACGCGATCGCCGAGAGCATCGGCTATCCGCTCTACATGAAGCCCTTCGACGGCGGCGCCTGGGTAGGCGTCTCCAAGATCCGCACCAGCGACGACCTGCACCGCGCGTACGACGCCTCCGGCGAGCGGCTCATGCACCTGCAGCAGTCGATCGAGGGCTACGACGTGTTCACCCGGTCGCTGTCGATCGGGCCCGAGACCATGGTCATGAAGTTCCGGCCGGACCTGCCGATGCACGACCGCTATGCGGTGGAGCACGACTTCCTTTCCCCCGAGACGGGCGAAGAAGTGGTCACCATCTCGCGAGTGGTCAACGCGTTCTTCCGCTGGGAGTTCAACTCCTGCGAGTCGCTGGTTCGCGGCACCGAGGTCCACCCGATCGACTACGCCAACGCCTGCCCGGACGTGGCGGTGACCTCGCTGCACTACTACTTCCCGTGGGCGATGAAGGCGCTGCTGCGCTGGACCGTGTACTGCGTCGTGACCGGCCGCAAACCGCGCGTCGACATGGACACGTCCCGATACTTCGCGATCGCCGACCGCGACGACCTGTCCTACCGGGACAAGCTGGCCGAGCACCGCAAGCTCGCCGACGAGTACTTCGAGACGGAGAAGTACTGGGAGTTCTGCGCGACCAAGCTGGCCCACGTCGACGAGTTGGTCTACGACTGGGTGAGCTCGCCCGACTTCGACGCGCTGCTGGTCGACACCGTCCGTTCGACGTATCCGGCCAACGAGCAGGACCGGTTCCTGTCCCACTTCCGCGGGCTGCTCAGCGCGTGGGTCACCGAGTCAGGCCAGTAACGCGTCGCGGAAGCCTTGCGGGCTCACGCCACGGACCCGCTTGAACGCCGTGGACAGCGCAAACGAGCTGCCGTAGCCGACCTGCCGCGCGACCGCGCCGACCGTGGCGCTCGGCTCGCGCAGCAGGTCGGCCGCGAGCGCCAGGCGCCAGTTGGTGAGGAAGGCCATCGGCGGCTCGCCGACCAGGTCGCTGAACCGGCGGGCGAACGCGGCCCGCGACACCCCGGTCTCCTTGGCCAGGGCGGCGACCGTCCATGGGTGAGCCGGGTTGTGGTGCAGCATGCGGATCGCACGGCCGACGACCGGGTCACCCTGCGCGCGGTACCAGCCCGGCGCGCCGGCCTCCGGCCGCGAGAACCAGGTGCGCAAGACCGCGATCAACAGCAGGTCGAGCAGCCGGTCGAGAACCACGTCCTGGCCCGGGTCGTCCTTGGTGATCTCACCGGCGAGCACCGGGATCAGCGGGCAGTCCCACTCGTCGGCGGCCAGAACCACGCGCGGCGGCAGGGCGTTGAGCAGGCGCTGGCTCACGTCGCCGTCGAGCTGGTAGGTGCCGACGAGCATGACGGTGCCGCCGTCGGCGCTGTTGCCCCAGGTCCGCACGCCGAGGTTCATCGTGTCGACGAGCTCGACGCCGGCCGCCGTCACGCACCGCTCGCCGGGCAGGATGCGGATGTCCGGACGCTGGTCGGGGTCGTGCGCGACCGTATAGTGCTCCGGGCCCCGGCACACCGCCACGTCGCCCGGTTTGAGACGCAATGCCGGCTCGCCGTCCGGGACGATCCACGCCGTGCCGCCGACCATGGCGACCACCGCCAGCGGCGCCTCGTCCTCGATCCGCATCGACCACGGCGGGTCCATCACCGCTCGGAGCAGAAACGCACCGCGGGCGCGGGGACCTTCGAGCAAAGCACCGAGCGCGTCCATGGCCCGATCGTAGACGCTGACGCATGCACTGGAGCTGTTGAACCATGGCTCAGACGCGCGTTCGGGCCCTTGAATGAATGGCATGGAAACCATTCGGACGCTCACCCTCGGGGTCGCCGCGCTGGCGCTCGGCGTCATGGCCGGCCTGTTCTTCACGTTCTCCAACACGATCATGCCGTCGCTGGGGCGGAGCGAGGACCGCACGTTCGTCGAGGCCATGCAGAAGATCAACGTCGTCATCGTCAACGGCCGGTTCCTGGTGTTCTTCGTCGGCGCGCTGATCGCCGCCGGGATCGCCGCGGCCCTACACCTCACCACCGGCTCGCGCCGGGCGCTACCGTGGCTGCTCATCGCGTTTGCGCTCTACCTGGCCGTGATCATTATCACGGGTACGATCAACATCCCGCTCAACAACAAGCTCAACGCCGCCAGCCTCACAGACGCGTCGGCCGCGCGGGACGCGTTCGAGACCGTCTGGAACCGGTGGAACCTCGCGCGGACGGTCCTGTCGTTCGGGGCATTCATCGCGGCCCTCGGTGGGCTGATTACACATTTGAAGCAGTAACGTCTGAAGCAAAGACTGCTCTGTGGAGGACCGCGATGAAACTTGGCCTGCACTACTGGAACTTCGCCAAGCCGGACGACCCGTCCCAGCTCACCCCGACCCTGACGGAGACTGCTCGCCTGGCCGAGCAGGCCGGCTTCGACGGCTTCACGGTCATGGACCACTACTTCCAGATGGACCGGGCGGCGCCGGCCGAGGACCCGATGCTTGAGGCCTACACGACGCTCGGCTACGTCGCCGGGATCACCGAGCGGATGACGCTCGGCGTGCTGGTCACCGGCGTCATGTATCGCTACCCCGGACTGCTCGCCAAGATCATCACCACCCTGGACGTGCTGTCCGGCGGCCGTGCGCGCCTGGGCATCGGGGCCTCCTGGTACGAGCGGGAGCAGCGCGGCCTGGGCGTCCCGGTCGTGCCCATGGGCGAGCGCTTCGAGCGGCTCGAGGAGACGCTGCAGATCTGCCTGCAGATGTGGAGCGACACCACCGGCCCCTACGAAGGCAAGCACTACCAGCTCACCGAGACGCTGAACTCCCCGGCCACGATCCAGCGGCCGCACCCGCCGATCATGGTCGGCGGTGGAGGCGAGCGGAAGACGCTGCGGCTGGCCGCCAAGTACGGCGACGCGTGCAACGTCTTCGGCGTGTCGGCCGACGACGTGAAGCACAAGTTCGAGGTGCTGCGCGAGCACTGCCAGACCGAGGGCACCGATTACGACCGGATCGCCAAGACGGTGTGCATGGTCACCCCGGTCGACGACGCCGAGAAGTTCCTGGCCGACGCGCGGGCGTTCGCCGAGCTGGGGGCCAGCGAGATCATGGTGATGCCCGACCGGGATCCGCGGGAGTTCGTGGCGCTGGTGGCCGAGAAGTTCCAGCCGACGGTGGCACAGCTGTAACCGCTGAAAGGCGTCCGGCCAGCTCACCGATCTTGTCGAGGAGCTCGGGCGGCTCGAGAACGTCGAAGTCCACACCCTTGATCGCCACGTACACCGCCAGCTCGTCGAGCGAGTTCGAGCCGGTGTGCAAGAGGCAGGTGTGCTCGTCGACCGCCTCGAGCCGGCCCGAGCTCGGCGACGTGCGCTCGGCCATGATCGCCAGTGGTGCGTGCATGAGCAGCTTGGCCTGGTAGCGGTAAGGCGCCGTGGACACCGACTGCGACACGTAGCCGGGGAGATCGGCGGGCGGCTGGCGGGGCGTGAACCGCGGGCCGCTCGGGGTCCACAGGCGCAGCCGGTCGACCCGGAACGTCCGCCAGTCCTGCTGGTCAAGGTCGAAAGCGATCAGGTACCAGAGCCGCCCGGTGTGGACGAGCCGGTGCGGCTCGACGTCGCGCAGACTCTCGCGCCCCTCCTTGCCTGACCGGTAGTCGAACCGGACGCGCAGGTTGTCGCGGCAGGCGGCGGCCAGCGCGATCAGCGAGTCGGCGTCCACCGCCGGTCCCCCCGCCGGCATCGGCACGACCGCCGCGTGCACCGCGGCGACCCGGTGCCGAAGCCGGGCCGGCAGCAGCTGTTCCAGCTTGGCCAGCGCCCGCAGGCTGGTCTCGGCCAGGCCGGTGACCGAGCCGCCGGCCGCGGTGCGTAGCCCGACGGCGACGGCGACCGCCTCTTCGTCGTCGAGCAGCAGCGGCGGCAGGGACGCGCCCCGCCCGAGCCGGTATCCGCCGGCGACGCCCGGCGTGGCCTCGACCGGGTAGCCCAGGCCGCGCAGCTTCTCCACGTCACGCCGCACGGTCCGCGGCGTGATCTCGAGCCGTTCGGCCAGCTCACCGCCGGTCCACTCGGGCTTGGCCTGCAATAGCGACAGCAGCCGGAGCAGCCGCGCCGACGTCTCCAACATGGATGGAATCCTGCCAGGCAACGCGGACCAAAGCTGACCGCAATAGCTCATAGCGTCGGAGCATGACAAACGAAGCGATCACGCCGTTCCGCATCGACGTCCCGCAGGCCGACCTCGACAACCTCCACCGGCGGCTCGCCGCCACCCGGTGGGCCGGCCAGCTGCCCGGCAGCCCGTGGGAGCGCGGCGTGCCGGTCGACCACCTGCGCGAGCTCGCGGCGTACTGGGCCGACGGGTACGACTGGCGCAAGCACGAGGCCGAGCTCAACAACCTGCCGCAGTTCCTCACCGAGATCGACGGGCAGCGCATCCACTTCATCCACGTGCGCTCGGGCGCGCCCGACGCCCTCCCACTGCTGCTCTCGCACGGCTGGCCCGGCTCGGTCGTCGAGTTTCTCGACGTGATCGACCCGCTGACCGAGTCCTTTCACCTGGTCATCCCGTCGATTCCCGGCTTCGCCTTCTCCGGCCCGACGAGCGAACCCGGCTGGGACATCCACCGGATCGCGAAGGCGTACGCGCAGCTCATGGCCCGTCTCGGGTACGACAGGTACGGGGTGCAGGGCGGCGACTGGGGGGCGTTCATCGCCCCCGAACTCGGCCGGGTGGACCCGTCGCACGTCGTCGGTGTGCACGTCAACGCGGCGACCATGGGCTTCATCCCGTTCGACTCGCCGGACGACGACGACCTGACGGAAGCGGAGAAGGCGCGCGTCGCCCGCCGCGACCGGTTCCAGTCCGACGGCAACGGGTACTTCCAGATCCAGGCGACCCGGCCGCAGACGCTCGCGTACGGCTTGACCGACTCCCCGGTCGGCCAGCTCGCGTGGATCGTCGAGAAGTTCCACGAGTGGTCCGACCAGCCGATCTCCCGCGACCGGCTGCTCACCAACGTGATGCTCTACTGGCTGACCGGCACGGCCGGCTCGGCCGCGAACATCTACTACGAGGCGATGCACTCGACCAATTGGCCGACGCCCTCGTCGGTGCCGACCGGCGTCGCCGTGTTCGCCGAGGACATCGCGATCCGCCGGTACGCCGAGCAGAACAACGCGATCGTCCACTGGTCCGAATTCGACAGCGGTGGTCACTTCGCCGCGCTGGAGTCACCTGACCTGTTGGTGGACGACGTTCGGACATTTTTCCGGACGGTCGGGCGGCCCTGACCGGCAAGCCCGAACATTTTCCGGCTCGCTGCCGACCTAGTTCGCGACATGACCTCGATCCCCCGAGCGAGTAGAGATGGATCTCCACGTGAGCGCGATCAGCTTCAACAGCGTCGGCAGCGCCACCACCTATGGTGCGTCGTCGGTCGGCCACCGTCCCCAGCCACCGAGGGACGGCCGGGACCCGATGGCGCCGGTTGCCAAGGCCCTCGGCATGTCGGCCGCGGACGTCCGGTCCCACCTGCGCGGCGGCCAGAGCCTCAACGACCTGGCTGAGTCGAACGGTCTCTCGCACGACGACCTCGCCGCGGCGATCAAGGCGGGCCTGCCGCGCGACGCGACCGGCACCCGGGCCACGTCGTCGGCGACCGCCTCGGCCGCCGCGGCGTCGGCCACGTCGGCGACCGCCGCGACGACCGCGGCCTCGTGGATTCCGGCGACGATCGGGTCTGCAGCCATTGACTCCGGAGCGCCCGATCCGACCGCGATCGCCGCCACCAAGGGCCGGCCGCCGGCGCCGCCCAACGGCCCGGACGGGGTGGCCGGTGCCTCGTCCGTCGTGGGCAACGAGTCCAAGCTCGGCCAGTTGAGTGATCTCTACAACGTCGACAGCACCCGCCTGAACTCCGCGTCGAGCGCTAAGGAGGTCGTTGACCTGCTCCAGCAGAACGGCGCCGACCTCAGCAAGCTCAAGAACGTGCTGAACAGCGGCGACCTGTTCAACACCACGGCCTGAACATACAGTGAGGGGCAGCCGTGAGCCGGCTGCCCCTCACTGGAGCGAAATCGTCAGTTGCTGACCGCGGAGATGTGACCCTGGCCCTCGCCGCCCTCGAACTCGGTAGCGTTGAAGTGCGAGGCGTCGAACTGCTGCGCGAGGTGGTCGATGCTGCCGAACTGCTCGGAGCTGTCGAACTGCTGCAGGCTCTCGCCGAACGCGGCGTGGTCGCTGGACTCGTGGCCGTCGAAGTTCGTGAACTCCTGGCGGTCGTATTCCTCGCCGCCCGGGTTGTGGTAGTGCTCGGCCTCGCCGTGCGAGTAGTGCTGGTCGGCCTCGTGGTGGTCGTCCACGCCGTAGGCCTGGTGGTCCAGCGAGTGGTCCTGGTCGGCTCCGTACTCGGAGGCGCCGTGGTCCAGGCTGTAGTGCTCCTGGCCGGCATCCACGTGGGACGCGTCACCGCCGTCGTAGCCGTCGAAACCGTCGCTCATCTGTTCGTTCCTCTCTCGCCTGTTTGCGTTGGCAATGACGGTAAGCCGCCGGACGATCTCTTCGTCTCCCCGAAACGTGCCACGACTACCGCCGAATCGCTGTCTTGCATCCGTCGTACGCCGGAGGAGCCTAACGAGGAACCAAGATCTATTTGGTCCGCAGCCTGAACAGCACCGCAGACAGGCCCATTGAGGCAAGCAAGATTCCGAGGCACCACAAGATCGCCGGCTGGGCGCTCGGCCGGTTCGGGATGTCGAGGAGTAGGCCGCGAAGCGTCTCCACGACGACCGTCACCGGTTGGTGGCGGGCAAAGCCCTGGATCCAGCCCGGCATCGTGGCGACCGGCACGAAGGCACTGCTCGGGTACGGCAGGAAGCTCACGAAGAAGGTGAACCCGCCGGCCGCCTCGGGCGAGCGTGCGACCAGGCCGATCGCCGCGGAGAACCACGAGATCGCCAGGAGGAACAGCACGAGGACGCTGAGCGCGCCGAGCCACTCGCCCACGCTCGCGTGCGGGCGGAAGCCGATCGCGAACGCGATGCCGAGCACCAGCCCGGTCGACACGAGGTTGCGGGCCACGCTGGCGACGACGTGCCCGGCGATGACCGCGGTGCCGCGGATGTCCATCGACCGGAACCGGTCGATGATGCCCTCGGCCATGTCGTGGCTGACGCTCACCGCGGTCATCGAGGCGCCGAACCCGGCGCACAGCAGGAGCACGCCCGGCACGACATAGGTCACGTACTTGGTGCCGGTCTGGATCGCCCCGCCGAAGAGGTAGACGAACAGCAGCATCAGCATGACCGGCAGCATCAGCGAGGTCAGCAGCGAGTCGACATTGCGCCGGCTCATGCGCAGGCTCCGGCCGATCATGGTGACCGGCTGGCGGAGGACGAGCTCAGTCATCGGATCCCTCCTTGGAAGTCTCGTGCCCGGTCAGCGCCAGGAACACGTCGTCGAGCGTGGCGCTGTGCAGGTCGAACGACCGCACCCGGCGGCCGTCGGGGTCGACCTTGTCCAGCACCGACCGGACGTGGGCCGCGCTGCCGTCGGTCGCGACGTCGACGGTGCGCCGCTCGGGATCGCTGTGCTCCGCCGGTACACCCAAAAGATCAACGACGGCGGTGAACGCGGCGCCGTCGGTGCAGTGCAGGATCAGCCGCTGCTCGGCGACCTCCTTCTTCAGCTGGGCCGGCGTGCCCTCGGCGACGATCCGGCCGGCGTCGAGAACGGCGATGCGGTCGGCGAGCTGGTCGGCCTCGTCGAGGTACTGCGTGGTCAGGAACACGGTCACGCCGCGGTCGACGAGCCCGCCGACCAGTCCCCACACGGCCTGCCGGCTGCGCGGGTCGAGGCCGGTCGTCGGCTCGTCGAGGAAGATCACCTCGGGCTGCCCGACCAGGCTCGCGGCCAGATCGAGGCGGCGGCGCATGCCCCCGGAGTAGGTGGCGACGCGGCGCCGGCCGGCGTCGACCAGGTCGAGCTCGGCCAGCAGCTGGGTCGCGCGCTCGCGCGCCGCCCGGCTCGACAGGCCGAGCAAACGGCCCATCATGCGCAGGTTCTCCTCGCCGGTCTGCAGCCCGTCCACCGCCGCGAACTGGCCGGTCAGGCTGATCCGACGGCGCACCTGCCGGCGCTTGCGGACCACGTCGAACCCGGCGACGCGGGCGCTGCCGCCGTCGGCCTCGGTCAGCGTGGCCAGGATGCGCACCATCGTGGTCTTGCCGGCGCCGTTGGGCCCGAGCAGCGAGAACACCGTCCCGCGCGGCACCAGGACATCGACGCCATTGAGCACTTGGACCGAGCCGTACGACTTGTGCACGGCGGTCGCCTCGATCGCCAGTTCCATCGCTTCCCCGCAATCTGCGTATGGGCTACGCTGTTGTGCGTAAGGTATACGCAGAAAGGCGACCGATGTCAACCTGGCATAGTGCAGAGCATGGACGAACTCCCCCTGCCCGCTAGCCTGGCCGCGGCTTGGGGGGTGCACGAGCGGCCCGGCCGGGGTCCGAAACCGGCGCTCAACCTCGAACGGATCGTCGAGGCGGCAGTCCACGTCGCGGCGACCGACGGGCTGGCCGCCGTGTCGATGAGCCGCGTCGCCAACGAGTTGGGCGCGTCGACGATGTCGCTGTACCGCTACGTCGCGGCCAAGGACGAACTGCTCGCGCTCATGCTCGACGCCGGGACCGGCCCGCCGCCGGAGTTTCCCGAGCCGACCATCGGCTGGCGGGCCGGGCTCACGCTGTGGGCGACCGCCATCCACGAGGTGATGTTGCACAGCCCCTGGGTCGTCCACCTGCCGATCAGTGGTCCGCCGATCACCCCCTACCAGATCGCATGGCTCGAGCAGGCCCTGCGCTTCCTGGGCGACACGAAGCTCACCGAGGACGAGAAGTTGTCGTCCGTGCTGCTGGTCAGCGGGTACGTGTGGCGCAACACCACGCTCGCCATCGACATGAGCAACGCCGCCGGGCCGGATAGCAAATGGCCCAAGGTGCTGGCCAACTACGGCGAGATCTTGCTGCGGGTCACCGACCCGGCCAAGTTTCCGGCGCTGCGGGCGGCGATCGCGGCGGGCATCTTCGACGGACCGGCCGACTTCGCCGACGAGTTCAGCTTCGGCCTCGACCGGATCCTGGACGGCATCGGCGTGCTCGTGACGGCCCGCGCGTAGCTTCTCGCCGGTCGCGGGTGTTTGTCGTGGGAAGCGGTGTTTCTCGCCGGTAGCGGTGATTTGCGGTTGGCACCGGCGAGCCTCGGCCCACCCGGCGCCGCCCGCCCTAGGGTGGATGCCTGGCGACGACACCGGGGGGCAGCCAACCATGAGTCGATACACCGAACCGACCGAGCTGACCTGGGTGTTCCGCCCGGACGGCTCCCGGCCGGCGACGATCCGGGCCCGTGCCGGGGTGCGGGTGCACGCGGTGAGCCTGGTCGGCGACGACGGCCGGACCGAAGTGGTGCTGCAGGACGGCACCCGGCTGCGCGCGCTCCCGACCGAGGTGGTTGCCGAGTAGGGCGCATTGACGTTGACCTATGCGCTGACTTCTGTTAGGAAGCCTGTGAGAGAGCGCTCTCGCCTCGGAGGTTTCCATGAGACTCTCGGCCATCGCCGTCCTCGCCGTGCTGTTGCCCGCGGCGCCCACCACCGCCGCTCCGGCCGCCAACGCCACGATCTGCAACCGCTACTGCGACGGCCGCGACCCCGCGCTGTCGCCGGTTGACCGCTCGCCGGTCAGCGCGACGATCTTTTCCCGCCGCATCGGCCTGCATCTCGACGACACCGACGCCATGGGCTGGGCGTCCATCGACAACGGCAGCCCGACCGACGAGGTCTGGCTGGACCGCTCGTTCGACGGCGGCCGCACCTGGGCGTCCGGCAGCAAGCTGGGCGACGCCACGATCCCGGCCGGCCAACGCGGCTGGCGCACGCTCATGTACAACAACGACGACTGGAACACCACCGGCGTCGGCGCCCTCCGAGCCTGCGGCAAGGCCGGCGACCGCCCCGACGTCGTGTGCACCGCGTGGGCCCGCACCACCTGGAACGCCGGCACCCGGCGCACGGCCGCCGCGACCGCGTTGATGGCGCTGTACAACAACAGCACCGGGCTCTTCGCGACCACCGGCTGGTGGAACAGCGCGAACGCCCTGACCGCGATCATCGACAACATCCGCGTGACCGGGATGGGCAGCTACCGGTACGCGATCAGCCGCACGTACGACCTGAACGTCAACACCCACGGGGGCAGCTTCCGCAACGAGTACATCGACGACACCGGCTGGTGGGCACTCGCCTGGATCGACGCCTACGACCTGACCGGCGACAGCCGCTATCTCACCACCGCCCGGACCGCGGCCGACTACATGGCCTCCTACTGGGACGGGGTCTGCGGCGGCGGCGTCTGGTGGAGCACCGCCAAGACCTACAAGAACGCCATCGCGAACAGCCTGTACCTGCAGGTCAACGCCGCACTGCACAACCGGATCGCGGGCGACACCGGCTACCTGCAGCGGGCGCGCGCCGAGTGGACCTGGTTCCTTGGCACCGGCATGATCAACGGCTCGAACCTCATCAACGATGGCATCAGCCTCACCACCTGCCGCAACAACGGAAGTCCAGTGTGGACCTACAACCAGGGCGTCCCGCTGGCCGGCCTGGTCGAGCTGGCCAAGGCGACCGGCGACAGCTCGCTGCTCACCACCGCACGCAACCTCGGCAATGCCTCGAGCACGACCGCGTCCCTGAACCCGGGCGGCATCCTGCGCGAGCCGTGCGAGACCGGCGACTGCGGCGGCGACGGCCCCTCGTTCAAGGGCATCTACGCGCGCGACCTCGGCGTACTCAACGGTTTTCTGGCCGATCATCCATTCACCGGGTACTTGCAACGCAACGCCAACAGCGCGTACAACGCGGATCGCAACCCGTTCGACGGGTACGGGCTGCACTGGTCGGGGCCGCTGGACGGGTTCGACGCGGCCCGCCAGCACAGCGTCGTCGACCTGCTCAATGCGGCCGGTTAGATATGACATGACCATCCGTGGGTAAGAACACCTGTATGACTGCGCCGAATGAGAACCCTGACGCCGCGATCAAGGACCCGGACGACTGGACGACCGGTGACGAGCCCTTGACCGCGGCGCAGGCGTCATATCTGCAAACGCTGGCCCGGGAGGCCGGCGAAGACGTGCCCGAGGGGCTGTCGAAGAGCGACGCCTCGAAGCTGATCGACGAACTGCAGGCGAAGACCGGACGCGGTCAATCGGCGTAGCCGCTCGCTTGGAGGTGGAACAGCTCCTGATACAGGCCGCCGGCCGCGATGAGTTGCGCATGCGTCCCGTGCTGCAGCACCTTGCCGTGGTGCAGCACGTAGATGTGGTCGGCGTGGCGAACGTTGGCCAGCCGGTGGGTGATCAGCACCGTGGTCCGGTCGCGGTCGCCCAGGAGCTGCTGGAAGATCGCGTGCTCGGCCCGTGCGTCGAGCGCCGACGACGGCTCGTCACAGATGAGCAGGCGCGCGTCGCGATATAGCCCGCGCGCCGACACCAGCCGCTGCCACTGCCCGCCGGACAGCTCATGGCCGTCCTTGAACTCGCGGTCGAGCAGCGTGTCGTACCCCTGCGGCAGCGCGCTGATCATCTCGTGGGCCGACGCGGCGGCGGCCGCCTCGGTGACGGTCGGCCCGTCGGCGTCGGCCGGGCGGTCATAGCGGCCGAGCGTGATGTTGCGGGCCGCGGTGAACGGGAACTTCCACCAGTCCTGGCTGATCACCGCGACCTGGCCGGCCAGGCCCCACCGGTCGAGCTCGGCGGTGTCGACGCCGTCCCAGCGGATCGTGCCGCCGTTGGGCGCGTACAGGCCGGCGATCAGCTTGGCCAGGCTCGACTTGCCCGAGCCGTTCTCCCCGACCAGCGCGATCACCTGGCCGCGGCGCAGGGTCAGGCTCACCCCGTCGACCGCCGGCCGGTCGGTGGCCGGGTAGCGCAGCGACACGTCGCAGAGCGCGATCTCGTCGAACCCGTCGACCGGCCGCCCGCCCTCGGCCGGTAGCCGGGTGCGGGCGCGGTCCAGGAAGTCGCGAAAGTCGCCGTAGTAGAGCGCGTCCTCGTACAGCGAGTTGGCCGCGTGGATGGCGGTGTTGAGGCTGGCCCGCGCGGTCTGCACGGCCAGCAGCGCGGTCGCCGCCGCGGCCAGCGGCACCCAACCGGCGACGAGCAGGATCCCGAGGACGACGTAGACCGCAAACGTCGCGATGCCGGACAGCGTGGTCCCGACCAGCCGCGTCCCGGTCTGCCGCCGCACCAGCCGGAGCTGAGCTCCGGTTTCGACCGCCATGATTCGCTGGTACTCGCCGAGCAAGAA
>Ga0070683_100000837_pt1 | contig 22821 bp, 23 predicted proteins | sample KBSC713LmetaG_FD_64662 | JGI IMG/M metagenome (GOLD analysis project Ga0070683, IMG submission 64662) | Corn rhizosphere microbial communities from Kellogg Biological Station, Michigan, USA - KBS C7.1-3L metaG | ecosystem: Host-associated > Plants > Roots > Rhizosphere ... | reverse complement strand
GGCTCGCTGCGGGACATGACCCGCGTCGCGGGCGCGAATCCCCGGATCTGGGTGGACATCTTCCTCGACAACGCGGCCGAGCTCCGCGAGGCGCTGGCCGCGCACCGCCGCCGGGTCGAGCAGCTGGAGCAGGCGCTCGCCGACGGTGACGGCGGATACCTCGCGCGCTGGGTCGCGGAGGCGTCCGAGAACCGCCGCCGGATGCTCGCCGACGCGTACCCCGACCCCGGCGAGCTGCAGCAGGTGACCGTCCACGTGCCGGACCGGCCCGGCGTGCTCGCCGGAATCACCCAGGCCCTCGGCGCGGAGCGGATCAACATCGAGGACTTCGAGCTCCGCCACTTCTCCCCGGACCGCGGCGGGATCCTGACCGTGCTCGTCTCCGGGGCGGAGGAGGCGGCGCGTGCTGCGGCGCTGCTCGAGGCGCAGGGCTACGGCGTCTCCGTCTCGCCGGTGCTCCAGCAATGAGCACAGAGAGGGACTGGCCCTACGGGCCTGTCCCCGGTTCCGTCTCCATCGAGCCGGCGGCGTCCGTCCAGGGAGGCGTTGCGTTGCCGGGCGACAAGTCGATCTCCCACCGCGCGGTTCTCGTCGGCGCGGTCGCCGAGGGCGAGTCGGTGGTCACCGGGTTCGGCCGCTCCGGCGACACCGAGTCGACGATCGCCGCGGTGCGCGCGCTCGGTGTCCCGGTCGACGAGGAGGGCGATACCCTGCGAATTGCCGGAGTCGGGCTGCGCGGGCTGCAGCCGCCGGCCGATCCGATCGACTGCGGCAACGCCGGCACGCTGGCCCGCCTGCTCCCGGGGATCCTCGCCGGCCAGCGCGGCCGCCGGTTCGAGCTCGCCGGCGACGAGTCCCTCAGCTCGCGGCCGATGCGACGGATCGCCGATCCGCTGATGCGGATGGGCGCCGGGGTCGAGACCGACGGCGGCCGTCTCCCGCTCGTGATCGACGCCAGAGTTCTGCGGCCGATCAGGTACGAGCCGGCCGTGGCGAGCGCGCAGGTGAAATCGTGCGTCCTGCTCGCCGGGCTCTACGCCTCCGACGGGCCCACGATCGTGGTCGAGCAGGTTCCCACCCGTGACCACACCGAGCGGATCCTGCGTGCCGCGGGGGCGCGCCTCCGCTCCGAGCCGGGCGGCGTCGAGGTCTGGCCGGCGGCGAGGCTCGAGCCGCTCCAGCTCGCGGTTCCGGGCGACTTCTCGGCCGCGGCGCCGTTCGTCGTCGCCGCCACGCTGCTCCCGGGCTCGCGCCTGCGGCTCGCCCGCGTGGGCGTCAACCCGACGCGCACCGGGCTCCTCGACGTGCTCGAGCGCATGGGCTCGCGCATCTCTCTCTACAACCGGTCGTCCTCCGGGGGCGAGCCCGTCGCCGACGTGGAGGTCGAGCACGCCGACCTCGTCGCCACCGAGGTCGAGCCGGACGAGGTGCCGTTGCTGATCGACGAGCTGCCGCTGTTCGCGCTCGCCGCCTCGATGGCCCACGGTGACAGCTCCGTGCGCGGCGCCGCGGAGCTGCGGCAGAAGGAGACCGACCGGATCGAGACGGTGACGGACGCCCTCAGGCCGCTCGGGGTGCGCATCACCGCGACGCCCGACGGCTTCACCGTGCGCGGGGTGCCGGCACGTCCACGCGGCGGCGTGATGGCCTCCGCCGGCGACCACCGGATCGCGATCCTCGGGGCGGTCGCGGGGCTGGTCTCGCGCGAGGGCGTGGAGGTCGAGGGCGCCGAGGCGGTGTCGATATCCTTCCCGGGATTCTTTGAGACCCTTGCGCAAATCGCTCGCTGAGCGATTTGCGCTAGCTGCTCTGCCGATGCCGATCGAAGTGCGCTCAGACCAACCCGTGGCTCACCCTGCCGCCGACGTGGGGTGCTTCCTCACGTTCCGCCGTGGCACGCCAGCTAGCGCTTTCGTCGAAGGCGAAAGCGCATGATCGTCTCGATCGACGGGCCCGCCGGCGCCGGGAAGAGCACCGTGGCGCGCGGACTGGCGCAGCGTCTCGAGTTCCGCTACCTCGACACCGGTGCGATGTACCGCGCGCTGACCTGGCTTGCCCGTCGGGACGGCGTGGCGCTCGACAAGGGCGGGCTGCTCGGCGAGCTGGCCGTCGCCAACCCGGTCGACTTCGACACGGAAGGGCGGTGCTTCATCGCCGGGACCGACGTGACTTCGGCGATCCGCCGCGCCGAGATCGACCGGCTCGTGCCGGTGGTGGCCCGGCATCCGGAGGTGCGGACGATCATGCGCGAGCGCCAGCGCGAGCTGGCGGCGGACGGCGACGTCGTGATCGAGGGCCGCGACATCGGCACGGTCGTCGTTCCCGACGCCCCGGTGAAGGTGTATCTCCAGGCCGATGCCTCCGTCCGGGCCGGCAGGCGGCTTGCCGAGCGGCCCGAGCTCTCCGCCGACGCGCTCGCCACCGACCTGCGCGCCCGCGACCAGAGCGACGCGGCCCGCATGCAGCCTGCCGAGGACGCCGAGCTGATCGACACGACGAACCTCACCGTCGACGAGGTCGTCGACCGCATCGAGCGGCTCGTCCGCGAGCGCGCACCGGCCTAGGCGGAATGGCCGAGCTGGCCGGAACGGTCGCCGTCGTCGGGTTTCCCAACGTCGGCAAGTCGACGCTCGTCAACCGGCTGACGGGCACCCGTGCGGCCGTCGTCCACGAGACACCGGGGGTGACGCGCGACCGCAAGGAGCTGGTCTGCGAGTGGGCCGGCACCGAGTTCCGGCTGATCGACACCGGCGGCGTCGACGTCGCCGACCGCTCGCCGATCACGCGCTCGATCGCGGACCAGGCGCGCGCGGCAGTCGACGAGGCGGACCTCGTCCTGTTCGTGGTCGACGCGAAGGCAGGGATCACGCCGGGCGACGAGGAGGTGGCGGAGATCCTGCGCAGTGCCCGCCGGCCGGTGTTCCTGCTCGCGAACAAGATCGACGACCCGTCGCGGGACGCGCTCGCGCTCGAGTTCCACCGGTTCGGGCTGGGCGAGCCGATCCCGCTGTCGGCCCTCCACGGTCACGGGACCGGCGATCTGCTCGACGCGATCGTCGCTCGGCTGCCCGGCTCCGGGCCGGCGCAGGTCGGTGACGAGGCGATCCGGGTCGCGATCCTCGGCCGTCCGAACGTCGGCAAGTCGAGCCTGCTCAATGCGATCCTGGGCGAGGAGCGCGTGATCGTCTCGGAGGTGCCCGGGACGACCAGGGACGCGATCGACACCGTGTTCGAGCGCGGCGGCTCCCGCTTCGTGCTGGTCGACACCGCGGGCCTTCGCCGCAGGCGCCGCCAGCGCCAGGGGATCGAGTACTACTCGGAGCTGCGCACGCTCGACGCGGCCGAGCGGGCGGACGTCGCACTCGTTCTCGTCGACGCGAGCGAGGGGCTCGTCGACCAGGACCTCGCCGTCGCCGACGTCGCTCGCAAGGCGAACTGCTCGACGATCATGGTCCTGTCGAAGTGGGACATCGGCCAGGTGAAGGTCGAGGACGTCCGGCCGCGGCTCGAGCACCGGCTGCGCCAGCGCCCGGGGATCGTCACCGTCTCGGCGAACACCGGCCGCGGGATCGCCCGCCTGCTCGACCGGGTCGAGCAGGTCTTCGCGAAGCATACGAGCCGCGTCCCGACGCCGGCGCTGAACACGTTCCTCGGCGAGCTCCGCTCGGTCCGGCAGGCACCCTCGCGCGAACGGCGGCGGCTGAACCTGCTGTACGGCACGCAGACGACGACACGGCCGCCGCGCTTTCGGTTCTTCGTCAACGACCCGTCGCTCGTCACACGCGACTACGGCTACTGGGTCGAGAACCGGGTCCGCGACCGCTTCGAGCTGGAGGGCGTCCCGGTCTCGATCGACTTCGTCCGGCGTTCGTAAGCGGCTTAGACTCGGCGGCCTATGGACGGAAAGCCTTTCCCCTGGGCCTGCCCGCCCCAGTCACGCCCACTGCGGCCGCGGCCGTTCCGGGTTTTCCACAATGCCTGCACGCAGGGCGTTTTTCGGGGTCAGACCCCGCATGGAAGCGTCACGAAAGTCGCACGCGTCTCGCGCGCCGGCGTCCGGCCCCGGGCGGCGCGGTGAGGGCGGTCGTGATCGGCGCGGGCTCGTGGGGAACGGGGTTCGCGCGCCTGCTCGCCGACCGCGCCCACGAGGTGACGCTCGTCTGCCGCGACCCCGCCCGGGCCGCGACGATCGCAGAGACCGGCCGCAACCCGCGCGCGGTCGGCGACGTCGCCCTCGACGGCATCGCAGCCGTCTCCGCGGCGCCGGCCGGGGCGGATCTGTACGTCCTCGCCGTGCCCAGCGCGTCTTTCTCCGCGGTGGTCGCGGCGCTCCCTCCGGGAGGGCCGGTCCTCTCGCTGACCAAGGGGCTCGACCCGGCCACCGGCAACCGCCTTTCGACGCTCGTGCGCGACCGGCCGGTCGCCGTGCTGTCGGGCCCGAACATGGCCGAGGAGGTCTCCGCCGGGCTTCCCAGCGCGGCGGTGGTCGCGAGCGAGGACGAGGAGCTCGCTGTCGAGCTCCAGAACGCGATCAACTCGACCGTCTTCCGGGTGTACGTCAACACCGACCTGGCCGGGGTCGAGCTGTGTGCCGCGGCGAAGAACGTGATCGGCCTTGCCGCCGGCGGTGTCGACGGCCTCGGCGCGGGCGACAACGCCAAAGCGGCACTGATCACCCGCGGCCTGGCGGAGATGGCGCGGCTGGGCGAGGCGTGCGGCGCGCGGCCGGAGACGTTCGCGGGTCTCGCCGGGATGGGCGACCTGATCGTCACCTGCTGGAGCAGGCTCGGCCGGAACCGCAGGGCGGGCGAGCTGATCGCGCAGGGGGCGTCGCCGGCCGAGGCGGTCGCGGAGATCGGCCACGTGGTCGAAGGCCTGACGACCGCGCCGGTGCTCCGCGACCTCGCCCGTCGGCTCGAGATCGAGCTGCCGATCACCGAGGGCGTCTGCCGCGTCCTCGCCGGCGACGATCTCGGCGAGCTCGCCGCCTCGCTGATGGGCCGGCGGCCGCGCGGCGAGTAAATCCGGAGACGCATCGCACCGTCCGGTAGCCTTCGCCCCCGCATGGCGCCCCGCTCGTTCCTGTTCACCTCCGAATCGGTCACCGAAGGCCATCCGGACAAGATGGCCGACCAGATCTCGGACGCAATCCTCGACGCCGTCCTGTCCGAGGATCCGTTCGGCCGCGTCGCGTGCGAGACGCTGATCACGACCGGGCTCGTGGTCGTCGCCGGGGAGATCACCACCGAGACGTACGTGGACATCCCGCGGCTCGTGCGCCGGAAGGTCCGCGAGATCGGCTACGACCGCGCGAAGTACGGCTTCGACGCGGAGACCTGCGGCGTGATCGTGGCACTGGACGAGCAATCGCCCGACATCGCTCAGGGCGTCGACGCGTCCTACGAGACGCAGCGCGACCCGGGCGAGTCCGATCCGCTCGACCGCGAGGGCGCAGGCGACCAGGGAATGATGTTCGGCTACGCGACCGACGAGACGGACGAGCTGATGCCGATGCCGATCACGCTCGCGCATCTCATCTGCCGCCGCCTCGCCGAGGTGCGCAAGGCGGATGTCCTGCCGTACCTGCGTCCCGACGGCAAGGCCCAGGTGACGATCCGCTACGAGGAGGACGGCCAGGGCCGGATCAAGCCGGTGGAGATCGTGCGCGTCCTGATCTCGACGCAGCACCGCGAGGGGCTGGACGCCGACGCCTTGATCAAGCCGGACCTCGCGGAGCACGTCCTGCACCCGATCCTCCCGGCGCACATGTACGACGAGCAGCGGCTGCTCGGCGACAAGGACTTCTTCTACTGCAACCCGACCGGGAAGTTCGTCGTCGGCGGCCCGATGGGAGACACCGGCCTCACCGGGCGCAAGATCATCGTCGACACCTACGGCGGGGCCGCCCGGCACGGCGGCGGCGCGTTCTCCGGCAAGGATCCGACGAAGGTCGACCGATCGGCCGCCTATGCGGCCCGCTACGTCGCGAAGAACGTCGTCGCGGCCGGCCTCGCGAGCCGCTGCGAGCTGCAGGTCGCATACGCGATCGGCGTCGCTCACCCGGTGTCGCTCCAGGTGGAGTGCTTCGGCACCGAGCGCGACGGGATGACGACCGCCGGAATCGAGGATCTCATCCGGGCGAACTTCGACCTCCGGCCGGCCGCGATCATCAAGGACCTCGATCTGCGCCGGCCGATCTACCAGAAGACGGCGGCGTACGGCCACTTCGGCCGCGACGACCACGACTTCACGTGGGAGCGGGTCGACAAGGCGGACGTCCTGCGGGAGGCCGCCGGGTTTCGACCGGTGACGGCGACGCCGGCCTGAGGTCTACGCCGGCCGGACGAAAAGGCCGCCGGCCGCCTTCTCGCCGATCGACCGCTCGTCGCCGTTCAGCCGCACGACCACCTGCCCGGCCGCGGGCTCGGCCGAGGTCACCTGGAGCTTCGTGCCCGGGACGAGCCCCTGGTCGTAGAACCAGTGCAGGAGCTCGCCGTCGTGCTCCGCGAGGCGGACGATCGTCGCTCGATCGCCCTGCTCGAGCGCCGACAGCGGCGCGAGCTCCCGGTTCTCCCGTTGCTCGAGGTCGGTGTCGACCGGCCAGCCGTGCGGGCAGCGCTCGGGATGGCCGAGCTTCTCCTCCATGCGCTCGATCATGTCGTCGGTGAACGTGTCGCCGAGCTCGTCCGCATGCACGTGCGCCTCCGCGGCCGTGTACCCCATGAAGTCGGTGAGCAGGCGCTCGATGATCCGGTGCCGCCGGACGACGCGCTCGGCCCGCTCGCGCCCGGTCTCGGTCAGGATCGCCTCCTTGTGCTCGCCCCGCTCGACGAGCCCTTCCTTCTCGAGGCGCTTCAGCATCTCTCCGGCGGAGGCGCGGGAGACGCCGAGCATCTCGGCGACGCGCGACGCGAGCGTGGGCGTGCCGGTGGTCGTCGGCCGGTACTCGCCGATCGGGAAGGCGAGGAACCAGATCGTCTCCAGGTATTCGTCGACCGAGTGCCGTTGGGCCATGACCGTTGACGTTTGACGCCGTCGGGGCTGAGGACTATAGTCGCAGCCGTTTGTAAGGTATGCCTTACACCCGAACGCAGGGATGCCTGAATCGACCTACACGCCAGCGACCGCCCCGACCGACGACTGATGCTGCCCACCTTCGTCATCGGCCTCCGCGAAGGCGTCGAGGCAGCGCTGATCGTCGGGATCATCGCCGCGTTCCTGCGCCACGAGGGCCGGCGGGACGCGCTCCGGTGGATGTGGGTCGGCGTCACGTGCGCGGTCGCGATCTGCGTCGCCGGCGGCGTCACGCTCGAGCTCGTCAGCCGCGACCTGCCGCAGCGCCAGCAGGAGATGCTGGAAACCGTGGTCGGTGCGGTCGCCGTCGCGGCGGTGACGTTCATGATCGTCTGGATGCGGCGCAACGCGCGCGGCCTCAAGCGGGCGCTCGAGGGCCGCGCCTCCGACGCGCTGGCGCAGGGCTCGGTGATCGCGCTCGTGGGGATGGCGTTCTTCGCGGTGATCCGCGAGGGCTTCGAGACGTCGGTCTTCCTGCTCGCCGCGTTCGACTCGTCGAACGATCCGCTCGCGGCCGGCGGCGGCGCGCTGCTCGGCGTCGTTCTCGCCGTGGCGATCGGCTACGGCATCTACCGCGGCGGCATCCGCCTGAACCTGACGCGCTTCTTCCGGGCGACCGGGCTCGTTCTCGTCCTGGTCGCGGCGGGGCTGGTGGCGACGGCGCTCCACACCGCACACGAGGCCGGCTGGTTGAACAGCCTCCAGGGCCAGACCGTCGATCTTCGCTGGCTGGTCGGTCCCGGCACAGTGCGCGCATCGCTGCTCACGGGGCTGCTCGGCTTCCAGCCGCGTCCGGTGGCCGCGGAGGCGCTCGGCTACCTGGTCTACGCGATCCCGGTGGCGATCTACGTGCTCTGGCCGTCGGGGCTTCGGCTTCGGCGCGAACGGGCGTCGCAACCGTACCCCGCCGGGCGCACGGCATGACCGGGCGCACGGGGCTTCTGGCCGCGACGTGCGTCGCGGCGGCGCTTGCGCTGGCCGGATGCGGCGGCGGGGACCGTCAGAAGTCGGCCAAGGGCCGCTCCGTCGACGTCAAGCTCACCGACGCCGGGTGCGAGCCGGCGGAGCTTCGCCTCGCTGCCGGTCCGACGACCTTCGAGGTCGCCAACGAAGGCGCGGACGCGGTCACGGAGTTCGAGATCCTCGACGGCGACCACATCCTCGGCGAGGTCGAGAACGTCGCGCCGGGCCTCTCCGGGCACTTCTCGCTGACCTTGAAGCCGGGCCGCTTCACGATGTACTGCCCGGGCGGAAAGACCGAGCGCAGCCCGCTGGTCGTCACCGGCACGGCCGGCGCGGCGAGCCCGGCGGCCGTTGCGGCGACAGCCCGCTACCGGCGCTACATGGAGGCCCAGACGACGCTGCTGACCGCGCAGACGCGCCGGTTCGTCCGGCGGCTGCAGGTCGGGGACGTCGCGGGCGCCAAGGCGGCGTACGCCGACGCCCGCATCCCGTACGAGCGGATCGAGCCCGTGGCCGAGAGCTTCGGCGACCTCGATCCGGCGATCGACGCCCGCGCCGGTGACGTCCGGAAGGCGCAGTGGACGGGCTTCCACCCGCTCGAGCAGTTCCTCTGGGTGCGCGGAGCGACCGGCCCGGAGAAGCTCCGGAAGAAGCTGCTGGACGACGTCCTCGACCTCCAGCGCCGAGTGAAGACGATCCGGCTCGAGCCGGCGCAGGTCGCGAACGGCGCCGTCGAGCTCCTCGGCGAGGTCTCCAAGTCGAAGATCACGGGCGAGGAGGAGCGCTACTCGCACATCGACCTCGTCGACTTCGAGGCGAACGTGCAGGGGGCGAAGGCCGCGTTCGCATCGGTTCGCGATCTCGTCGCCGCCAGGCGGCCGGCGCTGGCGACGGAGATCGACAGCCGGTTCGCGGACGTCGAGGCGGCGCTGGGGCCCTACCGCACCCCCACGGGCTTCATCTCCTACACGGCCCTGTCGAAGGCCGACACCCGTGCCCTGAGCCGGTCGATCGACGCGCTGGCGGAACCACTCTCCCAGGTGGGGGCGACCGTCGCGGGGCAGTGAGCGGGAAGCTCACACGAGGGCGGCTGCTGGCGGCCGGAGCGGTCGGCGCCGGCGTCGCGCTCGGGGGCGTCGGCGTCGAGCGGCTCGCGGCGGGCGGCGGCGACGCCGCCGCCGAGCCCGTTCCCTTCTACGGCGACCGGCAGGCCGGGATCGCGACTCCGGCGCAGGACCGCCTGCACTTCGCCGCGTTCGACATCGTCACGGAGTCGAAGTCCGAGCTGCGGCGCCTGCTGCGCGCGTGGACGGAGGCGGGCGCGCGGATGTCGCGAGGCGAACCCGTGGGCGAGACCGGCCGGCGCCTGGCGCCGCCGGTCGACACCGGCGAGGCGGCCGGGCTGTCGGCGGCGCGCCTGACGGTCACGTTCGGCTTCGGCCCGACGCTGTTCGACCGCTTCGGCCTCGAGCGGTCGCGGCCCGCGGCGCTCGTCGACCTGCCCCCCTTCGCGGGCGACGACCTCGACCCGGAGCGCTCCGGCGGCGACATCGCCGTCCAGGCCTGCGCGGACGACCCGCAGGTCGCCTTCCATGCCGTCCGCAACCTCGCTCGGATCGGCCGCGGCGCCGTGGTGATGCGCTGGTCGCAGCTCGGATTCGGCCGCACCTCCTCCACCAGCCGCGAGCAGGAGACGCCGCGCAACCTGATGGGCTTCAAGGACGGCACGAACAACGTCAAGCTCGAGGACGGCCGGGCGCTGACCGACCACGTGTGGGTGCCGGCGGACGCCGAGCCGAGCTGGCTGCGCGGCGGCGCCTTCATGGTCACGCGTCGGATCCGGATGCTGATCGAGGTCTGGGACCGCGCGAGCCTCGACGACCAGGAGCGGACGATCGGGCGGCGCAAGCAGAGCGGCGCGCCGTTCGGCCGCACCGACGAGTTCGACCCGGTGGCGCTGGCGAGGACGCCCGTCGACGCGCACATCCGGCTGGCCGCGCCTGCCGAGAACGGCAATCGGCGGATCCTCCGCCGCGGCTACTCGTTCACGGACGGGATGGACGTCGAGCTAGGCCAACTCGACGCCGGTCTCTTCTTCATCAGCTACCAGCAGGACCCGGCCGCCTTCGTCGAGCTCCAGCGGCGCCTCGCGTCGTCGGACGCGCTCAACGAGTACATCAAGCACACGGGCAGCGCACTCTTCGCCTGCCCGCCCGGAGCGCAGGCCGGCGGCTATGTCGGCGAGACCCTCCTGGGCTAGGACTAGGCTCACCCGGTGGCGTTCGCCGCCGTCTATCCGCTCGTCTCCGCCCGGGCCGTCGCCCGGCCGTTCACCTACGAGGTGCCCGAGGACGTCGGCTGCGGGGCGGTCGTCTCGGTGCCGTTCGGGCGGTCGCGCGTCCGCGGCGTGGTCGTCTCGACCGGCGAGCCGCCGCCGCCGGGGGTCGAGGCGGCGCCGATCGCCGGTGTCCTCGACGAGCTGCCGCCGGCGCTCGTCGAGCTCGCGCTCTGGGTCGCCGACTACTACGGCTCGACCCCGGCACGGGCGCTCGAGCTGGTCGCGCCGCGGGCCCGCCGGCGGCGCGGCGAGCGGCGCGAGACACCTGCGGGCCTGGCGGGCGAGCCCGCGCCCGCGGAGCTGACGCCGGAACAGTCGGCGGCCGTGGCGGCGATCGTCGCGGCGATGGATGGCGGCGGCGCCCGTTACCTCCTGTACGGCGCAACCGGTAGCGGCAAGACCGAGGTCTACCTGCAGGCCTGCGCCGCGGCGCTCGAGCGTGGCCTCGGAGCGATCGTGCTCGTGCCCGAGATCGCGCTCACTCCCCAGGCCGTCGGCCGCTTCCAGGCGCGCTTCGGAGCGCGGATCGCGCTGCTCCACTCGGGGCTGACGGAGGCGGAGCGCCGCGACGAGCGGGAGCGGATCGCCTCCGGGGATGCCCGCGTGGTCGTCGGCGCCCGCTCGGCCGTGTTCGCGCCGGTCCGCGGCCTCGGGCTGATCTGCGTCGACGAGGAGCACGACGCCTCCTACAAGCAGGAGTCGGATCCCCGCTACGACGCGAGAACGGTCGCCGCCAAGCGCGCCTCGCTCGAGGGAGCGGTGGCCGTGTTCGGGAGCGCGACGCCGAGGCCCGAGAGCTGGGCGGCGCTCGAAAGGCTCGAGCTCGGCGGCCGGCTGGGCGGCAAGCTGCCGCCGGTGCGCGTCGTCGACCTGCGGCGGGAGCAGGGCTATCCGCTCTCCGCACCGCTGCTCGCCGAGCTCGGCCGCATCGCCGAGCACGGTGGCAAGGCGATCCTGTTGTTGAACCGCCGCGGGCTCGTCCCGGCGATCCACTGCCGGACGTGCGGCGTCACGCGCCGCTGCCCGAACTGCGACGTTGCGCTGGTCCTCCACGGCGACGGGGATCTTCGTTGCCACCACTGCGCCCACGCCGAGCCCGCGCCGGAGCTCTGTCCCGAGTGCGGATCGGCCGAGCTCGCCCGGCTCGGCGCCGGCACCCAGCGGCTCGAGCGGGAGCTTGCCGCCCGTCTCCCCCACTTGGAGCTGATTCGCCTGGACGCCGACTCAAGCGACCCGTCGACGGCGCTGGAACGGTTCGCCGCGGCGGACCGAGCGGTGCTGCTCGGCACGCAGATGGTCGCCAAGGGCCACCATTTCGGAGGCGTCGCGCTCGCCGCCGTGGTCGACGCCGACGCGGGTCTCGCGTTCCCCGACTTCCGCGCGGAGGAGCGCACGTTCCAGCTGCTCACGCAGCTCGCGGGCCGCAGCGGCCGCGACGCACCGGGCCGTGTCCTGATCCAGACATTCCAGCCCGACGCGCGGCCCGTCGAGCTCGCCGCCCGGCACGACGTCGGCAGGTTCCTCGCGGGCGAGCTCGAGCGGCGGGAGGCTCTCGGGTATCCGCCGTTCGGGCACCTGGTGCGGATCGTCGTCTCCGGCCCGGAGGCCGACGCGCCAATGCGGGCCTTGCAGGAGCTGAAGGAGGCTCTCGGCGATGCCGACCTCCTCGGTCCGGCGCCGATCCTGCGGCTGCGCGGGCGCCGGCGCGCGCAGCTCGTCGCCAAGACCGACCGGCCGGGCGCGCTGGCGGCGCGAGCCGGGCGGGCGCTCGCCGCGGCGGCGCCTGCGATGCGCAAGGCCGGCCTGACCGTCGTCGTCGACGTCGACCCGCAGAGCCTCTGAAATACACTGACCGCGCTGTGAGCGAGGAGCACGGGCAGGTCATCGACGAGGAGCTGAGCGCCGAGAACGAGGCGAGGCGAAGGCTCGCGCTCGCCCAGATCCGCCAGTGGCCCGACCCGGTGCTGAAGCTCAGGGCCGAGGGGGTGGAGGCGTTCGACGACGACCTTCGCCGTCTGGTCGAGCGCATGCAGGTGCTGATGGCCGAAGCGCGCGGCATCGGCCTCGCCGGGAACCAGGCGGGTGTGCTGCGCCGCGTGTTCGTGTTCCAGATCGAGGACGAGGACGGGCCGCGGGCCGCCGTCAACCCGACGATCGTCGATCCCAGCGAGGAGCTGGAGACGGCCGACGAGGGTTGCCTCTCGATGCAGGGGGTGCTCGTGCCGGTGGAGCGGCCGCGGGCGGTGACGCTGGAGGCGCACGACGTCGAGGGCGCGTCGTACCGGCTCGAGCTGGAGGGGCTCGCCGCACGGGTCGTCCAGCACGAGCTCGACCACCTCGACGGTGTCCTGATCCTCGAGCGCACAACGCCCGAGGCCAGGCGCGAGGCGATGGCGGCGTTGCGCCCTCAGCCGATCCTGGGCTAGCGGTGCGGCTCGGCTTCGCGGCCAGCGCGCCGTTCGGGGCGGACGTGCTCGAGCGGCTGGCCGCGCGGCACGAGATCGCGTTCTGCCTGACGCAGCCGGACGCGCCGGCGGGGAGGGGGAGAGGGTTGCGGCCGGCGCCGGCCAAGTTGACCGCTTTGCGGTTGGGTATTCGAGTCGTCGAGAGTCTCGAAGACACTCTCGACGAGCCCACGATCGTGCTGGTCGCGTACGGTCGCCTGATCCCGCGCGATCTGCTCGACCGGCACCTTTGGCTGAACGTGCATCCATCTCTCCTGCCGCGCTGGCGCGGGGCCGCGCCGGTCGAGCGGGCGATCATGGCCGGCGACACGGAGACGGGCGTGACCGTGATCAAGCTGGTCGAGGAGCTGGATGCGGGCCCGATCGCGGCGCAGGAGCGATTTCCGATCCGCCCGGAGGACGACGCCGGCGCCGTGTACGACCGGGCGGTTCCGCTTGCGGTCGAGCTGCTCGAGGCTGTGCTGGCTGAGCCCGAGTTCACGCCCCAGCCGGACGAGGGCGTGACATACGCAGAGAAGATCGGGCCGGAGGATCGCGCACTCGACGTCTCCAGGCCGGAGGAGGCGGTGAACCGCGTGCGGGCGCTGTCCCCACACATCGGCGCGCGCGCCGAGCTGGAGGGACGGCCGGTGGTGGTCTGGAAAGCGCGGGTCGGCGACGGCAGGTTCGTCCCGGTCGAGGTGCAACCGCCGGGCGGCCGGCGCATGGAGTACGAGACATGGCTGCGCGGGCTGCGGTAAGCCCGGCGCGTCGAGCGGCCTACCTCGTCGTCCTCCGCGTCTTCGAGGACGACGCCTATGCCGACCGTGCGTTCGCCTCTGCCGCCGAAGGGCTCGACGCGCGCGACCGGGCGCTGGCGCAGCAGATCGCTTACGGGACCGTCCAGCGCGTCAGGATGCTCGACCACGCGATCGAGGCGCTCGGACGCCGGCCGGTGCGGAAGCTCGACCCGCCGGTCAGAACGGCGCTCCGGCTGGGGGCCTACCAGCTCGGCTACCTCGACGGCGTTCCTGCGCATGCCGCCGTGAACGAGTCGGTCGAGCTGGTGCGGGCGGCACGACTCGAACGGGCGGTGCCGTTCACGAACGCGGTAATGCGGCGCCTGTCCGAGGGGCTCGGAGCGCTGCTCGCGTCGCTTCCCGAGGGGCCGCTGAAGCACTCGTACCCCGACTGGATCTACGAGACGTGGCGACGGGACTGGGGCGAGGAGGAGGCGCTGGCGCTGATGCAAGCGCAGAACGAGGCCCCCGAAACCGTGGTCCGGCTGGTGCGCGGCGAGATCGAGGGTGAGCCGACCGACGTGCCTGGGGCCTGGCGCGTGGCGCGGGTGGACGAACGTGCGCTCGACGAGGGCCGGATCTGGCCGCAGAGCCGCGGCTCGCAGCTCGCCGGTCTCGCCGTCGGCTCCCATTCCGGCGACCGAGTGCTCGACCTCTGCGCCGCGCCCGGCGGCAAGGCGACGATGCTCGACGGCGAGGTGACGGCGGTCGAGCTGCACGAGGGCCGCGCGCGGGAGCTCGAAGAGAACGCCCGCAGGCTCGGCGCCACGAACATCCGGGTCGTCAACGCCGACGGGCTGGCGCTGCCGCCCGAGCTCGACGGTTTCGACTGCGCGCTCGTCGACGCGCCCTGCTCCGGGCTCGGCGTGCTCGCCGCGCGGCCCGACCTGCGCTGGCGCGCGCAGCCGCTGCCCGAGCTCCAGCTCGCGCTCCTGCGGGCGGCCGCGGCCCGGGTGAGGCCGGGCGGGACGGTCACGTTCTCGGTCTGCACGCTGAACGCCGACGAGAACGAGGCGGTCGTGGACGCATCGGGCCTCGGCGCCGTCGACCTCGGCGCGGAGTGGCCCGAGTTCCGCCATCCGAAACGGCCCGAGTTCCTGCTCACCACGCCCCACCGTCACGGGACGTCCGGGTTCTTCGTGGCGCGGCTGCTGGTCTGACCATGTGGACGAATCGCTGCACAAACGTTTCACCCCCAGTCTCAGAGACTGGGTGGCAAACGCAACGAGCGCGGCAGTCGTAAGATCGGCCGCGTGGGCTGGGACGACTGGATCCGGACCGTCGAGATCGAGCCGTCGCTGTACGCGGCCGACTTCTCGCAACTCGGCCACGACGTCGACGTGCTGCTTCGCGCGGGCGCCCGGATCCTCCACTTCGACGTGGGCGACGCGCACTTCGTCGAGCCCGTCACGATGGGGCCGATCGTGCTCCGGTCGATCGCGCCGCTCGTCCACGAGGCGGGCGGGGTGGTCGACGTTCATCTGATGGTCGACGACCCGGCGCATCATTTCTCCGCGTTCCAGGAAGCCGGCGCCGACAGCGTCACCTTCCACGTCGAGGTCGCCGACGACCCGGCAGCGCTCGCCGCGACTGCGCGCGAGCACGGCTTCCAGGTCGGCCTCGCCTTCAAGCCGGAGACGGCGGTGGAGGAGGTCGCTCCGCACGCGGATGCCTTCGACCTCGTCCTCTGCATGAGCATCCACCCCGGCTACTCCGGCCAGGAGTTCATGCCGGAGGCGGTCGGCCGGATCGAGCAGCTGCGCTCGCTCGTCCCCGAGCACGTGCACGTCCAGGTGGACGGCGGGATCTCCCACGACAACGTCCGCACGGTCTACGACGCCGGGGCCGACCTGATCGTCTGCGGCTCGGCGATCTTCGGCCGTGAAGACCTGCCCCGCGCATACCGGCGCCTCGTCCAGGCGCTCGCATGACTCACCTCGAGCGGGCAATCGAGCTCGCCGAGCGCGGGCGCGGTACGACTCGGCCGAACCCGCTGGTCGGCGCGGTCGTCGTCGTCGGAGACGAGGTGCTCGCCGAGGGCTGGCACGAGCGCAAGGGCGGCCCGCACGCCGAGGTGGTCGCGCTCGAAGCAGCCGGCGACCGCGCCCGCGGAGCGGCGCTCTACGTGACGATGGAGCCCTGCGCGCACCACGGCACGACGCCGCCGTGCACCGAAGCGGTGCTGCAGGCGGGGGTGGCGAAGGTGGTCGCCGGCTCGCTCGACCCGAACCCGGATGCGGGCGGTGGCCTGGACCTGCTCGCTGCAGCCGGCGTCGAGGTCGAGCACGCCGACTCGTTCGAGGCGCGGGCCCAGAACGACGCCTGGCGCACCTGGATCTCGACGAGACGGCCGTTCGTCACGCTCAAGCTGGCGGTCACTGTCGACGGCCGAGTGACCGTCCCCGACTCGCGCTGGGTGACCGGCGAGGAGAGCCGGCGCCGCGTGCACGAGCTGCGCGCGGCCTCCGACGCGGTCGCTGTGGGCATGGGCACGGTCCGCGCGGACGACCCACGACTCGACGCGCGCGACGTGACCGCGGAGCGCCAGCCGCGCCGGGTCGCCTTCGGCCGCGGCCCGCTGCCCGAAGGCTCCGAGCTCGAGCTGCTGTCGGGACCGCTCGAGGACGAGCTCCGCCGCCTGGGCGAGCAGGGCGTCCAGTCGCTGCTCCTCGAGGGCGGGCCGACGCTGGCCACCGCCTTCCTGAAGCGCGACCTCGTCGACCGGCTGCTCGTGTTCGTCGCCCCGACCATCGCCGGCGAAGGGCAGCGCATGCTCGGAGCGCTCGCCGGTCCCGTCGAGCTCCACCATCTCCGCGCCGAGCCCGTCGGTGCCGATGTCCTCCTCGATGCCTACGTCCATGAGCCCTGAGGACCGGCTGGTCAGCCTCCTGTCGCACTGGCTCGCGCGGCACGTCGGCAACGGCGAGCTCCGGGCCGAGATCGAGGCGGCAGGCCGGGACGGGCTGTCGCGCGAGCAGTCGGAAGCCGTGGACGAGCTGGTCGCCGAGCTCGAACGCGCCGGCCCGAACGGCCGTGGCGACCTGGAGATGGTCGTCCGAGAGACGCTCGAGGCGCTGGCGCTCGGCTAGCGCCCGATCGGGACGACGAGCTTGCGGTACGCAGCGCGGCTGCGCGGTTGGCGGGCGATGTCCCAGGGCGAGTTCGGCCGCCCGTTGTAGTAGGCGAGCAGCTCGACTCGCCGGTGCGTCCGGACGAAATCGACCATCCGGGCGACGAAGGCGGGGTCGTCGAAGCCCCAGTTCGCCCATTCGGCGATGGCGTACGGCTTGTTGGGGTGGGCCGCGTAGAGCTGGTCGTTGGCGTCCCAGGCGGCACTGTGGTTGATGTTGTAGAGATCGTTGGCGACGACGTCGACGTACGCGTCGCCCGGGTAGTAGGCGGCCGCGCTGTTGCCGCTGACGTCGGGGCTCCCGTATCCCTGCGGGTTCCAGACCACCCGCACGCGAGAGACCGGGCTCGTCGCCAGCTCGCCGGTTCGCGCAGGCGGCAGGCCGAGGCGGCGCAGCTTCGCGTTCAGGGTGCCGGCCGGCCCGCCGTGGACGATCAGGTACACGCGCGCGAACGCCTTCTTGAACGCGGCCGTCGAGTTGGACGCGCCTCGTGACGAGCCGTCCTGGTTGTAGGCGCAGTAGGCGTTCCAGTGGCCGTTCATCTCGGGGAAAGGCCTGACGTAGACGAGGCCGCCGTGCGCGGCGACCGCCTGGTTGACCTCGGCGAGCCAGGAGTCGCCGCGGCCCTGGGCGACGTCGTGGGAGGTCAGCGAGCCGGACTCGATGCCCAGCATCGGCACCTCGCCCATCGCGGCGAGGATGTTCGACACGGGGCCCTGGCCGAAGCCCGCGATCACGTGGCCGACGCGGGTGTGCTGGCCGGTCAGCTGGTCGAAGCGCTCCCGGCCTCCGAGCAGGCCGAGCAGCACGGGACGCAGTGTCGCCCGGCCGTCGGCAGCGGTGCCGCGCTCCGTCGAGGACGCGGCTCCGATCGCGACCGCGACCGTCAGGACGACGACGAGCAGGCGCCGGTGCATGGGCAAGCTTCGCCTTTCGGTGGCGCCGCAGTCAAGCGGTCGGACTAGCCTTCGTCCATGTTCACGGGGTTGGTGCGCGAGGTCGGCAAGGTCGTCTCGTTCGAGGACGGACGCCTTCGCGTCGAGTCGACGATCGCCGCGTCCGTCGGCGACTCCGTCGCGATCGACGGTGTCTGCCTGACCGTGGTCGACGGCGATCGCAGCACGCTCGCGTTCGACGCGGTGCCCGAGACGCTCGCCCGCACGACGCTCGCGGCGCTCGGACCCGGTGAGCCGGTCAACCTCGAGCCGGCGCTGCGCGCGGGTGAGGCGCTCGGCGGCCACTACGTCCAGGGCCACGTCGACGGCGTCGGCCGTGTCCGCTCCGTGGACGACGAGGGCGAGGGCAGGCGCGTCTGGTTCGACGCGCCGCCCGGGCTCCTCCGGTACTGCGTGGAGAAGGGCTCGATCGCGGTCGACGGCGTGTCACTGACCGTCGCCGGCCTCGACGACGACGGATTCGCGGTCGCGCTCGTCCCTCACACGCTCGAGGCGACCACGCTCGGCAAGGCCGCGTCCGGAGACGCGGTCAACCTCGAGGCCGACGTGCTCGCCAAGTACGTGGAGAGGCTCGCGGGGCTACGATCTGACGATGGCGACGGCAGCTGAACGGCGCACGTTCGCGTCGATCGAAGACGCGATCGAGGACGTCCGCAACGGGAAGTTCGTGGTCGTCGTCGACGACCCGAACCGCGAGAACGAGGGCGACCTCGTGATCGCCGCCCAGTTCGCCACGCCGGAAGCGATCAACTTCATGGCCATGCACGCCCGCGGCCTGATCTGCCTCTGCCTGACCGAGGAGCGTTGCGACGAGCTCGGCCTGCGACAGATGACCGACCACAACGAGGCCCCGCTCGGCACCGCCTTCACCGTCTCGGTCGAGGCGCGCGAGGGCGTCACCACCGGCATCTCCGCCGCCGACCGCTCGCGCACCATCCAGGTCGCGATCGACCCGAAGTCGACGCCGCACGACCTGGTCACGCCCGGCCACGTCTTCCCGCTGCGCGCGCGCGACGGCGGCGTCCTGCGGCGTTCCGGACAGACCGAGGCCTCGGTCGACCTGGCGCGCCTGGCCGGCCTCTACCCCGCCGGGGTCGTCTGCGAGATCATGAACGAGGACGGGACGATGGCCCGCGTCCCCGACCTGGTCACCTACTGCGGACACCACGAGCTCAAGCTCGTCAGCGTCGCCGACCTGGTCGAGTACCGGCGCCGGCACGAGAAGCTCGTCTCGCGCGAGATCGCGGTGCGGCTGCCGACGGAGTACGGCGAGTTCCAGGCGGTCGCCTTCCGCGAGAAGCTGACGGGCAAGCACCACGTCGCACTCGTGCACGGCGACGTCGACGGCGCCGACGACGTCCTCGTCCGTGTCCACTCCGAGTGCCTGACGGGCGACGTCTTCCACTCGCAGCGCTGCGACTGCGGCGACCAGCTCGACACCGCCCTGCGGCGCATCGCCGACGAGCCCTGCGGCGTCCTTCTGTACATGGCCCAGGAGGGGCGCGGCATCGGCCTTCTGAACAAGCTCAAGGCGTACGAGCTCCAGGAGCAGGGGCTGGACACGGTCGACGCCAACCTCGCGCTCGGCTTCGCCGCGGACGAGCGGGAGTGGGGAATCGGCAACCAGATCCTCGCCGACCTCGGCCTGAGCACGATCAGGCTCCTGACCAACAACCCGAAGAAGGTCTCCGGGCTGGAGGCATACGGGCTGCAGGTCACGGAGCAGGTGCCGATCGAGGTGGCGCCCAACGACGAGAACCTGCGCTACCTGCGGGCGAAACGTGAGAAGCTCGGGCACCGGCTCCACCACCAGGACCTCAAGTTCGAACCCGACGCGGAAGCGTGAGCGACAACCTCGACGAATCCCAGGACTGGCCGCTGCGCGACTACTCCTCGCGGCTGCGGCCCCCGCGGCCCACGGACGAGCCGGCGGAGACCGATCAGGAGTCCGCTTCCGAGGTCGAGCCGGAGCCGTCGTTCGACCCGCCTCCGACGCCCTCTTCGTCCGACGTCGAGGTGCTGTACGACGAGGACGACCCGATGCCGGCGGCGGCCGACGAGCCCGCCGCTCCCGAGGGACCGCCCGCGGAGGGTCTTGTCCCCGAAGAACCAGCCGCCGAGCCTCCGCAGTCTCTCCCCGAAGAAGCAGCCGCCGAGTCTCAGCAGGGACTGATCCCGGAGGGGTCCATCCCCGCAGAAACGGCCCCCGCTCCGGCCGAGGAAGACGAACCGGAAGCAAGTGCGCCGGAACCAGAACCAGAACCGGAACCGGAACCAGAACCAGAACCAGAACCACAGCACGCCGAGGGCGACCTGCGCATCCCCGACGGCATCTCCGTGCTCGAGGGCTCGCCGAACGGCAACCGGCGAACGGTTGCGATCGTCATCAGCAAGTTCAACGGCGAGATCACCGGCAGGCTGCTCGACTCTGCGATGACCGCGCTCGACGAGGCCGGGGTCTCGCGCGACGCGGTGCTGGTCATGCCTGTTCCCGGCGCGTTCGAGCTGCCGATCGCGGCGATGGCGCTTGCGAAGACGCGCCGCTACTCCTGCGTGATCGCGCTCGGTTGCGTGATCCGCGGCGAGACGCCGCACTTCGACTTCGTCGCCAGCGAAGCGGCGAGCGGGCTTCAGCTGGCCGGGATCGAGACCGGTGTGCCCGTCTCGTTCGGCCTGCTCACCTGCGACACCGCCGATCAGGCGGAGGAGCGGGTCGAGCGCGGCGGCTGGGCGGCGCGCACCGCGCTCGAGATGGCCGACGCGTTCGCGCAGCTGCGCACCGCAGTGGCGCGGGGCTAGACGCACCGCCGCTACACTTTCCGGCCGCATGTCGAAGATCTGCTCCGTCTGCGGGAAGAAGCCCTCGTTCGGTCACAACCGGAGCCACTCGATGGTGGCGACCAAGCGCCGCTTCGACCCGAATCTCCAGCGCGTCCGCATCGTCGTGGACGGCACGCCGAAGCGTGCGTACGTCTGCACGCGCTGCCTGAAGAGCGGCAAGGTCACCAAGGCCTAGCAACCGCGAGCGGCCCCTTCGGGGTCTAATCTCGCGCAGTGGATTTCGTCCTTGCCTCGTCCGATCTCGGTCGGGTCGCGATCACGGGAGACGCCGTCGCCCAGATCGTCGGCCTGACGGCGGCCGAGTGCTACGGGGTCGTCGGCACCACCACGACGGGTCGGCTCGGACGGCTGCTGGCGCGAGACCGGACGACGCGCGGCATCGAGGTCTCGGGCGACGAGCACGGGTTGTCGATCGCCCTGCACGTGGTCGTCGAGCACGGCCTCAACCTGGCCGAGGTCGCATCGACCGTGAGCAACCGCGTCGCCTACGAGGTCGGGCGGATGACCGGCCTGGAGATCTCGGCGGTCGAGGTGCACATCGACGCGGTGAAGGCTTCGGCATGAACGGGGACCTCGACGCGATCCGTCGCCTCGCCGGTCCGACGATCGCCGCTCTGGAGGCGAGCCGCAGCCGGATCGACGACCTCAACGTCTATCCGGTTCCCGACGGGGACACCGGCACGAATCTGACGCTGACCGTGCGCGCGGTGCAGGAGGCCCTCGAGCAACTCGACGACGCGGACCGCGAGCGCCTCGCTCACGAGATCGCGCGGGCCGCCCTGATGGGCGCGCGCGGCAACTCGGGCGTGATCCTGTCCCAGATCGTCCGCGGGTTCGCCGACGTCGTCGGCCATGCGTCCGTGATCGACTCGCCCGCGCTCGCGCGCGCGTTCCGCTCGGCAAGCGACGCCGCCTACCGGGCGGTGCGCAAGCCGGTCGAGGGCACGATGCTGACCGTGATCCGCGAGCTGGCCGAGGAGGCCGAGGCTCAGGCGCGACCCGACCTGGCCGTCGCCGACCTGCTGCGCGCGCTCGTGCGCCGCGGCGAGGACGCGCTCTCGCGAACGCCGGAGCACCTCGAGATCCTGCGCCAGGCGGGCGTCGTCGACGCCGGCGGCGCGGGCCTGCTCGAGCTGGTTCGCGGGTTGACCGCGGCCGTCACCGGCGAGGCGCCGGCGGAGCCGCCCCCCGGTCTCGAGGACGTCGGGCTCGACGCGATCCACCAGGAGCTCTCGCAGTACCGCTACTGCACCGTCTTCGTGGTCGAGGGCGACGGGCTCGACCGCGACGCGGTGGAGCGCGAGCTCGAGCCGCTCGGCGACTCCCTGATGGTGGTCGGTGACGAGTCCGCTCTGAAGGTGCACGTGCACACGGACGACCCGGGCGCCGCCCTCAGCCTCGGCGCCGCCGCCGGCGTGCTCGAGGGGATCGAGATCGCGAACATGCACCGCCAGACCGAGCAGCGGGAGAGCCGCCTGCTCGAGCTCGTGCCGGACCCGCGCGAGACCGAGGTTGTCGCCGTCGTCGCCGGCGAGGGCAACGCACGCCTCTTTCGAAGCCTCGGGGTCACGAGCATCGTCGAAGGCGGGCAGTCGATGAACCCGTCGACCGCCGACATCCTCGCCGCCGTGGACGCGACCTCCGCGCCCGGGGTGGTCGTGCTGCCGAACAACTCGAACGTGATCCTCTCGGCCGAGCAGGCGGCCGCTCACGCCGCCAAGCCGGTGCTGGTCGTCGGAACGCGCTCGATCCCGGCCGGGGTCGCAGCGATGGTCGCCTACGACGGCACGCGCGCGGCGGCGGACAACGCAACCGAGATGGCAGACGCGGTCGCGGGCGTCGCCACCGGCGCGGTCACCACCGCCTCGCGCGCCGTGCAGCTCGACGGGCTCGCGGTGGACGCAGGAGCGTTCCTCGGACTGCTGGAGGGCGAGCCGGTCGCCGGCGGGCAGGCGTTCGACGAGGTGGCCGCCGCCGTCGTCGCGCGGCTGCTGGCGGAGCCGCGCGAGGTGCTGACCCTCCTGACCGGAGAGAGCGCGCCGCCGCTGAACGGGCTGCTCGGCCGGATCGCCGAGTCGCACCCGGAAGTCGAGGTCGACGTCCAGGATGGGGGCCAGCCTCACTACCAGCTGCTCCTGTCGGCCGAATAGCATCGAGCAGTGCATGGCCGTCCGGGTGCTGGTGATCGAGGACAATGACGTGTTCCGCAACGCGCTCGAGGTCCTGCTCGCGCTCGACGCCGACATCGAGATCGCCGGCTCGGAGCCGGACGGG
>Ga0070683_100000834_pt1 | contig 22848 bp, 14 predicted proteins | sample KBSC713LmetaG_FD_64662 | JGI IMG/M metagenome (GOLD analysis project Ga0070683, IMG submission 64662) | Corn rhizosphere microbial communities from Kellogg Biological Station, Michigan, USA - KBS C7.1-3L metaG | ecosystem: Host-associated > Plants > Roots > Rhizosphere ... | reverse complement strand
CCCAAAACGATGGCTGCCGACGCGAATCCGGGGTTTGAAGTCGCCACCATCAAGCCCGCCAGACCGGAGGGGCGTTTTTCCCTTACCGTGAACCGAAGCGGCATGCTGAACACGACCAGTACCACTGTCGCCGATCTGATTAAGTTCGCCTACGACCTGCATCCGCGTCAGATCACCAAAGGACCGGCGTGGCTCGAATCGGAAAAGTACGATATCACGGCGAAGCCCGATACCGAGGGAATACCCAATCCCACGCAGCTGAAATTGATGGTCCAGAAGCTTCTAAAGGAGCGCTTCCAGCTCACTTTTCATAACGAGAAGAAAGAGTTGTCCGTATATGCGATTACAGTCACGAAGACCGGACCGAAGCTCACCAAGAACGAGAGCGGAGGCAATCTCCCCGGCTACGGCGGAGGGCGTGGGACCTTCATTGTCAGGAATTCTTCCATCGCGGAATTCGGCCATATTTTGCAGGCCAACATCTTGGAGCAGCCGGTCGTGGATCAAACCGGACTCGGCGCCACCCGGTACGACTTCACCCTGAAATGGACGCCGGATCCGTCTCAGTCCCAGATTGGCGGTCCCGCGCCGCCAAATGCTCCGCCCCCGGCTGACAATGCCGATACGCCCCCGGACATCTTCACTGCGTTTCAGCAGCAACTGGGATTGAAGCTCGAAAATACCAAGGCTCCCGTCGACGTGATGGTCGTCGACCGCCTGGAAAAACCTTCCGACAATTGACCTCGGGCGCCACTGTCGGCCCCTCTGTCGGACAATGGAGTAGAAACCGGCAGTGGCGCTCTTACTCAACACCAACAAGATCTCGAAATCCTTCGGCGCCGCGCCGTTGTTCCGCGGCGTCTCCCTTAGCATTCAGGAAGGCGACCGCCTCGGCTTGATCGGGCCCAACGGCTCCGGAAAGTCTACCTTGCTGCAAATCCTGGCCGGGCGCATCGAGCCCGACTCGGGCGATCTGGTGCTTCGCGGCGGCACGCGGCTCGCCTATGTTCCCCAGGATTCGAGCTTCGAGCCTGGCGAGACCATCCGCGGCGTGATGCGGCGTGCCATGCGCTCCATCGGACTCCCGCAATCGGAATGGCAGGCTCGCGAGGCAGAAACGTTGGGCCGCTCTGGCTTTCGCGATTTCGATGCCCCAGCCGAAACGCTTTCCGGAGGCTGGCGCAAGCGGCTCTCCATCGCCGAAGCGCTGGTGCAGAAACCGGAGATCGTCCTGCTCGACGAGCCCACCAATCACCTGGACCTGGCCGGCATCGAGTGGCTGGAAAAGCTCCTCCAAAGTGCGTCCTTCGCCTGCGTGATCGTCAGCCACGATCGCTACTTCCTCGAAAACGTCCCGACCCGAATGGCCGAACTGAGCCGCGTCTATCCCGACGGGATGTTCTATGTTGCCGGCAATTACAGCGCCTTTCTGGAACAGAAGGTCGAGTTCCTGCATGCCCAAGCTCAACGCCAGAGCGCCCTGGAGAACCGCGTGCGCATCGAGATGGAGTGGCTGCGACGAGGTCCCAAGGCGCGCGCCACCAAGGCCAAAGCGCGCATCGACAACGCCGGCGAACTGATCGCCGAATTGTCCGACCTGAAGTCCCGCAGCCGCACGGCCGACGCCAATTTCGATTTCGTGGCCACCGGCCAGAAGACCAAGCGCCTGATTCATCTGGAAAACGTCGGATTCGGGTTTGACGACAAGAAGTTGTTCGAAGATCTCACTTTTACCATCACCGCCGGGATGCGTGTCGGCCTGGTGGGCGCGAACGGCAGCGGCAAGACCACCCTTCTCCAGCTCTTGCGCGGCGATATCCCGCCGCTTCAGGGGAAGATCGAGCGCGCCGAGAGTCTTCGGATCGTCTACTTCGATCAGCGCCGCCAGATCAATCCGGATCTGTCTCTCCGCCGGGCCCTCGCCCCGGACAGCGATTCGGTGATCTATCGCGACCGCGTGATTCATGTCGCTTCCTGGGCCGCCCGTTTCCTGTTTACCAGTGACCAGCTCGACCAGCCGGTTAATAAGTTGTCGGGAGGCGAGCGGGCGCGCGTCCTGATCGCCAACCTGATGCTGGAGCCGGCTGACCTGCTGCTCCTCGACGAACCCACCAACGATCTCGATATCCCGACGCTCGAAATCCTGGAGGAAAGCCTGCTCGAATTCAAGGGCGCTCTGGTTCTTGTTACTCACGATCGCTATCTGCTCGATCGCGTTTCGACCATCGTCCTGGGTCTCGACGGCGGCGGCAAAGCCGAGCGTTTCGCCGACTATTCCCAGTGGGCTTCCGATCAAACCGCGCGACAACAGGTGAGACCCAAAGCGGTGGCGCACCGTGCGCCCGCGGCTGCGACTCCGAAAAAGAAGCTATCCTACCTTGAAACCCGCGAGTACGAATCCATCGAACAGAGAATTGCTGTATTGGAAGATGCCCTGCACGCCAAGCACATGTCGGTGGAAGAGATTGCGCTCAAGGAACCACGTCTCCTGGAACAACTCTACAAAGAGATCGAGGCCTCGCAGCAGGAAGTCGACCGGTTGTATGCGCGATGGGCCGAGTTGGAAGAAAAAGCGGGCTAAAAAATCATGCAAAGAAGGGCGACCATCGGTTGGCTGATGCTGTTCCTTCCCCTGACCACGCTGTTCTATTGGAAGATCATCCTGACCCGTCAGTTTTCGCTTTTGACAGAGAAAGAATCGGTTAACCAGGGATATTCCTGGATGCAATTCGTGATCACCAGTGTACGGCATGGCATCCTGCCGATCTGGGATCCATATACTCTGTCCGGCCACAGCTTTCTGGGAGAGATGCAGACCGGCGCTTTCTATCCATTTCATTGGCTGCTCGCGCTAATCCCATTTGATAGAAATTCCGTCTTATCTCCGGTGGCCTACCACATTTGGTATGCCGCTACGCATGTCCTGGCGGCGTGGTTTATGTTCGCGCTGATCCGCGAGTTTGGACTATCCCGATTTTCCGCGCTCATCGCCGGCATCTGCTTTTCGTTGGGCGGATTCGTGGCTCACGCAGGCTGGCCCCATATGCTCGAAAGCGGCATTTGGCTGCCGCTCATATTTTTGTTTCTTCTTCGGGCGCTGCGAGCCGCCAGTACCGGGTCGGCGATGATCGATGCTTCTATCGGCGGCCTCATGCTGGGAATGTCGGTGCTCGCAGGCGGACTCCATGTGGTCATCATGGACGTTCTGGTCATCGTGTCGGCCGGGATTTTTTACGCCTGCTGTACCAGCCCGGAGACCGAATTCAAATCCTCGACGCGGATATCGGCCTGGTTTCGCGCAGCAACGGTGGTGACGGTGATTGGCGTAGTGGGGATGGCCGCCGGAGCCATTCAGTTGTTCCCGTCCATGGAGTACAGTGCCAGGGCGTTACGGTTCCTGGGCCGCGCAGGGTCACTGCCGGCTGATCAGAAAATTCCCTACGCCGACATGGACGATCAGCTTTCACCGCAGGGGATCACGCTTCTGGTTGCTCCTTTCGCCTTTAACGGGAATGCCGGGCTCGGGGAAGCCATCAATCCGTATTTCGGAGTTTTTCCTCTGATCGCCGTGGTGATCGGTATCCGGAGGTATTGGTGGAATCGCTGGATGCGGTACCTGACAGGCCTGGCCGTTGCCGCGTTTCTGTATACGTTAGGCAACTTTTCATGGATTCACGGAGTGCTCTACGCTACTGTTCCAAAGTTGTGGGCCATGCGCGAAGCTAGCCGCATGGTTTACGTGGTGGATTTCGCCCTGGCGATTCTGGCCGCCCACGGAGTGGAAGCCCTGATGGTTAGAAAAAGCGACGCCACCAGGGCGAGCGCTGGCTGGCCAGGGTTGAACCGCACCCTTCTCGGCATCATCATCGCCTGCGCCGCGGCACTTTTTGTTCCGGGCATATTCGGGAAACCCGACATGAATCCCTGGAACGCACTTTCGATATTGATGATTTTCGCCTCCTATGGCCTGTTCCAGTACATAGAACGAGGGAATCGCGGTTGGGGCGTGTGCGCGATCATGGTCGGCCTGATAGTCTTCGACCTCAGTACCCGCGACTGGACCGCGCCCAACCGAATCGAAGTCGCCAGGTCCGGTGTCGACCGGATGGACCAGATCCTGAGCGCTCGCCCGGCAGCGCAATTTCTAAAAGCCCAGCCGGGCGTTTTCCGCGTTCTCATTCAGACCGACCCCGTACCGAATATCGGCGACCTGTTCCAGGTTCCCATGATCCAACCCGGCGGCGGCGCGACGCTTCCCATCGATGCCGCGCGCCTGCTGGGTGACACCGATCTCCTGAATGTCCGATATATCCTCACACCGGCCACTGAGCAGAGGCCCGGTGCAATATACCAGGATCGCGCCTGGAAAGTTTACCAGAATCCAAGCGGTTATCCGCGGGCCTGGACGGTGCACGAAACCATGCTCCAGCCTTCCACGGAGAAAGCGGCGGCGCAATTGGGTGAGCCCGGGTTCGACGCCCGCCGAATCGCGCTCACAGAGGCTCCCGTGGCTTTGGAACCGCTGGCCGATGGCGCGCAGGAATCCGCACAGGTGGCCGCGCTCGCGCCTCTGCGAATGGAATTGGAGGTGAATGTCCAAAGCCGCGGTCTCCTGGTGCTGAGCGAGAACTACTATCCGGGTTGGCGCGCCACCGTCGACGGCCAAACTGTTCCTATTTACCGCGTGGATGGCGGACTGCGGGGCGTGATCGTCTCGCCAGGACATAGCCGGGTGGTATTCAGCTATGCTCCTGCATCGGTTTACTGGGGCGGGTTGCTCAGCTTGATGGCGTTCGCCGGAACACTGGTTGCTGTGTGGATCCGTTGGCGCACTTCAGCCCGCGCTGCGGCCAACACGCCGGTCGCTTAATTCTCAACCTTCCTGCGCCGCCTCCGAAGCAGAGCGGCGTCATTCGCCGGGGAAGGATGCATGGGAGCGGGAGGACCGCCCCGGAAGCTATTGACGATATCGTCGATGCCTTCGATCAGCGCGTCCAACATCCAGCGGCGGAACAGCAGCGCTGGGAGGGCGCCGAAAATCACGAGCACGAGCAAGAATCTGGTCTGTTCCATGCTTACTTCAACCTATCAAGCCCCATGTTCCATGAAACGCTGGTGGCGGGGTGGATCCGTTGGCGCGCTTCAGCACGCCCCGCCGGATCCGAATGACGAATCGTTCTCCGCCACCTGCGTTGTTCAACTATTTACTGCGGTGGTGCGTGGAAGCGGCCAACGTACGCTGCTTTGCCGATAACGTGGCCGTCCATTGCCTTCATCAAAGCATCGCGCGTGGTGTTCGCCGGCAAGTCCAGCTTCGTGTCCAATGCGTAGAACTCGAACACGTAGTGATGGAACGGACCGGGACCGGCGCCGGGTCCGAAATAGGCCGGTGCGCCCCTGCCTGCGGCGATCCCTGGGCCGTTGCGAGTCCCATCCGGCAGATCCCCTGAGCCCAGTCCCTCAGGCAACGTCTTGGTTGTGCCGGGGATGTTGAATGCCGACCAGTGCAAGGTATCCACGGTTGTTTTGTTCGAGGAATTCTCGATGTCGTGGAACACGATCGCGTAGGTTTGGAGGGCTTCCGGCGCGGCGGTGGGATTGTTACCGAGACTCCAATGGAACTCGAATTCCGGCGATTTGTTCTCGCCCCGGCCAGCGTTCTTCATGGGAACCTCTCCGCCATCCGCCCAGGCCGGCGATGTGACCGAGAGCACCGGTCGCGGCGGTCCACCCTTTCCTTTGGCTCCGCCAGGCCCCTGCGCCATGAGCATCGCGCCGGATGCCAGGACGGCGATTGTTGAAAGCACGCCTCGTTGTAATGTCATCATCTTCATTCCTATTGTCTCCTCAAGAAAGATCTACGTGCATGATCTCCCATTGTAGTCCTTGCCAGATGAGGTGCCCACCTGGCTTTCCGCATCAGAACGTGAATCGGGCGACCATCTGGCCCTGCCTCTGACCGGTAGTGTTGGCGTTGTTGATATATCCGAAACCGGCCGTAGTCTGGCTGTTCAGATCTCCCGTTACCTTCCGGGTTTGCGTGGCCAACGCATTAGTCGATGCGGCACTGTTTAACATCGTCCGGTTAAACACGTTCGTGAACTCCGCCCGAACTTGCAGACTCATCTTTTCCCGGACATGAAACTCCCGCGCAAGACTCATACTCTCCGCCGGGCGGCGCCGGTCCCGATAATCACTGTAGTAAGCAGCCGACACCCCGTACAGGCCTGGCGGTGGATTCACCCATGCTTTCGGATTCAGCACGAAGGTGGTGTTCGGATCGAAGCAGTGGCAGTTAAGATCCTGCGTGAACAAGGGCTGGCCCGCCACCCGGTTCATTACCGTGGGTTGGAATAGATACGTGGCCAGGCTGGTTGTGGCCTGAGGCACCAGTATAGGAGTTCCGCTGGCGTACCGCAGCAGGGTGCCGATCTGCCAGTCTTTCACGCCCCAGGACAAGGCCTTCTTTAAGGAACCGCCCTGGCCTAATCCAGGCGTGGTGTAACTGCCGGAGAACACCAACTGAAACGGTTGGTCATACACTGAGATGTTCTTCTGGTTGGGCCGATTGAACGGGTCATTGATGTAGACACCGCCGCCGCGGCCGAACTTATCCTCGACGCCGCTGTCCAGGCTCTTTTGCCAGGTGAAATTGGTGCTGAAATCCAGACCATGGGAAAACCGCTTGGTCAATTTCGCTTGGAGCGAATTGTACCAGGTCTTGCCTAACGGTACCCAGTGGTTGTTAGAAAGATCGCTGAATTGGGGATAGGGCCGCAGAGTCTGGGCCACGGTCGACCCAATCGGATAACCCGGGTAGGGCAGCGTAGCGAAGCCTCGCTGGGCGGCAATGGAAGAGAAGAGGGGCGCCGCCAGCAAAGTGCGGTCTCCGGCGCGCGTGGGGTCCAGGCCATATCTCGCCAAGTCTGATGGCTGCACGGAGTTGGGAGCGATGAGGCCGGCCGCATTCCACCACACCCCCAGGTTGCCGACGTAACTGACTTCGGCCAGCAGGTCCCGGACTACTTCCCTTTGGAAGCCGATGCTCCACTGAATCTGCCGCGCGGGCCGCCCGGCATGCCGGTCCATCAACTGCGGAATCGAGGCGGTTGTTCCCGGAAGCGGATACTGGCCCGGATCGAAATTCGGGAAGCTGATCTTGTACGGCAGGCCATCCCGCATGTAATACGCAGGATCTCCGTAAGAAGGTGAGTTGTAGAGGAACTGGGATCCGGAGGAAAAGCCGAAATTGTTATCGTCTGATTTGTTGTAGTTAACGCCCAGCCCGGCGCGCAGAACGGTCTTAGGCGTGATCTGGTAGGCAACTCCCAGCCGCGGACCCCAGGCGTAAGGATAGTTGTGAGCAAGGTCGCAGTTGCAACGGCCGCCTCCGTAACCGTCGTACACCACCGCGCCCAACCTTCCTCCGGCACTGGGGTTGACCGTGCCAGGACCGAATACTCCGTAGTACCCATTCCCGTCCCTCAAATACGTCGCGAAATCGTAACGCAAGCCGTAGTCCAGTGTGAGCTTGCGAGTAACCTTCCAGGTATCCTGAGCAAACCCGGATAGCGTATGGGACCCCATGTGGGTAACCGAGCGAACCGCGGTTTGGCCATTGTTGACCCCGCCCAGAAAGAAACTGGCGTAGTTGAACCCCGGTTGGGCGGCCAGGCTCACTCCGTTGAGAGCCGGAAGCCCGGTCTCGATCGCGGTAAAGGTCAAATAGCCATTCGCATATGTGCCATTGCGATTGAGATAGCCATTCACCAGCAGTTCGCCGCCGAATTTGAGGGTGTGATTGTTTCGCACCCACGTCAGGCTGACGTTGGCCGTGGGCTTGTAGTAATTCACGTTGATGTCTTGTCCCGGGCCCATGCCCGCCGACATGCCTCCCTGGGCGTTGCTCATTCCCCCGAAGACGGGGAACAGGTTGTTGTTCGTTCCGCGCAGGCCGATCAGAGCGACAGGATCGTAACGCTTGTGGGGTTGCCAGTTATGCAGTCCCAGGAGCCCGACGCCAAAATGCAGCAAGACCGACGGCGTCACCGTCTGATCGTAGTTCAGGCGCACGGTGTGCGAGGTGATCAAACTGGGAAGACCACCCCGAATGGGATCCGGCAGGATGTTGACGTTGGGGTTGTCTTGAGAATTGTAGGACCAAAACCCGGAGAGTTTCGCACTTGAGCTGAGCTGGTAGTCGCCCTTGATGGAAGGAATTGTCGTGCTCTTAGGATTGGAGAAGGTTCGAATAAAGTTGTTGGTCAACCCGGCAGTAGTCGGCAGTGGAATCAGGTCTTGGACTCGCTTCGCGACCGGATCCATGTCCGTGAGGGGAACTACGTTGTTAGGGTAAGGATTCCGGTAACGGAGGCCATCCGGTCCAATGAAGTCCGTGGTCGGGTTATAGACGGTATTTTCGAACACCTGCCGGCCCAACCCGTCGGTGGTCACCAGGCGGTTCGTCCGGGCTGCCCCGAAATCGCCTGCACGATAGGCCAGCGTGGGCAATGTCGTAGAGGTGGCGTTGTTCACCGTGGTTTCGCGATACTGCTCGTAGCCGAAAAAGAAGAACGCCTTATTGTGGCCGTCAAACAATTTCGGAATCACAACCGGACCGCCCACCGTAAATCCGAAATCGTTCCTTCGTTGCCTGGGCCGGAGCAGATGTCCGCTTCCGTCATTGGTGAACGGCGTGCCCGCGTTGAGGAATTCGTTGACGACGTAATCGTACACGGTCCCATGAAGCTGGTTCGTTCCCGACTTCATAGTCAGGTTGAATACACCGCCTCCGGCGAGCCCGAATTCGGCCGCGAAATTGCTGGTTTGGATGGCGAACTCCTGAATCGAATCCACACTCGCCTGGGTCTGCGATTGCGTCGAGTACCAACCATTGGTGGCGTCCTGGCCGTCGATCCGCATGGCTTGCGAGTTGGTGGGGTTCCCGTTGATGCGGATGGACGAATCGGTGGCGTAATTGGAGCCTGGAAGCAGCTGCACCACGGCGTAGGGGTTCCTAATGCCCGAAGCGCTGGCACTCGAGCCAATCCCCAGCACCGGGAGGTTGTTCATGGTGTTGGTGGAGACGGTATGGCTCAGCTCGCCGCTTTCGGTCTTCAGCAGAGGAGCGGCTTCCGTTACCGTCACCGATTCGGTGTTCGAACCCACTTCGAGGATCACATCGACGCGGAAGGTTTGCGCCACCCCGACCGTAAGGCTCTGCCGGAGGTATTTCTTGAACCCTGGAACCGTTACGGACAGTTCGTACTGCCCGGCCGGTAACTGGGCCAGCGTGTAGTTGCCGGTGGCCGAACTAGCCGCGCGGCTCACGACGCCGGTTTCTACGTTTCTGATTTCAATCGGCGCACCTGCGACGACGGCCCCTGCCGGGTCGGCAACAGTGCCAGTGATCGTCCCTCGGTCACTCTGTGCAAACAGCGTCAGAGCGAGTAAGCATGCAGCAACTGCATTAACCAGCGAGCGCATCGGCCACCCCCACTTAACATGAATAGTAAGAGACCGAAATTCAGAACCGGGTGATGCGCCCCACAAAAATAGAAACGCCGTCAGTGTACACCCGGTAAATAGTCAGGTCAAGGGCAAAAGCTGCTCACAGAGACTGGCGACCGGCGGTGTCGTTCAAAGGGCGGGCTCTCCTAAAATAGCCCGTCCCGCGCCGCGACGCCCAAGCCATCCCCAATCGGGCCGCGCCCGCCAACCACCCGGCACCGAAGTGGTTTATCCTATAACTCAGAATCATCGGATAACTCAGAATCATCGGAACCGAACGGTTCAGGGAGTACGTCTCATCTTCATGCGTCTGTCAATCGTTAGCTTGGCCAGCGGACTGTGTCTCGTCTGCTTTCCGGGCTTGGCCGCCCCCTCCGCTCCTGACGTCTATGCGCAGATTCCGCTACGCTTCGAGGCCGTGGACGCCCATCAGTGGATCGCCCACGGGCCCGGTTTCGGGGTCGGGTTCAGCCAGGACGGGACCTTCATCCAGTTCGGAGACCGGGGGCTCAAGCTGACTCTCGAAGGCCGTGCGTCGGATGGGATCAAGACCGGCCGTTTCGAAGGGCTCGATAAGTCGCCTGTTCCGACCAATTACTTCGGACGCAACTTCCGCAGCGCCGACGCATTCGCTCGCTTGCGCCAAACCGGTGTCTATCCCGGCATCGACATCGTCTATTACGGAAAAGGACAGTCCCTGGAGTACGATTTCGAGCTCGCCCCCGGCTCCGATCCTTCCCGCATCCACATGCGCTTCGAGGGCGCCGACTCCGTCAAACTTGGTCCGCGCGGCGAGGTGATTCTCAACATCGGCGACCGCCAGGTGACGCAGAATCCCGCAGTGGTCTACCAACGTAGCTCTGACAACGAAGTCATCGGCGTGCCCTCCTCCTACGTGCTGGAAAGGGACGGTTCCATCGGCATTTCTCTGGGCTCCTATGATCGCAGCCGGCCGCTGGTGGTCGATCCCACCATGCTGTTCGCCACCTACCTGTCCGGCACCAGCGCCGATGTGCCCATCGGCATCGGCCACGGTAAAAACGGACTGATCTACCTGGCTGGCTACACCTATTCGCCCGACTTTCCGCTGGTAGGGACAGGGTACACCCCAAACTTTCTCAACGCAAACCAGGAAGCCTTCACCACCGTGATGACTCCGCTGGATCCGAACGGCAACCTGATCACCTACTCGGGATTCTTCACCGGCGATTTCGGTGATTACCTGAAAGCCATGACGGTGGACAGTGAGGGGGTCTTTTATCTCGCCGGCTATACCGACGATTTCTACTTCCCCGTCACGCCCAATGCGTATCTGACTGCCAACGGCGGCGTACGGCGCTGTTTCGTCTCCGTCCTCGATTCCAAAGTGCCCGGGAAGGACGGCCTGACCTACTCGACGTTCTTCGGCGGAACCACCATGGATATTCCCACGGGAATCGCGACTGCCGGCGGGAAAATCTACGTCACGGGGTATACCAATTCCAAGGACTATCCAGTCACCGCGAATGCGTATCAGAGCGCGCTCCCCGGGGGAAGCTTCGATGGATGGGTGGCTGAATTCGACCCGTCGCAAAGCGGCTCGGCGAGCCTGGTGGCCAGCACTTACCTGGGAGGCAGCGGGCTGGATACTCCCCGCTCGATCGCCGTGGCGGCCGACGGCCAGGTGTATGTGGCGGGCTACACGCGCTCGGGCGATTTCCCCACTACGCCTAACTCCTTCCGCCCGTTTTATTCCGGCGCTGGAGATGCATTTCTGGCCCGCCTCGATCTGAACGCCATGGCCCTAACGTACTCGACGTTCCTGGGCGGCGACGGCCAGGATCAGGCCACCCAGATCCGGGTGGAACCGTCCGGACGCGTGGCCCTCACCGGATATACTTTGTCCGACGATTTCCCGGTCACTCCGAACGCGCTCCAGAGCACCCAAGGCGGAAACGGTGACGTATTTCTCACTATCCTCGATCCGGCGGCGCAGGATTTCACCACAGCCCTGGTGTACTCCACCTACTTCGGCGGGACCGACAGCGATGTTCCGTACGATCTGCGACGGGACGCGGCTGGAAAATACTATCTGTGCGGCTATACCTTGTCGCTTGATCTTCCCGTCCGAAACGCCCTGTTCCCGGCCTCCGACCTGGGGGCCCTGGATGGATTCGCCGCAGTGATCGATCCCGCGGCATCGCCAGTGGACGCGCTGGTTTACTCCAGCTACCTCACCGGGCCGGGTTACCAGTACGCTTCTGGCATCGACGTGGACGAGCAAGGCATTATTTATGTGACCGGTACTGTCCTGGGAGATGTTTTCGCGGGGGCGGGAAGACCGATACAGCCGGCCGACAGCAACCTGAACTTGTTCCTGCTGGTGTTCAGTCTGCCCTAGCGGGCGATCTCGTCACAGATCTTCAGGAACTCACCGCGCGGATCGCTGGACCGCGTCACTTGGCGTCCGATCACCAGATAATCCGCCCCGTTAGCAATCGCCTGAGCGGGCGTCGCCACACGCTTCTGGTCGCCGGACGATGCGCCCGCGGAACGCACGCCAGGGGTCACCAGAATCGCGCGTGGCCCGGCCATGGCGCGTACTCGCGCTGCTTCCAGCGCCGAGCAGACCACGCCGTCGATGCCTGCGTCCATGGCGTTGCGAACGCGCAGCTCCACCAGCGTCGCAAGGTCGCAGGAATATCCCATCTGCCGCAGGTCGGTCTCATCAAAGCTGGTAAGCACGGTGACCGCGAGCAGTTTCAGGGACGAGTCGCCGCGGCCAGCCACGGCGGCAGCCATCACCGCGCGGCTTCCGTGAACCGTCAGGAAGTCGGCGCCGACTTTTACCACCTGCGCCACCGCCCGCTTCACAGTCTCGCCGATGTCATACAGCTTTAAATCGACAAAGACGCGATGCCCCTGGGCTTTGAGTTCGCGAACAAGGTCCATCCCCGAGGCGGCGAATAGTTCCAGGCCGATCTTGTAGAAACCAGCGGCATCGCCGAGTGCCGCGATCAGCACTCTGGCTTCGACGGCCGTCTCCACGTCGAGCGCAACAATTAAGTGGTCGGCCGCGCGGTCGGATCCAGATGCAGGCAATGGCTCTTTCTCGAAGCAGCTATGCTGCTGTGGATTCTTTGGCTTTGTTCTTGCTGCCGGGCGGCCGCCCACGCCTCTTCAGTTCCGTCATCCAGGCCGGCGGCCGGCCACGCCGGCGTCCCCGGCCTCGCGCCAGGCGCTCCAACGTGAGGATGGCTTCCTCCAGTTGATCACGTTCCTCGCGTAATGCCGCCAGCATCTTAATCACGTCCATTTAATTCTCCAAATCTCCCCGAATCGATCGGGCCCTCAACACCAGATAACTGAATCCTATCGTGCGTGTGGAAGGAGGAATCAGAACCGGTCGGCCGTTTAGCTAAGTGTACCGGAAGGTTTCCATCACTTTCAATAGTCATACGTGCAAACTTTACATAGTTAACTCGCTTCAGAACGGCCCGCGCGCCGCTTCCAGTAAAAGAAAAATGGTACTCCCAGAACTATGACCACCAATCCGATCCCGGAGGCACGAGGGGAAGAAACCAGAGTTTGATATAGAAGCAATATCGTAACCCCGACGAAGGCGAGAGGTACCCAGGGATATCCCCAAGTGCGATAGGGGCGTGCCAAATCCGGACGCTTTCGGCGCAATACGATCACGGCGGCAGCGGTCATGCCGTAAAGAATCCAGCTGGGAAAGATCACCGCATTATATAAGTCACTGTAATGTCCGCTCAATACAAATAAAGAGGACCATACGCCCAGAAGCAAAATACTGGCGGAGGGCGTTCGGAAACGCGGATTTACCAACCCAACATGCCGAAAGAAATACCCATCCCGGGCCATCGCGTAAGGAACCCTCGATCCCGATAGAATCGAGCCATTCAACGCCGCGAAGATGGAAATCATAGCGGCCACACTCACTGCGGCGGCGCCGTGTGGCCCCGCGATGCTCCGCATCATATCGGCCGCAACCCGGTTGCTGGCGGCGACCTCTCCGGCATTCAAGACCGAGAAATACGCGAAATTTGTGAGCAGATACACGCCGATAATGGCGGTGACGCCAGCGATCAGGGCCAGGGGAAATGTTCGTTGCGGGTCTTTGACCTCCGAACCCAGCATTCCGGCATTATTCCACCCATCGTAGGCCCACAGCGCTGCGACCAACGCCACAAAGAACCCCGCCGGACCTCCTGGAATAGGCGTCGCAGAAGTGGAAAGATTGAGGACATGAGCCTGGCGTGAGAGCAGTCCGACCACAATCACGGCGGCAATAAGAAGTACTTTCAATACTGTTACGCCCACCTGCACATTCCCGCCGACCTCGACTCCGCGATAATTCACGGCCGACAATAGCAGGATCAGCCCGATCGCCAGTAGTTGTCCATATCGGATTTCGAGCGGACCACCGCCGGGTCCGATGGGCCACGGCACGATATACAACGGGGCTTGTAAACCAGGGAGAAAGTCGGCCAGATAAGTGTAAAACGCCGTAGCGAGCGCGGCAATCGAAGCGCTTTTTGCAACCCAGGTTTGGGTCCACGCATAAAGGAATCCCCAAAAGGGTCCGTAGGCCACCGTCAGGTACACATATTCCCCGCCCGCTTCAGGCATAGCCGCGGACAATTCCGCATAGGTTAACGCGCCGAATAGCGACAGGATGCCTGCGAATACCCAGACCGCGAACACCATGCCCGGTGTTCCGACAGCTTTGATCATGTCGGTGGGAACCAGAAAAATTCCGCTGCCGATCACCGTGCCCATGATGATCGCCACAGTTGACCAGGGTCCCAGGGCCCGCCGCAAAGCCGGTTGATGAGATCCCGGTGGATGGAATGCCGGTGCGTGATCTTTAAATGGCTGCACGGGGTTTCTCCTTCAGGAAGAGGGACATCACCAGGCCGGTGACAAAGGTCATCGACGTCCCGATCAGCACATACCAGGTGAAGGCAATGGGCGTGGCGAAGCGCACGTACAACATCAGCGCCAGTCCGGCGATCATGCCGCACATGGCTGCGGTCTCACCCACGCGGCGCGTCAGCAGTCCGAGCAAAAACACGCCCAGGAGCGAACCGTAAATGATGGACGCGATCGAGAGTCCGGCCTGCAGCACGCCACCCCAGTTCCGGGCGAGCAGCGCTACGCCGGCGAGTATCACCCCCCAGGCGATGGTTGCCAGGCGAGCTCGCTTGAGCCACAAGGATTCGTCGACTCCGCGTTCCGCGCCGCGCATGGGACGCAGAAAATCCATCACCGTGGTGGATGCCAGAGAATTGAGCGCCGCGCTCAGGTTGGACATGGCTGCCGCCAGGATCGCCGCGATGAGCAGGCCCGCGAGACCGGGCGGAAGATTTTCCCAGATAAAGCGCGGATAGATGCTGTCGGTTACCGCAGGCGGCGTCCATCCATGGTCTTTGTACAAGGTGAACAGGCACACGCCGACGATTAGAAATAGCGTGAACTGGATAAAGATCACCACCCAGCTCGAGAACAGCGCTGCGCGGCTTTGGCCTTCATTCTTGGCGGCAAGAAGGCGCTGCACCAGAAGCTGTTCGGTACCGTGGCTGGCCGTGGTGAGGAAGCATCCCCCGATGATGCCGGCCCAAAAACTGTACGTCCGCGTGAAAAACTCTCCCAACGGACCGATCCGGAAATCGAAGACTTGGAGCTTTCCGAGGGGTTCCGCTGTTGCAATAACATGTCCCCATCCGCCGGGAATCTCGCGCAATACCAGGACCAGGCTGGCTACCGCGCCGGCGACGTATAGAGTCATCTGGATGACGTCGGTCCAGATGACTGCGGTCATGCCGCCTTCATAGGTATACAGCAGAGTGAGGCACAGAATGGCCGCGATCGACGCCATTTCGCCCGTGCCCAGAACCACGGAAATGACGATGGAGATGGCGAAGACACGTACCCCTTCGGCCAGCGCCCGCAGGATCAGAAAGGTCCCGGCAGTGAGGCGGCGAATACGCGTTCCAAAGCGAATACGCATCAGCTCGTAGGCCGTGAACATTTCCCCGCGGAAATAGGCCGGCAAGAACAACGCCGCGATTACCAGGCGGGCCAGAAGATATCCGAAGACCAGCTGCAGGAATCCGAAATTCCCGGTGAACGACAACGAAGGCGTGCCGATCACGGTGAGCGTGCTGGTTTCGGCGGAAACAATGGAGAGCGAGATGGCCCACCAAGGGGCTCTCCGGCCTCCCAGGAAATATTCCTTCAGCGAGTTCTGGGAACCTCGGAAGCGCGCTCCAAACCAGGTGATCCCCACCAGATATGCCGCGATCACCCCTAAATCGAGCCAGCGCATTTGCAAGAGTTCAGGATACGCGAAAGCAGACCGCGGTACACCCTGCCATCTCGAAACCAGTTGGCGTCCTCCGGTGTCTAACCCGACAGGAGTGCTCCGGATCAGCTGCGAGTAAGGGCGGGTGTACCCTGAAAGTAAGCGGTAGCGTAACGAAGGATGTTTGTGACTATGATGAATCCGATCTTTAAAGCAATAGCTGTGTCTGGATTGGGATTGTGCCTGGGTTGGGCTGTTGCGGCGCAGGAGCCTAAACCGGCCGACACGGCCAAAACCGACACAGCAAAAAAGGAATGGAAGGGCCAGGAAGAATACAGTCTTTTCCAGGCCTTTCAGAAAGCCGATCTCAAGGGCAAGATCGAGGCCCTGGATAAATGGAAGGCGGCGTTTCCGGCCAGCGATTTCGCCCAGGAACGCGAAGAGCAGTACCTGTTCATCTACCAGCAGACGAACATGAACCGCCAGGCCTTCGACAAGGCGGCCGAAATCCTGAAAACCCGCCCTAACCACTTCTACTCGCTGTCGGCGATCGAACGGCTGATTTACACACTTCCGATGCCGCCCCAGGCGGCCGATCTGGACACCGCCGAACGCGTGTCGAACTACCTTCTGAACAATCTGGACACCGTGTTCGCCGCGTCGAACAAGCCCATGGACGTCAAGGACGCCGACTGGGCCAATTACAAGCCGGCCATGCAGAAAGCGGCGCAAGCCACGCTGGCATGGGTGTATGTGCAGCGCAAAGACCACGCCAAGGCCGAAATCGAGCTGACCAAGTATCTGCACATGGATCCCACGCAGGCATCCACCTCGCTGTCCCTAGGCGAACAAGTGCTGGCCCAAAATCAGGAACAACCCCAAAAAATTCCATTGGGCTTGTACGAGTTTGCCCGCGCGGCCAGCTACGACGGCCAGAATAGCCTCCCTGCGGCGGCGCGCACGCAGGCCCTCACCTACCTGACCAAAACCTACACGACCTATCACGGCTCCAACGAAGGTCTGGATAAACTGCTGGCGATGGCCAAGACCAATCCATTCCCACCCGCGGACTTTCATATCGAAAGCGCCCAGCAGATCGCCGCCAAGAAGGCCGCTGACCGGGAGGAGTTCATCAAGGCCCACCCCGAACTGGGACTGTGGCAAACCGCCATCAAGGCTCCCTTGACCAAGGATGACGGCGACGCCTACTTCGATATGAACGTGAAAGGCGCTCTGTTACCCGGCGGCGCCAACGGCGTACAGAAGTTCAAGGCCAAAATCGTGTCCATGACGCCCTCAGTCAAGCCCAAGCAGATCGTGCTCGCACTGGAGGATCCGAACGTTCCCGATGTAACCCTGGAGCTGTCTCAAGCACTGCCAGGCAAGATGGAAGCAGGCGAGGAACTGCAATTTGAAGGCGTCGCGAAATCGTACACCAAGCAGCCGTTCATGGTGGACTTTGACGTCGAGCCGAGTCAAATCGAGGGTTGGACGGGAAAGAACGCCGCGCCTGCGCGCAACACCAAAGCCAAGGCGAAAGCCAAGAGCCGCAAGTAGGGCCGGGCTTGCCTGTAGACGCCAGGTTTGGGTATACTCCGCAGAGTACCGCGCATGAAGCTTAATACACTCGATCGCGCTGGAGGGTTGCTGTGACACTGAACTATCGCATGCTGACGACGATCGCGGCAGTTGGGATTGGCCTGGCTCTCGGATGGGGACTGGCGTCGCAACCGGTCATGGCACAAGATGCCAAAGCCCCGAAGAAAGCCTGGAAGGGCGCCAACGGCGGCCAAGAGGAATATGGTCTGGCGCAGGCCATCGACAAGGCGACGGACGCAAAAGGCAAGATCGCGGCGCTAGACAAATGGACAGCTGCCTTCCCGCAAAGCGACTTCGACGATCTCCGGCAAGACGCGTATCTGGGCGCCTACCAAGCAGCGAACATGAACCGCCAGGCCTTTGACAAGGCCCTTGAAATCCTCAAGACGAATCCCAATCACTTTTTCGCGTTGCGAACCATCGTATCGGTGGTTCAAGCGTTGATGCCTCCGACGCCGGCCGACCTGGACAACGCCAGCCGGATCGCGATGTACATTCTGGATAACGCTGACACCGCTTTCGCGGCTGCAAACAGGCCTCAAACGATAACAGAAGCCCAGTGGCCAGCCGTCAAACCGGCCATGAAGGCAGCAGCGCAGAACGTTTACCTCTATACGGTTACCGCGCGCAAGGATCCGACTCGGGAAGAGACCGATCTGACCGCGTATCTCAAGAAGGACCCTACACAGGCGGCCGCTTCCTATAGCTTGGCCGGCGCGATCCTGGCGCAGAATCAGCAGCATCCCGAGAAGCAGCCGCTCGCTCTCTATCATTTCGCTCGCGCCGCATCCTATACTGGCCCGGGCGCTTTGCCGGTTGCCGCGCAGAAACAGGCGTTGGACTACATCACCAAAACCTACGTGGCCTACCATGGTTCCAACCAGGGTCTGCAGGAGTTGCTGACCATGGCCAAGGCCAATGCCTTCCCTCCGGAGGGATTCACCATCAAGAGCAAAAACGATCTTGCGGTTGAGGCAGCGACAAAGCAAGCCGCAGCGGACGCCGCCAACCCGATCTTTGCGTTCTGGCGGGACCTGGTTAAAGTTCCGCTTCTCAAAGACGATGGCCAGATGTACTTTGACACCGTCATGAAGGGCGCGATCCTGCCGGGCGAACCCGGCAAAGCGAAGGGTTTCGAAAAGTTCAAGGCCAAACTCATCTCCATGACACCGGAGAACAAGCCGAAAGAACTGGTCCTCGCTCTGGAGAAACCGGATGTGCCAGACGTGACCCTCAAATTCGAAGAGGCTCTGCCGGGCAACATGGAGCCGGGTTCTGTAATCGAGTTCGAAGGCGTGCCGGATTCTTACACCAAGGACCCCTTCATGGTGACGTTCCTGGTCACAAAGGAACAGCTTGGAGACAGCTGGACCGGCAAGAACGCAGCGCCCGCGCGCGGCAAGGGTAAGGGACCTGCCAGAGGCGGCGCGAAGGGCAAAGCGAAATAGGGATTACCTCTTGTAACGGGTCACATCTTATAACGCCCGAGGTCCTCATCATTGAGGCCCTCGAGCCATTTGCGGATTTCCTCATTGCTGCCCACCTCGGCCACGGCGGCCGCGGTCTTGGAAGTCTTCAGCACGGTCTCCTCGACGAAGATTGGACAATCCAGGCGCAAGGCGATCGCGAGCGCGTCGCTGGGCCTGGAATCCACGGAAATAAGCTGGCCGTCGCGTTCGAGCCAGATCACCGCGTAGTAGGTGTCTTCCTTGAGGTCGCTGACCACCACTTTTTTCACGCCGGTTTCCAGACCGAACAGCAGGTTGCGGATCAAGTCGTGGGTCATGGGCCGCGCCGTGGGGATCTTCTCGATCTCGAGCGCGATGGCATTGGCCTCGTAGATTCCTACCCAAATGGGAAGGACCGCGCCGCCATTGACGTCCTTGAGCACGACAATCGGAAGATTGGTACTGGGGTCCATCATCAATCCCCGGATCTTCATTTCGACTTCCATGTTCGCGTCCCTCCTTTTCGTTCTTAATTAACTGCTTCGCTCTAATTTACGGCTTCGCCCGCAAGAGAATTCGGACCAGCGCGGGTTACCCGAACTTCCATGTACTTTCCGGCCAAATCTTCGTCACTGCCGGGCCGCAGGAAGTTCAACGTCTTGTGCTGCGACGTACGCCCGATCCACTGGCTGGTGGCTTTATTAAATCCCTCCACCATGCATTCTTCGACCTTTCCGACATACTCGGCATTGCGGCGAATCTGAATCTCACGCTGATGTTCCTGCACGATGGCGAGCCGCCTGGTCTTCTCTTCCTCGGCAATGTGATCGTCCAGCAGCAAGGCAGACGTGTTCGGCCGCCGCGAGTACTTGAAGCCAAAAATGGAATCAAACTGCACTTCGTCGAGCAGCCCCAAAGTCGCCTCCAGGTCTTCCTCGGTTTCGCCCGGGAACCCAACGATGATATCGGTGGTGATGGCGATAGGACGGCGCGAAGCTTTCATCCAGCCGATCCGCTCCATGTATTCTTCGCGCGTGTAGAGCCGCTGCATAGCGGCTAGAACGCGGCTCGATCCGGATTGCACCGGCAGGTGCACGTGGTTGCAAAGCGCCGGGTTGCCATTGATGGCATCGACAATGCTTTTGCGGAAGTCGCGAGGATGCGACGTGGTGAATCGCACACGCCGGATTCCGGGGACCTTCCCGACATTGTCGAGTAGCGTGGCGAAATCCCAGCCCGCAGGCGAAGGATCGCGATAGCTGTTGACGTTCTGGCCGAGCAGCTGGATTTCGCTATATCCGGCGCGGGCCAGCTCCAGAGTCTCCGCAATCACCGACGCGCTGGTGCGGCTGCGCTCGGGGCCGCGCGTGAACGGGACAACGCAATAGGCGCAGGACTTGTCGCACCCTTCGATAATAGTGATGTAAGCCCGATGTGGGCTGTCGCGGCGAGTCATCGGCGTTTCGAAAGTGTCCTCGGTATCGAGGCTCAGGCCGGTTACCCGGCGGTTGCCGGTCTCCAGCTGCACCAGCATCTGGGGAAGCTGGTTGTAGCTGGCCGATCCGCACACCAGGCTGACATGAGGCGCCTTTTCAAAGATCTTTTCGCCCTCCTGCTGGGCGACGCACCCCAGCACCGCAAACGTTTTGCCCTTGCCATGTTCTTTCTTGAACTGGTTCAGCCGGTTGAATACCTTCTGTTCTGCCTTATCGCGGATGCTACAGGTGTTGTAGAAAACCAGCTCGGCTTCCTCGGGGGTTTCGACCTTCTGATAGCCCTGATGGAGCAGCGTGCCGATGACCTTCTCCGAATCGTGGGCATTCATCTGGCACCCGAAGGTCTCGATGTAGAAGGTCTTCACTCTATTTTCATTGTAAGGGAACCGGCTGCCTAAGGCGTTCCCTCTATTGCAGCCCCTCGGGCTTGGGCTTAGCCTGTAAATGTGAAACCCGTTCTTTCCCTGCTATTTATCGCGGCAATTGCGGCGGCGCAGAGCTCCAGCACTACGTATACAAAGGACCTCAACGGCAATCGGGTAGAGGGGAAAATCCTCAGCACCTCGGCCGCCGGCGAGCGTACGCAGCGTTTTCAGTCGATCAACGGCCGTCAGGTTCCCGTCGAACAGGTGACGGAACGTGTGGTGAGCGAGGACGCCAACGGCAAGGTCACCGAACGGATGGTGCAGAAGTTCGACCCGACGGGCCGGCCCGCCTTGACGGAGCGGGTGATGATTGAGGAGCATAAGCTTCCCGGCGGCGGTTCCACAGTTCGGGAAACCACCTATCGCGACGACATGAATGGTGGCCTGCGGGAATCGGAGCGCAAGACCACCGAAACGCGCGTGAGCGGCTCGACCACCACAGCCAGCACGGCGATCGACCGGCCCGGCATGAATGGTTCTTTCGAGACGGTGGAAAAGCGTTCGGCGGTTACGGACGGCCCGGCCGACAATCAGCACACCACTGAGTCAATTTACAGCCGCGATGTCTCGGGCGGTTTTCAGGAAACGGTTCGCCTGGTGAAGCTGGATTCCAAAGTGAACGATACCACCAAGGAAACAACTGCGAGTTATGAGAAGGGCCTGAACGGACAATTGCAACTGGCCTCGCAGAGCGAATCCACTTCTGTTAAACAGCCTGACGGAACCGAGGTGGTTCAGACCAATCTGTTCGCGCAAACCGTGGCGGGAAACGTTCAGGACAGCAGTGGTTCGCTGCGTGTCAAAGAGCAGCAGATCGTGCAGCGCCGGGCGAATCCGGATGGTTCGGTGGTCGAAACCGTAAGCGTCCGCCGGCCGTCGGTATCCGATCCCAACCGGCTGGGGGATTTACAGAAGGTCTCGGAAACCATGTGCCAGGGCAAATGCCAGCCGGACAAAGCAAAACCTGCCGCCGAACCCGCTAAGCCCTAGAAAAAAGGGGACAGCCGCCATGGCTTGTGAATGGCTGATACGATCCAGCAGTTAAACGGCTGTCCCCTTTTTTCTGCTAAACCGTAATCGCCGCCAGGAAGCTCTCGCCTGTAACGATCTTCGTTCCGAAATTCTCCGCCACCGTCTGGCCGATGTCGGATAACGTCTTCCGGGTCCCCAGATCGACGCCTGCACGCGCACGTTGGCCATAAACCAGCAGCGGCACGTACTCGCGGCTGTGATCGGTGGACGCAGTGGTCGGGTCGCAGCCATGATCGGCAGTGAGGATCAACAGATCGCCGGGACCCAGGCGCGCTTCGAGCGATGGCAGCCAGTCGTCAACCGCCTCCAGAGCGCGGGCGTAGCCTTCCACGTCGTTGCGGTGCCCATAGAGCTGATCGAAATCGACGAGATTTACAAAAATCATCCCCTGGGCGAGCGAGTCCATGGCTTGGAGCGTCTTTTCCATGCCGTCGGCGTTGGATTTAGTGTTCTCGTAATCACCAATCCCCCGCCCCAGGAAAACATCGAAAATTTTGCCCACGGCGAATACTTCGACGCCCTTTTCCTTCAAGCGATCGAGCAGCATGCCCTTGGGCGGCGGAACGGCGTAATCGTGGCGGTTGGGCGTGCGTGTGAACGCGCCACGGGTTCCCAGGAACGGCCGGGCAATCACGCGTCCGACTTCATTTTTGCCACGCAGGATCTCTCGCGCCGTCTCACAGATTTTATAAAGCTCATACAGCGGGATGACTTCTTCGTGCGCGGCCACCTGGAAGACGCTATCCGCGGATGTGTATATGATGGGCGAGCCGGTGCGCATGTGCTCCTCGCCCAGCTCTTCAAGGATCTCGGTGCCCGACGCGGCCTTGTTGCCGAGCGTGGCGCGCCCGATGCGGCGCTCGAACTCTTCCATGACTTCGGGCGGGAAACCGTGGGGATACACGGGAAACGGCTTCACCAGGTGAATGCCCGCCATCTCCCAATGGCCTGTGGTGGTGTCCTTGCCTGGCGACGCCAGCGTGCACTTCCCATAAGCGCCTTCGGGCGCGGGATCAGGCGGCAATCGGTCC
>Ga0070683_100000833_pt1 | contig 22863 bp, 14 predicted proteins | sample KBSC713LmetaG_FD_64662 | JGI IMG/M metagenome (GOLD analysis project Ga0070683, IMG submission 64662) | Corn rhizosphere microbial communities from Kellogg Biological Station, Michigan, USA - KBS C7.1-3L metaG | ecosystem: Host-associated > Plants > Roots > Rhizosphere ... | reverse complement strand
GCGTGCATCGCCTGGCCGGGCTTCAGCCGCAGCATCACGATCAGGCGGGCCCCTCGCAGCGTCGAGCGCGTGCCGTGAATCAGCGGTTCTGTTTCGAGTGGCAACGCAACATCGAACGCGCGACCGACGTCCACGCCGAAGAACGCTGGGGGCGTAACGCCGACAATCGTGACGGTGGCGCCGTCCACGAGGAGGGGTGAGCCGACAGCACTCGCGGATCCACCGAACCGGCGTTGCCAGAACCGGTAGCTGATCACGCCAACAAGTCCGTCGGGACCACCATCAGGGCGATCGTCAGTTGCCGTAAACGTGCGGCCGAGGATAGCGGGTATCCCGAGCGTCGCGAAATAGCCGCCGCTGGCGAACACCCCTTCCACGAGCTGGCGCTCGCCGCCCGGCGCCAGATCAAAGTGTGCTGGCGTCCATGCAAGGGCGCCGTCAAAGAGGGCCACGTGTGGCTGCAACGCTTTCCACATCGCGAAACTCCAGCCGGTACCACTCGTGTATCCGCGCGCGATTGCCGCGTCGGACGATATCGTCACGAGCCGATGTGGATCGGCGACGGGTAGCGGACGCAGGAGGAGCCCGTTGACCACTCCAAAAATCGCGGCGTTCGCGCCGATGCCGAGCGCGAGCGTCAGTACGATCGTCGCCGAGAAGCCCGGCGATCGTCGGAGCAGCCGCAACGCCAGCCACAGGTCTTGCCAGGCATCCTCCATTGACCGCCTCCCCACCTGATCACGCGACAGCAAGTGGTAGGATTATACTAGTACATTGGTACAATGCAAGGCCGGATCGTCTGGACAGCGAAGGCGCCTTCTACGGCTTCCGCCAATTCAGCTGCGTGTCCAGGAACTCGAACGTGCCTTCGGCGTTGATGGTGTGGCCACCGTTGAAATATTCGATTGCAGTCTTGTCGCCCAACCCGAACTGCGTGTAGAGCCATCGGACCTTCGCGTATTCGTGCGCGACCCATTGATCCCTGGCGACGCGATCGTGATGACCTCGCTCCACCATGAACGGTCGGGGAATCATCAGGTAAGCCATCTCGGCGTAGTCAAACGTATTCCCCATGTTGAAGTACGGCATTTCCCACTCGATTGTGTACATGAAGCTGAAGCCTTCGTCGGTGGCTGCGACCTTTCGCGTCCAGCTGTTGAAGTCGGCCGAGCAGATGGACAGGCTGTAACGCTCGACGATCGTGGGCACACGCACGGCGGTCTCGCCGCCATAACTGAGGCCGTAGAACGCGATCCGCTTTCCGTCTACGAACGGCAGCGAGTCCAGCCATCGAAGAAGCTGATCGTGCTGGCCGATGATGAACGAGAACAGCGAGGCCTTCACGCCATTGGCCTTGCGACTGAGCCAGCGGTAGCGATCTTCACCGCGATAGAGATTGTGCGGAGCAAAGACAACGTAGCCGCGGTCGGCGAGGCGCGCGGCGAAATCGTGATAGTAGCCGTCGTCACCCTCGATGGTGTCCTTGGGTAGACTCCCCCGCCCGTGCTGACAGACGACGACGGGTCGTCGTTCGCCTGGCTTGAGATCCTTTGGCACGAGCAAGATGCCCCATGCGAACACGTCCTGCCAGACGTCGAGCACGACGTCGTAGCCGGTCCACTTGTCCGTGTCGTAGATCTTGCGAGTGCGAGCGTTGAAAGGCAGGAACGGATCGTCGAAGCGTCCCAACACCTCGTCGCCAAGGTACTGGCGGAACGCCTTCGCACTCTGGACGAACTTATCTGGCGAGATCGTTTCGTGGCGCAGTTCTCTCGTCCAGTTGTCGGCGGCGAGTTCGGGCGCGACCTTGTACAGGAAGAAACGTTCGCGGACGTGCTCGGACTCTCGAACGAGTCCCTGCACATGTTGCTCGAGCTGCACGACCTGTCGTCGCTGCCTCTCGGCGGCGTCAAACGATCGTCGATGGTCTGCCGGCGGCTTTCCATCGAGCGACAGCGAGGATCGAGCACCGAGTAACTTGACGAACGCCTCGAGTGCTTGCGGCGATCCAAACCCTGACCGCAATCCGTTGACGAGTGTCTTCGGCTGAAAGCCAGGCCGAGTGAGCTCGTCTATGCGCTCGAATTCAGCCTGTACCCGTTCGAACTCTGGCGTCTTCAACGCGCCCTTGCTGTCGCCAACAGCTGGCACCGCGGAGTACTCGACGACGAGACCCCGGGGCGCGATCAGCGTCGCCAGTTCAGCGTCGCCAAATTCACGCAGCAAGCCCCAAACGTTGCGATAGATCGGCTCGGACCACACGGTCTGCCGCGAATCGAAGTAGCCGCTCACCAGCACCGCGTCGATGCGCGTGTCGGCTGCCGCCGCGTAAAACGCGAGCAGCCCCCCTTCCGCGTAGCCGGCGACACCAACCTTGACGGCGCTGTCGCTTCTGCGCTTGAGCCAGTCGACCGCCGCCAGCACTTTCTGAACCTCGTAGCCGATCACGTGGCGGCCCATCTGGAAGGCCTGTCGGTAGATCCACTCGCGGTGTGGCTGGTCTGTCATCCGAATGTCCGGATGGCCCGACCAGCGCGCCGTACGATCGATCAGCACCGGCACGAGCACTTCGAAGCCGTTCTCCGCTAACCGCCGCGCGAACTGCGAGTTGGTGGCGACGCCTGGCGTCAGCCCGACGATCTGTTCTGGTGTCTGATCCGCGTCGGGCAAGGCGATGACGTGGCCGCGCGCTGGTTTCGACGGCTGCAGAAGCAGCCCTTCACCCCATACGTTTTCCAGGACCGGCCAGCGGACCTGGTAGACGCGGTAACGATCTGTCGCGGCCACCAGCGCCGGGTTGTCATCGTCGCCAAATCGCTCCATCGTCACCGGCACGCGACCATCGACGACGCCAATGATTGTCGTGAAGCGCTGACGATTGGGTTCAACCGATTGTTCGTAGAGAGAACGAGACGACAGGTCGCGCTTCCAATACTGCGGACGAGCCTGAATCGACTGATCGATCTTGCGTTCGACGAAGCGGTGCGCGCCGTCCATCATCCGTTCAGAAAGATCGCCGTCCCACGTCAAAGCTTGCGTGCCTGGCAGTGTAGGAACCTGTTGTGCGGGAGCGAGCGCGCCGGCGGAGAGTGCCAGGGCGCACACGATCAAGATTGGGCGCATAACACCTCAGGAATATGCGCCAATGCTAATGCTTGGCGTCGGATAACCGTCGGCGAACTTCGTCGCCGAAGTTGGAGACCAGAACAACCTTGTCCATATTGGTTCTCGCCGTCCGGTCTGCACTTGCGACGATGCGATCGCCATCCGGATGCAAGTCGAACCAGCGCCAGGCGGCCCGCGCGTCAATGGGTTGGTCCAGCCACTTCTGCGGCGAGCCGGCTCGAAACGTGTTGCCTTCGACGGTGTAAGGTACGACCATCAGGCGAGAGTCCGGTGAGAGGTAGACGAGCTCGTTGCGGCGTTTCGACCACGCCGGACCCCAACCGCCAGACGTCGAGACCTTCCACTGGGCGCTGGGATTCGGAAACGAACGCACGAACACCTCTGCGTTGCCCGTTTCGTTCGACGTATACGCGAGCCACCGTCCGTCGGGAGAGAACACCGCGATAGGCCGCTGTGCGAGTTTGCTCATCACACGTATGGGCACCCCACCTTTCCAACCGGATCCGCTGGCATCCATGGGCAGCACCATGAGATCCCATTGCTGCGCGGAGATCTGCTCGTCGAATTCCAGGTACTTACCGCTTGGATGCCACGAGGCGGCAATCTGTCTGTGATCGCTTTCCGTCAAACGATGAACCTCACCGGATCCATCTGCGGAAATCCAGTACAGATTCGCCAGTTGCTTCACGCCTCGTGAGGAGGAGAAGACGATGGTGCGGCCGTCGGGGGACCAGACGGGATTCGAATTGACTCCTGGATCGGAGGTGAGCCGCGTCGTAAAATCACGGGCCCACTCATAGGTGTAGACATCCAGTTGCCGCCCATCGTCAACATGGAACGCGATCTGTTTTCCATCGGGTGAGAATTGCGCCGCTCTCCAGTCGCGCGGAGCCGCCCGCATTGGCGTCGTGGTTCCGTCGCGGCGCATCCAGATCATCGGAGCTTCGGCACCGATCACTCCCCCACCCCGATACACCAGCGTGCCGCTGTCGGATACATCGAATAAGGATGCGCCGCTCACCTTGAAGGCGGTGACGCCGTCGACGACTGCGACGGGTTGTCCGGTAACCTCGAGACGGTCGACGTCAAACGGAACACCAAATAGTGTCGATCCCTGCGCGTAGATGAGATAACCGTTGCGAAGATATCGAGCGTAGTGCGCACCCCGGAGCACCGTTTTCGAAGGACCGGAAGGAAGGCGTTGAGCCACGATGCTCGATGCCTCGATGCCGCCCTGGGTGCCAAAAGCAGTGAAGAGGACGGCGTGCGCACGAGGCAGTACCTGTGGCCACCGATGTGAAACCTCTCCTTCCGCCAGTGTCGAAATGGGCCTTGGTTTGCCGCCTGCCGCCGGGACCTGCAGCAGTGACGTCCACGGTCCAGACCAAGGGTTGAACACGATCGAATCGTCGTCGCCCCATGACGCGCCCCGGGCTGCAAAGATGTCGACGTCGCAAATGGTCACGGGAGTTCCGCCCGCGACGCGGATTTTCTTGAGCTTGCGGTCCGCGATGCTGAAGAAACCAACCCACTGGCCATCAGGCGAAAAGAACGGATCGCTGACCGAACCGGAAACCAGGGGGACGGCCTGTAGTTGCCCGAAACGTCTCAGATAGAGTCGATCGGCATGATCGCGCTCGCCGACGAACGCGAGCATGGTGCCGTCGGGTGAAAGGGCTAACTGCTGCACACCGCTGACGGATTCATCGAGAGATGCATCTGCGCCGAGATCGACACTGAGGTGATGTGACGCTGCAACTGGCACGGCATGCCATGGACGCCACATCACGATTGCCATCGTCAGTGCGGCTGCCAACGCGGCGGCGATTCCCCACGGCACCGCGCGGTGAACGCGACTGGTGACCGGAGGCTGAGGCGGCGACGGCCCGTCAACTCCAGCGAGCGCCTCGTCGATCTCGAGGCGTGCATCAGCCATGTCGGAGAGACGGCGCGTCTGATCTTTCTCCAGGCAGCGACGCAACAGACGCCGGATCGCTTCCGGCGTGTCGCTCGGTAGCGCAGACCAGTCCGGCTGGCTCTTGAGAACGCTGGCGAACGTGTCCGACGCGTCGTCGCCAGCGAACGCTCGCTGTCCGCTCAGCATCTCGTAGACGACGCAGCCGAACGCCCACATGTCGCTGCGTTTGCCAGCGGCGCGACCCTTGATCTGTTCGGGGCTCATGTAAGCGGCCGTCCCGAGAATGACGCCAGGCGCGGTCTCAGTCACTACGGGGCTCATGACCGATGGCAACTGCGACGGAGAGGCCGGCGGACTATCGTTCTGCAGCGCTTTGGCCAAACCGAAGTCGAGCACCTTCACGGTTCCGTCGTCGCGCACTTTGATGTTCGCCGGCTTCAAATCACGGTGAATGACACCGTGATCGTGGGCGGCGGCCAGTGCATGGGCAATCTGACGAGCGATGGCGAGGGTTTCGGGAAGCGCGAGCCGACCCTTCACGATGCGCTGCGCGAGCGTCGGTCCTTCGACCAGTTCGAGTACCAGCGCGTGGACGTCGCCGCCATCCTCGAAACCGTAAATCGCGGCGATGTTCGGATGATTAAGGGAGGCCAGGACGTTGGCCTCCCTCGTGAATCGCGCGAGCCGATCGGGGTCACGCGTCAGCAATTCCGGTAACACCTTGAGGGCGATGTCGCGATTCAGCTTCGTATCGCGAGCCCGATAGACCTCGCCCATGCCGCCCGCGCCGATGAGGGAATCCACCCGGTACGGACCCAGAGCCGCACCCGGTTGAAGGCGCGACGTGTCCTCGAGCACCACGGCGGCCACCGCCAGCATGTCCTGATCGACGACCAGCGTCGTGTGCTCCTGGGCGAGCAGCGATTCCACCTCACGCCGAAGATCGGAGTCGTCGCGGCACGCATCCGCCAGAAACGCGCCGCGCGCCGCCGGCTCACGTTCCAGGGCCGATTCATACACGTCGGCGACCTGGCGCCATCGGTGCGGGTGCATAGGATCTCCGCTGCAGAAGTCTACGTCGGTGCCGTCCCCGGCGCCAGTCGCCTAGAGTCTCGGCGCTCTCGGCGCGAACGACGAGTTTAATCATCGAGCCGCTTGAGAAGATGCGTCGCGGTGTACTTGCCAACTCGGCTGCCTACAGCGGCACCGACCTCAACACTATTGCGCCAGTGCATTCCGCCCCATATGCGCGCGTTGCCTTCGTCAGCATGGATCTCCGCGACGCTCGTGTAGTACCGAATCGCGCCGCCGTTTCCCTTGAACGCCAGAGGAAATTCATCGGTCCCGAACCACACAGTGTAGAGCCCGAGCGCCGCGGCGCCGATGGTCGTGTGGGCGGACGGATATTCGGGATGGACCGGCGTGACGATGAAGGGCGTCCACGCCGGGTCCGCGTCGGTCGCGTCGTTGCCATCTGTGTCACCTGCCTGGATCGCGGTCACGGGACGCCAGAACGTATATGTGAACTTTGCATCCCAGCAGGCGATTACAGAATTCGTCACCGCAGCAAGGCCAAGAGCCTCGAAACGGGCGGCGTTCAACAAGTCCATCGAGCTCGCCAGAGCGCGAATGTTGGCGGTCCACAGCGCGGTTGCTGACGGCGACCAGAACGACGCCGTCGCGGATTGATCGGCGGTGCGGTTCGTGTCGGTCGCCCGGCCGACGTCCTTGATCTCGTTGTAGTCGGCCGTGTACGTCTTGCTGTCGAGCGCAGGTGGCGCATGCGGGCGGAACCGCGCAGGGTCGTCGTAGCCGAACGGCGTCACGAACTGAAGGAACGGTCCCTGCGGACTTGCGAACGCGGGCGGCGTCGGGACCCACACACCCGGGCCGCTGCCAGGCGTGTAGCCCGCCAGCTCCGGATCGTTGCGATGATCGGCGACGCGCGCCGCAAGCGCCGCATAGCCGGCGGCCTCTCCGACCGCAATGCCATCGGCGATCGCACTTGCGCTCGCAGGAACCAGGGCAATCGATGCGCTGTACGCGCTGTCGATTGCCGCGGTCTTTGTTGGGAACTCGTTGCGGGCGACGATGTATGCGGCTCGGATTGCCGCGGCTTCGGGGGATGCACCGGCAGCCGAAGGCGGCTTCGACGCGAAGGGACGATAGGGGCCGTCAAGGACCGCGTTGACGGCGTCGAACATCGCCAGCTGTGCGATGGTCGTCCGAATTTGCGTCCGCTGGGCGTTTTCGGGGAGAGATGCACCGAGTGACGTAAATCGGTTGCCCCAATCATCGAGCACGGCAGATCCTGTCAAGCTGGTGGCCGGACTCTGTGGTGCCGCCTTCGGCGCCAGGGCCGGTGATGAAGCGATGAGAAACAAACAGCCAACGATCCGTACGTACGCCTTTGGTCTCGCGCTCATAATCAGCTCCTCTTCACGAACGGTCGGGAACGAACAGCCGACCTCGGTTATTCCTGCTGCTTGAGTAAGCGGAAATAGAAGCGAGGAACTACAATCCAGGCGTTGTTAGAGGAACGGCCAGTGGGGACCCCTGTACCATCGGCGGAAATCACCCGTTTGCTGAAGGCGTGGGGACGCGGAGACTCGGCGGCCCTGGATCGCCTGACGCCGCTCGTCTACGAGCAGCTACGCCGAATGGCGCGGGGTTACATGCGGAGCGAGCGCCCCGGGCACACCTTGCAGGCGACCGCGCTGGTGAACGAGGCGTATCTCCGGTTAGTGGATGCGCGCGATCTCGATTGGAAGGATCGGGCGCACTTCTTTGCCGTCTGCGCGCGGGTGATGCGGCGGATTCTCGTCGACGCGGCGAGGTCGCGTGGCGCGATCAAACGCGGCGGACAGGCGGATCGTCTCGATCGTTCGACGCCAATCGACTTCGACCGGCTGCAGACGGCCGGCGCCAAGATGAGCGCGCAAGTCTGTGCGCTGGACGATGCGCTGAATGCTCTGGAACGCATCGATCCGCGGCGAGCGCAGGTCATCGAGCTGCGGTTCTTCGGCGGCCTTAGCGTCGAAGAGACCGGCAAGGTTCTGCAGATTTCGCCTCAGAGCGTGATGCGGGACTGGCGGCTCGCGCGCGCGTGGCTCGCGCGCGAGCTCTCGCAGTCATCGTGACGTCATCTCGCAGCATTGTTCCCACAATGCCAGCTGAACTGCCGAACGTCGTATTCTTAGTCACACGATGATCTCTGCCGCGGATCTGTTCGGCGCCATGCTCGGGATGCTGTTTCTCACACTTGGGCTCGCTGCCGGCGCGGCGGCCGCGCTTCGTACGGTGCGCCACGATCGGACCCTCCTCTGGTTCAGCCTGTTCACCTTCCTCTACGGGCTCAGGTTGATTGCGCGAAGCACGATCGTCCAAACGGTCGGCCCCGTGCCAGCGGCAACCTGGATCGTGACGGGGGATGTGATCACCTACCTGATCCTCGTTGTGGCCGCGCTGCTCGCGTCCGCGGCGCTCGCACGAGGATGGCGCATCCTGCGTTACCTGTGGATGATCGACGTGGCTGGCGCGTTCATTGCGATCGCGTGGGACCTCGCTGTCCGCCGCTCCGGCGCGGCGATGCCGCTGAACAGAGTCCTCGTGGTTGTCAACATCTTCGCCGCCGTCCTCTCGGTTTCGCTCGACACCCGCCGCCGGCGGTGGACTCGCGACGGCTGGATCGTGCTCGGCGGCGCGTCAATCTTCGCGGCTGTCGCGGTAGTGGAGAATGTTCGCGGCGGATGGTTCAACCGCGTCGACGCCGAACCGTTCGCGATGCTCATTCTCATTGCCTGCATCGGCTACGTCGTTGTGAATCGCGTATTCCAGACCGAGCGCCGTGTGGCCGCGGTAAGCCGTGAACTCGAGACGGCCCGACAGATTCAACAGTCAATCCTGCCGAGACGACCTCCGAGAGTCGAAGGACTGTCGGTTGCCGCGCACTATGACTCGATGGCGGAAGTGGCCGGCGATTTCTACGACTTCGTCGTCACACCTTCCGGTCAGCTCGGCGTGCTCGTCGCCGACGTCTCAGGCCACGGTGTGCCCGCGGCGATCGTGGCGTCGATGGTCAAGATCGCCCTGGCCGTGCAGGAGGGGGAAATCGCGGATCCGGGACTGGTGCTGACGCGGATGAATCGCGCGCTGTGCGGACGGTTCGAGCTGGCGTATGTGACTGCCACGTTCGCGCTGATCGATCCGACGGCGCGAACCCTCACATACGCGGCAGCCGGCCATCCTTCTCCTCTGCTGGTGCGCGGCATGGGACGCGTCGAATCGCTCGATGAGCGCGGAATGGTGCTCGGCTTTCTGCCTGACGCGCGCTACACGTCCGCGACTGTTCGGGATCTCGCGGGGGGTGACCGAATCGTGTTCTATACCGATGGCATCACCGAGGCGTCACGAGCCGATGGTGAGTTCTTCGGCGATCGACAGTTTAGCGATGTGCTGACGGTTGGCCGGTCGCAGCCGCCGGATCGATTCCTGGCCACACTGGTCGATCGCGCACGCGAGTGGACTGGGGCCGACTTCGAAGACGACGTCACCGTCGTGGTCGTCGACTGGATTCGGCAGACTGCGGTGTGACACGAATCGAAGCGCGCAGCCGGCGCCAAGCCGTGTCTTGTTAATGCAAAGTTATTTATAATACATAGCATGAACCGACGAGGTCGGAGTCCCGATTGAGTCGTACCCGTTGGGGCGTGCAGGCCGTGCTCGCACTCCTTGTCGGCGTGATCATCACGCTGGCAGGCGGCGCCGTGTTCTACTTCGTGTCCACCATGGCCGTCCACCCGGATCCGGCGGCCGTGCCGTCAACCCCCGGCGTACATACCGAGCGGTACGCGGCTGCGATCGCCGAGTCCCGGCGCCTCGCGCGCGCGCTGCTCCTGCAAGACAACCTGCCCGGCCTGTCCGTGGCGGTCTCGCGGAATGGCGAGATCCTGTGGACCGAGGGCTTCGGCTGGGCAGACGTCGAAGACCGTGCGCCGGTCAGCCCACGCACACAATTCCGTCTTGGAAGCGTATCGAAAACGCTGACGGCGGCTGCCGTCGCATTGCTGTACGAGCGCGGACGCATCAACCTCGACGCGCCGGTTCAGACGTACGTGCCGGCGTATCCCCACAAGCAATGGACGGTCACGACGCGCCAGTTGATGGGCGACATCGCCGGCGTTCATCGCATCCGCGGTGATAACAACGACAACCCACCGGGTGGCTCGTGTGCGAATCTCGATGACGCGCTCGCGACCTTCGCCGACGAACCGCTCCTGTTCGAACCCGGCACGCGCTACCGCTTCTCCACCTACGGCTGGATCCTCCTGAGCGCCGTGGTCGAGGCCGCGGCCAAAGAGCCTCTTCGCGCGTTCCTGACGCGCGAGATACTGGACCCGCTCGGCATGGCCAGCACCGTTGTCGACGATGGTGCCGAGGTCCCGGAGATCACGTCGTTCTACATTCCACGAGCGTCGATGCAAACGAAGCTGGGCGTGCGTAAAGTGTCGCGGACGAACAACTCGTGCCTCGCGGGCGCCGGCGCGTTTTTCTCGACACCATCAGACATGGTGCGATTCGGGTCGGCCATGCTGAAGCCCGGGTTGTTGAAGGCGGATACGATCGCTCTCCTGGAGACGCCGTTGCGGCTCCAGTCAGGCGCCTCGACCGACTTCGCGCTGGGCTGGAAGATCGAGCGCGTGCAGATGGCCGGCGAGTCTGCGCGTATGGTCGCGCACCGCGCCACGCCCAACGGCAGCACCATCGCGCTGCTTCTGTTCCCCGATCAGGGCGTGGTGGTGGCCGCCGCATCGAACATCGCGCCTGGTCAAGATGTTGACGCAACCTGCCGCACGATCGCTGAGGCATTCGCGATCCCGGATCGGAAGTGATGCATTTAGCCGCCGGTGGTCAGAGAAGAGTTCAGCGAGGAGCTACTGCGGACGGAGCGCGGCCATGGGATCTAGGCGTGTGGCCCGACGCGCGGGCAGATAGCTGGCGACGAGCGACAACATAAGCAGCAGTAGACTGGCGGCGAACCAAATCAGGATGCCGCCGGTTGTGACGCCGTACAAAAGGCTCGCCATGATCCGCGGCAGGACGATCGCTACTGCGGTGCCGACAAAGACGCCGACAACCGCGAGAGACATGCCCCGCGCGATCACGAATCGCAAGATATCGCCCGCCCGGGCACCGAGCGCGATGCGAACACCCATCTCGGGGACGTGCTGGACGACGAAGTACGCGATCACACCGTAAAGACCGACGATCGCGAGAACTAGCGCGAACACGGCAAATGAAATCAGCAGTGTCGTTCCGACCCGGCGTGACGCGACTTCCTCGTCCAGCACGTCGTCGAGCGGTCTGACGTTGGAGATGGCTAGACCTGGATCGACTGAATGTACAACGCGGCTGACCGCGTCGACAGCGAGCGCTGGGTCCCCCGCCGTGCGCACGACTAGATCCCGAGGTGTGAACCAGGGCTGCGTGGCGATCTGCCGGTAGGGCATGTAGATTTCGGCGCGGGCCGGGACGTCGAGCCCCATCTGTCGGACGTCGCCGACGACCCCGACGACAGTTCGCCACTGCGGTGCCTGGCCGGGGTCGATGGCGAGACGACGGCCTATCGGGCTTTCACCAGGCCAGTACTGGCGCGCCAGCGCTTCGTTGACGATCACGACGAGCGGCGACTGGTCGTCATCGCTCGGACGGAGGAACCTGCCCTGGCGAAGCGGTATTCCGACGGTCTCGAGGTAGCCGGCGCTGATTTGACGATGATTGGCGTCGTAGGCGAGCGCCGGATCGCGAGGCCTGCCCTCGATCGCCAGTGCGCTCGTCCCGCCCTTCCACTCGAGCGGGACCGACGTGGTAAATCCGGCGGCCTCGACCCCTGGTTCCTGGGCCAGGCGATCGAGCACGCGGTCGTAGAACCCGGCGCGACGAGCTGGCTCGCCGTAGCGGTCGAGCGGCAGCACCGTGCGAAGCGTGAGCACGCGCGCGGGCAGGAGCCCGAGGTTCGCATAGCGCATCTCGTAGAAGCTCTGGAGTAGGAGTCCCGCGCCAGTGAGGAGAACGAGCGTCATCGCGACCTGCGCGACGACGAGCGCGCGGCGGCCGCGATCGCTGCCGGTCACGCGCCCACCTGACTTGAGCGAGTCGCCGCTGCTGGCGGCACTCGTGCGAAGCGCCGGGGCGAGGCCGAAGAGCAGTGCCGCACCGACGGCAATCAGCGCCGCAGATGTAAATGCACGCGTATCGAGCTGCAAGCGTGCGAAGAGCACCATGCTCGGAGGCACGAGCTGCTCGAGGAACACCAGCGCCCAGCTTGCGAGTACGACTCCCAACGCGAGCCCCATGGCCGCCAATGCCAGACTTTCTGTGAGGACCTGACGCACGACCCGGGCGCGCGATGCGCCAAGCGCGCTACGGACCGCCATCTCCTGCCGCCGCGCGGCGGCCCGCGCCAACAGCAAGCTAGCCAGGTTCGCACACGCAATCAATAACACCGCCGCAATGGCCGCGACGAGGATCGTGAATGGACGCCGGACCGCGCCAGACAGCTCCTGGGATAGCGGCCAGACGACAGATCGAAGCGTGCGCCAGCGCTCGTCCGCCGGAAAGAGCTGCGCTTGACGAGCAGCGATGGTGTCGAGGTTTGCCGTGACACGCATGGGATCGACGTCAGGCTTCATCCGCGCGACAACGGTGAGATACCGCCCGCCGTGCGCGATTTCCTCCGGACCGAGCGCTGCTGGAACCCACGCGCTGACGTAACTCTGGAGAAATTGGAAGTCGGGAGCCATTATGCCGACGATCACATGTGGCACATCGTCCAGAATCAGTTGCCGCCCGATGACGGTTGGGTCACCGCCAAACCGTTGCTGCCAAAACACGTGGCTGATGATCGCGACCCGCCCGCCGCCGGGCCGGTCTTCGTCGGCGCTGAAGACGCGACCAAGGACCGGCTGAGCCTGCAGCACGTGGAAGAATGATGCGGTCACGCGTCGAGCCGTAATCCGCAGCGGCTGACCCTGCCAACGAAGGACCGCGCTTTGATCTGCGACCGCGGCGACGGACTCGAGAACGTCGTTGTCGGCATTCCACGCGGCGTAAGTTCGCGGTCGGACCGCGTCCCGGGCGAAGCCGGCCCGGGCATTCTCTTCGAAGAGGAGCACAAGGCGATCCGCTGCGGCAAACGGCAACGGCCGCAGCAGCACAGCGTCAACCAGGCTGAACACGGCGGTTGCGCCGCCGATTGCAGCGCCAAGTGTCAGGACCGCGGGAAGCGTGAAGCCGGGCGTTTTGATTAGCGTTCGGCTTGCGTACTGAAGATCGCGACCGACATCCGTAACCCACATGAGCGACCGCGCCTCGCGGTGCGTCTGTCGTACGGAATCCAGCTGGCCCAGGCTGCGTCGCGCCGCGAGTCTCGCGTCGTCGGCGGACAGGCCGCGATGGTGATACTCGTCTTCGAGCAGCGCCAGATGTGATGCGAGTTCCCGCTCCAGCTCGCGATCCGCGGCCGTCGATCGGAACAGGTTCGTGATCCTGAGCGCCAGACTTCGAATGACTGTCATGAACCGCATGACAGCTAGACGCTCTCACAGCCTTCACTAGAATGTCAAGTGGACTGTTCGGTCGCGATCCGTTGCTCCGCGACAGGCGCCGGACCTGAAAAAGCCAGTCTCCGGTTGTCGTAGATCTACTCGAGCCGGAGCGCGTCCACAGGACTCACTGTTGAGGCGCGGCGGGCCGGAATGAGCGCCGCGAGCAGCGTCGTCGAGCACAAAAGCACAGCCGCGGCGACGATCGTCGTCGGGTCGGTCGGCTTGACGTCGTACAGCTGCGACTCGATGACGCGACCCAGCGCCCAGACGCTTGGCAGCGCAATCGCTATCCCCAGAGTGGTCATCACCAGCGCATCGCGGAGCAGCAGCCACATCGTCGCAAGGCGTGTAGCCCCCAATGCCACTCGCACCCCGATCTCGCGCGTCCGCTGCGTCACGGTGAAAGACATAACGCCGTACAGACCGACGAGCGAGAGCAGCAGCGCCAGAACGCCGAATCCGCCGGAGAGCGCCGCGAGCATCCGCTCCGTGGTCAGCGATCGGCTGACCTGTTCGTCGAGCGTTCGAACAGCGCCGAGCGGCAACGTGGGATCTGCATCGTGAACGATCCTCCGAATGGACTGGATAGCCGCCGCCCGGGATCCCCGCGTCCTCACGTAAAAAGTGCCACCGGACGTCGCGCAGCTGACCAGGGGAAAGAAGGCCTGTTCCCACTCTTCGCGGACGCCGCGATAGCTGATGTTCGAGGCGACGCCGACAATTTCCACAGCGGCCTTGGTGTCGGGCCCCGTCCCAAGGCCGACGTGCGCGCCGAGCGGACTGCGTCCGTTGAAGTACCGCTTCGCAAACGCGTCGTTCACAATGGCGACGCACAATCCGCCTTCGCTCGCCGGCAGCGTGTCCCGATCAACGAAGTCTCGTCCGGCAGCGATCTTCACCCCGAGAGTCGAAAAAAACTCAGGACTGACGGCATTTAAGTGGACTTCGCGATCTGTGCTGATTCGCTGGTCGGCTTGAATCGTCATTTGCCCGTTCCAGCTTCCACCAGTCAGCAGCGGATTATTGGCAATCGCCGCCGACTGAATGCTCGGCAGTGCACGGATCTCCTCGTGAATACCCCGAATGAGGCGATCGGCGTTCTCGCGGGAATACCCGTTCCGGACTGGATCGATACTGAATGAGATCAGGTTCGACGTATCAAACCCAGGACCTTTCGCCATCAGCGCGGTGAGGGTTCGAACGAACAAGGCGGCGCCGACGAGCAGGATGACCGTTACCGCAATTTGGGCCGTGACGATCGTTCTTCGAAGTCGCAAGCCGCCCGGGGCGGCGCCCGCGCGCTCGGTGAGCGCGGCCATCAGCGATCGGCGGCCGGCCAGAAAGGCCGGCGCAAGACCGCTCAGGACTCCGGCGGTGAGGCTTACGAGGACCGCAAACAGTAGCAGGCGCGGATTGAGCGTGGACCGTAGAGCGGTCGCGGCAATGTCCCGCGGGAGAAAGGCGATGAGCGCTCCTATCACGATCGGAGCGAGCACGGTGCCAAGCACTCCACCGGCGAGCGCGACGAGAATGCTGTCCGACAGAAGCTGCCGCCCGATTCGGCCGCGCGACGCACCTAACGCCAGTCGTGTGAAGATCTCCCGGCTTCGCGCCGATCCGCGGGCGAGGAAAAGGCCGGCGACATTCATACAGGCCAGCGCCAGCAACACACCAGTTGCGCCAAACAACACCCAGAGCGGCTGCGACAGACGGCGTCGCAGCGGCGAGTGCCCCTGTGCCGCTGGAGCGAGCTCCAGCACCGACCCGAGATATCGCTGGCGGCGATCCGGCGTGATCTTCGGGAATTCCGGTCGCCGCTCGTCGTCGGCCAGCATCGCCTTGAACCATGGCTGCAGCCCGGCCTGGGCCTCGACCTGCGTAACGTCTGGCCGCAGCCGACCGAACACTTGCATCCAACGCACGCGGCGGTTCAGCATCTGGTCGAAGCCGGGAATGGCGACGGCCGACATCGCCGCCGGAATCCAGAGCGAAGGAACCTCGCCGACGTCGAGGCCTCTGAATCCCGGCGCGGCGACGCCGATGATCGTCATCGGATGCCGGTTCACGAGCACTTTGCGACCGATGACGTCCGGAGCCGAGGCAAATTGGGTTTTCCAGAAATCGTACGAGAGCACGACCACCGGACTGGCGCCGAGCACGCTGTCATCGTCGTTCGTAAACAGCCTGCCGATCGTCGGCTGGATTCCCAGCACCGGGAAGTACGTGCCGGAGACGACTTCCGCGGCCGTTGGGACATGATCTCCACCGGTCGAGAGACTGATTGTCGTCGCGGCACGACAGAAAGCGCCGTCGAAGAATTGCTCCTGTTGTTGAAGGTCTCGGCAGAGCGGATAGGACAGGAGGTTGTAAGTGCCGAACGCGTTCACCGACGCCGTGACGCCGTTCCAGTCGAACACGACAAGACGTTGCGGTTCGCGTACCGGAAGGGCATGCAGAACGACCTGATCGACCAGTGAGTAGATGGCAGTGGTTGCGCCAATCCCGAGCGCGAAAGACAGTACCGCCGTTGCAGTGAATAACGGACTCCGGCGAAACGATCGTGCCGAGAAGCGAAGATCGTAGGCGAAGTCCCGCACCCATCGCGTCAGCCACACATCCCGCACTTCCTCGCGGAGTTGTGTGACGCCACCGATTTCCAGCGTGACTTGCCTGCGGGCCTCGGCTTCTGACAAACCAGAATGCGTCAAATCATCGATCCGCCGATCGATGTGGTACTGCAATTCGCGGCCGAGGTCCTGCTCCAGGTGTCGGAGCCGAAGCCAGTTGAATAGTTGCTTCAACATCACTTACCCTCGTCGAAAATCACCTGGACGGCCCCCGCAAGCCGAGCCCAATAATCTCGCTCGGTTGCGAGTTGCTTTCGGCCGGCAGCCGTCAGTGCATAGAACTTCGCCTCGCGGCCCGTTTCCGATTGCCTCCACTCGGCCTTCAACCATTTCTTTTGTTCCAATCTGTGGAGGGCTGGATACAAGGATCCTTGATTGATTTGAATGACCGATTTCGAGATCTGCAGCAGCCGCTGCGCGATGCCGTAACCGTGCGCAGGCTCCAGCGACAAGATCTGGAGGATCAGCATGTCGAGCGTGCCCTGGGGGATGGGAAATCGCGCGGAAGGCATCAATACCTCAAGCTTCTACCCTTTCGTAACATACGATAGGTCGAAGGTCAAGGCATTCAGCCGGAGCTGGGCGAAAGGTTTCAGTGCGGTATCAACAAGGGGTTTCGATCTCTTCGCCGCGAACCGGAGCCCTATCAGTAAGCTTCGTCTTCCCTGTCTTTGAGTAAGATTTCGGAAGAAAGAATCGAGCGAAAACGCCGAGAGGCTGTCGAAATCTCCGTCGGTGGTTCGACTACTGTCTGAGAGGGAGTGAGTGGGCCCATCATCCGGCCCCGACTGAACATATGAGCTGGATCACCGACCTTCGTTTTGCCCTTCGGTCGCTTGCCCGAGCAAAGGGCCTGGCCATCACCGTCGTCGTCACGCTCGCCTTGGGGATTGGCGCCAATGCCGCGATTTTCAGCGTCGTGCGCGGCGTGCTGCTGAGGCCGCTCGTCAACCGCGAGGCGGATCGGCTCATCTACATCCGGCAGAGCGCGCCGGGCATCGGGGTGGCGAACGTAGCCTTCTCGGTCCCGGAACTGAAGGATCTGCGGGAGTCGGTGAAATCGCTCAGCGCGTTCGGCGATTTCTCGACGATTGAGTTCACGATGATCGGCCTCGGCGACCCGCGCACCGTTCGCGCGGGCGTCGTCGGCGGCTCCTACTTCGAGGTGATGGGCCTCAAGCCGGTGATGGGCCGACTGCTCGGGCCGTCCGACGATGGGCCGAAGGCGGACGGCGCGGCGGTGCTGACGTACCGATTCTGGACGAGTGCGTTCAAGAGCGATCCCAACGTCATTGGCAAACAGGTCCGGCTGAGCGATCGGCCGGCGACGATCGTCGGCGTGCTCGAGCCGTCCGTGCCGTATCCGCAGGAGACCGAGATCATCGCCAACGTGGTGACCAGCCCGCATCATCTCGACGCGACGATGGTCGAGGGGCGGGTGCACCGCATGACGGAGCTCTTCGGACGCCTGGCGCCGGGCGCGACGCTTGACGCGGCGCGCGCGGAACTCCGCGTCGCGCACGCGGCGATGGTGAAGGCGCATCCCGAAGCCTACGAGAAGCAGGCCGACTTCCGCATCGACGCCCAGGGGTTGCGCGACGAGATCATCTCGCCGGCGCGGACGATCCTGCTGGTGCTGCTCGCAGCGTCGGGACTCGTGTTCATCGTCGCCTGCTCGAACGTCGCGAACCTGATCCTGGCGCGGTCGGTGCGACGTGAAGGCGAGCTCGCGATTCGCGCGGCGCTCGGCGCCGGCACGGGCGCATTGCGGCGGACGCTGCTTGCCGAGAGCGTCCTCCTTTGCGCGACCGGGGCGGTGCTGGCCGTGGCGATCGCGCGACCGATGGTCGCGGTGTTGTCACTCTACGCCGCGCGCTTTTCGGTGCGCGCGCACGACGTCACGGTGGATTCGAGCCTGCTCTGGGTCGGCGGCGCCCTCGCGATCGCCGCCGCGGTGCTGCTGGCGTTCGTGCCGCGGCTGCCCTCCGCCGATGCCGCCAACGGGATGGGGCTGACGGGACGCGGTGTCCGGTTGACGTCGGCCACCAACCGCCGGCTGCGCGTGTTCGCGGTCGTGCAGATCGGTGCCTCGTTCGTGCTGGTCGCGGGCGCCGGCATGCTGATCACCACGCTCTTCGCGCTGCAGCGTCAGCAGACCGGTTTCCGCGGCAACCTGCTGGCGGTGAACGTGCCCGTCGTGTCCTACACGCGGAAGCCGGCGGACGTCGCCCGCTTCTATCAGGAAGCGATTCGCCGCATCTCGGAGCTGCCGGGCGTCGAGCGGGTGGCGCTCGGGACGGTCGTGCCCTGGCGCGATCCAGGATTCTTCGCCGCGCAGTTCACGGTCGAGGGTTACCGCAAGGCGAACGGCGAAGAAGATCCGCGCGCGCAGTTCCGCACGGTGTCACCTGGCTTCTTCAGCGCCCTTGGGGTGAAGCTGATCGCCGGCCGCGACTTCAACGACGGCGATCGCCCCGACGGCGACAAGGTCGTCATCATCAGCGAGAGCCTCGCGCGCCGGATGCTGCCGAGCATGGACGCCGTCAACCGCCGGATGATGTGGACGGATCCGGTCACCAAGTTCATCGGCGTCAGCACCGAGCCCCGCCGGATCGTCGGCGTCGTGGCCGACGTGGACGACGAGCACCTGGTGCCGGAGCCGACGATGACGGTGTATCACCCGATCGGGCAGGAGATGAGCGGCGGCCGGCTGTTCATCCACGCGAAGATGGACCCGTATGCGCTGGTGCCGCCGGTGACGAAAGTAATCCGCGAGCTGGCGAGCGACCAGCCGGTGGAGCGCGCGGCGACGCTCGACGACATCCGCGCCGAGGTGCTGGCGCCAACGCGGGTCAACGCGCTGGTGTTCGGCGGATTCGCGGGCGTGGCATTGCTGATCGCGGTCGTCGGCGTGGCCGGCGTGCTGGCGTTCTCGGTCAGCGCGCGGACGCGCGAGTTCGGCGTGCGGCTGGCGATCGGATCGACGCCGACCCACCTGCTCGTGCGCGTACTGCGTGAAGGCGCGGTGATCGGCATCGGCGGCATCGTCGCCGGGGCGATCGGCGGCGTGCTGCTGTCACGGATCGTGGGCAGTTTCGTGCCCGACGTGCAGATGCCAGGACTCGCGCCGATCGCGGGCGCGGCGATCGTGCTGGTCATCGCCGCGATCGTCGCGTCGGTGACGCCGGCGGCGCGCGCCTCGCGGGTCGATGTCGTCGACGCGCTGAGAGCCGAGTAACAGCCGCCTTACGCGCCGCGATTTATTGCAGTGGGGCGGACTCGAGAAGTGAGCGACTGCAAGAATTTATTGGACGCGGTCATGAAGGCGAAGTGACCGGCATTGGCAATCAGGATCAATTCCTTTTTCGGTGCCTTGACGCACGTGAAGTACTGAACAACCGCCTGTGTGGGCGTGACGATGTCGTCGCGGCCCTGGATGACGAAGTAGGCAATGTTGAGGTTGCAGGCGGTTTTCGGCAGGTTGGTGGCGACCTGGTCAGGCAGCACGTGCTCACCTTGGAACATCGAACCTTCTTCAAGGTACTTGGATTGTTCAGGTTCTTTGGCCTGAAGTTCAGGTAATTGGGAGCGAAGGTGCCGCAGCCAATCTTGGTCAGACTGCGGCCAAAGCGATCGCACCTGATATTTGCTGCTGAAATTGAAATACTGCCCCGCGTTGCGTGGGTTGGGCCGATCGGCTTCGATTTGTTTGATGGTGTTCTGGTCGCCATTCGCGCGCGCTTTCGCAAGCACCAAGTCATATTGCGTGTTGACCATCGCGGCCCAGCTCGTCACCTGGCCGGTACCCACGTAAGCAGCGAACAGAATAGGGCGTATCTGGACCATCCGAGTGGCGACGATAGAGCCCCAGGAATGGCCGAGGACAATGATCTTCTTCTTGCCGAGATCGCGGCAGAGATAGTCGGCGAGTTCTACGCCATCCTTAGCGATGCGGTCGAGCGTGACATCGGGCGTGCTCGTGCCGTAGCGACCGAAGGTATGACCGGCACCTCTCTGGTCCCATTGCACCACGGTGAAGGCCTTCTCCCATGGCTTGTAGATTTCGGCTTGCGGCCATTGCGCCTCGCCGGGGCCTCCATGGACGACCAGCAGCACGGGATTCGCGCGATCGTCGCCGCGAATGCTGATCCATTGCTCCATGCCACCAATCGGAACAAATGCCGCCCGATCGATTCGGGCGCTGGAGTGTTGCGCCGTCGCCGCAACGGCAAAAGCAAGGATTGCGCTTACGATCACGACTGGAGAGGCCCGCACTACTCTACGAAGTCGTGTCAACGTGATCGTCCACGCTGTCCAAACAGCCACCCGGCTGCAAAGCCGGCGACGGCTGCAAGCGCGACCGCCGGTGTCGCCCGAAGCAGGACGCGAGCGCCCGGCGCAATCGTCGCGCGGCCGGCGATCAGCAGGCCCACGGTGCCCTGCGACACGTGCCCCTCTCTTGCAATCAGCGCGGCGCCACCACCCTGGCGAACATCGAGCGTACCGCCGGAGATGAGCCACTGACCTCCGCCCTGCTCGATGCTGAGATGTCGTCTCGCCAGAAACATGAGCCCGCCGCCGCGTTCGTCCGTTCGCGAATTGAGCACCGCGTTTTCGTCTTCACCCAGAGTCTTCATGGCAAATGGGTCACGGATCCAGGGAGTAGATTGCACGCTCCGTCATACGTCAGCGCCTGCCGATACGAGATGCAGGCTGTCGCTGACTTCCGCCTGAAGGCGGAAGCCACAGGAAGCCGGATTACTAAAACTGGCGACGCCGACGTCGTGAGGCAAGGGCTAGCGCGCCCGTCGCGAACAGTAATGCGGTGGCAGGCTCAGGAGTTGTGGCTGTCTGCCCGAATCGGAACTCTGCACTTCGGGGACCAGCATCAAACTTTACAAACGCGAGCCCCGACCCAGTGAGGTGTCCACCTGGAAGCCACGATCCCAAAAATGGCGGACGAAACCTGGTCTCCTCCCCTGTGTGGAAAGGCACGATCAGGGTGGTGACCGCGAACGGATCGAACATGTCAAAGGTTCGGCTGCCTCGAAGTTCAATCAGCATGTTGCCGAAGAGCCCTTCGGGAAACTCGGTGTTGACTCCGTAGCTCTGACCGCCGTACGTGACTTGCCCCGACAGATCCTGGCCCGAGGCGAAAAGTCTGATGCTGAAAACGTTGCCGCCACAGCAGAACCCGCCAAGAGCCATGTCACCCGCGCGACCCTCAAAGGAGAACGAACGCGTGCCGTCCGTTCCCCTGAGGCTGATTGGCGTACCGGAACTGATGCTCCAATTAAAAACACCTGAGGTAATCGTCACCGAATCGGCGTATGCACGTGAAGGCGAAGTCAGCCCGGCCATCCCGACCAGCAGGACAGCCGCAATTGCACGCAGTACTTTGGTCACGGTGCCACCTCCGGTCGAGAACGAAATGTGTCGAAAGAGGGAACTTGCTTGCCAACATCTCCCAGTGCGTTGACTGGTCCCGATGTCCGACAGGCGGCTGCGCGCGAGTGTGCAAACGCCGATCCCGTGCTGGCGCGTTTTCACGTGTGTGGCCCCGGAGGCGCGCGGCCGCGCGCGGCCAACAGTCGTCGTGACGCTGCGAAACTCGCTCGGCGAGGCGCTTTCGATTCTGCGAGATCCTGCTGGATTTTCCTGATTGGCTGTTACTCCGACCTCAACACCTGCGCCAGATCGGCACGGCCCACGCGAAGAGCCGGCCGCATGCTGACGCCGACCGATACGAGCAGAATAAGAACCGCGACCGAACCCAGCGTAAGTGGGTCGAGCTGGTGTCGCGGCCATGCTCGATGGATTCGACTTCGTGATAGCTTTCGTGTTCCTGCTCGGCACCGTGTGGGTGTCGCGACAGGAGGCATCAGCCATGCGCTACTCGAGGCCGGCCCTCGTCGGACTGCTCGGCGGCTTCCTGTTAGCCATCGCGGTCTTTGCCGTCGACTTCCTCATTTCCATGCTACGACTGGCCGCGTCGGCGCAATGCGTCGGCGAGGTCGCCGCCGCGTGCGACGGTGCCGTGCAATTCGGCGACGTGCGCTATCTCGGAATTGCATTCCTCGTCGGATTCGCCGTCGCGTTCATCTCGTTTCGACGACGACAGCGACGACGCGTCGCGTGAACGCCCCCTGCGCATCGAAGGAGTACAGGCGAGATAGGGCAGGTATGAGCGATGAGACGAGCGTTCACAAAATCGCTGGCTATACGGAAGCCGTCAGGCGGCTCGGCCCCTTCTTCTGGACCGATTTTCCTACGGTCAAGCGGTTACACGTGGATCGAGCAACCTCGGGAGTCGGTGAGTATGTTGTTCGCCTGACGATCGAGTCTGATGACGCGTCTGAGCGGCGATTTCTCGCGCAGCAGTTCACCGCAGTGCGGACAGCGGAATGTCCTCACAAGGCTGATGATGCATCGGCCCCGGCGAACACGGAAGCAGCGAACTCCGAGTTTGTAATTGCGGTACGGATTTCGTTGCGTGCTCCATCCAGCTCTCGACGAAGCCACCGCCTTTGGGCCACTTGACGTGAGGATCACCCGCAAGCGCCTTGCCGGATCGACATCTGTGTCT
>Ga0070683_100000831_pt1 | contig 22877 bp, 25 predicted proteins | sample KBSC713LmetaG_FD_64662 | JGI IMG/M metagenome (GOLD analysis project Ga0070683, IMG submission 64662) | Corn rhizosphere microbial communities from Kellogg Biological Station, Michigan, USA - KBS C7.1-3L metaG | ecosystem: Host-associated > Plants > Roots > Rhizosphere ... | reverse complement strand
TTTTGAGCACAAATATGAAAATCGCGAAACATTATAGACAAGCATAGACAATCTTCTGAATGAAGCCAATAGTTACACCCTTAGCGATTATACTTCTGATTGCAGGCAACACATTTGCGCAATCTAATGAGGTAACGTTTCTTCTTGACACAACAATAGCATTAATGAAAAGCAATGCAGTTAACCGTGATAAGGTGAATTGGGAACAGATTGAAAGAAATGTCAAGGCACAAATTGCTACCAAAGAAAACGCCTATCAACTTGGACCGATATACAGGATGTTGTTCAAATCGCTTAATGATTTCCATGGAGGATTTTACTGCTGGGATAGTACTTATAAATGGCAGCGACCAGAACCGGAATATTCGGACTCAATAAAAAATGAATGGAAGAAGGGAGTTTTTCTTCAAAAGGAAATGCTGCAAGACAATATTGGTTATCTAAGAGTGCCTTATATGTCATTTGCGGAACGACGTGAATTGGATAGCAAAGCTCAATCATTAAATGACAGCCTCTGCGCACTTCTTCGTATGAACGTAACTGGAATAATTCTGGACTTACGGCTGAACGGCGGTGGAGCAATGTACCCTATGATGCTCGGACTTGAACAACTTCTGCTTGATGGAAAAATAGGATCATTTACAGGAAGCGCAGGAGATTGGATACTAAGAGACAACAGCTTTCTTCTTGACACGGTTATCCTGACTTCAATTATCCCAAAATGCCAGGCGCCCGATAAAAATATTCCAGTTGCAATCCTGATCGGTCCCGCTACGGGCAGTTCGGGTGAGTTTTTGGCCATTGCCTTCAAAGAGAGAAGAAATACAATCTTTATTGGAACAGAGACGGCTGGGTACATAACAGCAACGAGAGGATTCCAGATAAATGATGCGGTATCGCTTCTGCTTTCAACAGGATACGGCAGAGACAGGACTGGCAAAATTTATGACAAGGCCCTTTCGCCAGATATCCGCACTAACGAACCGGACAGTTTCAATGACATCAAAAATGACAAAAAGGTCCTGGCTGCGATAAAATGGATAAAAGTGAACAAATAAGGGGATCTATCAAAACCTGTTTTATAATGCCGTGATGACCTACATGGAAATTTTACGGTGCTCGGGTTGGTTGTAACACTTCCCAGTGCATTATTTTTAAAAAAGAAAAGCACCATAAATACAAAATAATCTAATAATTAAAAAAATGAAAAAGGTAACAGGAATAGGGGGCATCTTTTTTAAATGCAAAGACCCCAACAAAATGAAAGAATGGTATAAAACACATTTAGGAATAGACGCGGGCCAATATGGGGCATCTTTTGAGTGGTACGAGGATGCAGAAGGCAAAAAGAAAGGCCTTACGCAATGGAATCTCAATTCCGAAACTGCAAAGCTCTATGAACCTTCAGCAAAGGATTTTATGATCAATTACAGAGTTGAGAATTTAGAAACGCTTGTTGAGGAACTAAAAAAGGAGGGCGTAACCATTGTAGACAAAATGGAAACATACGACTATGGGAAATTTGTCCATATACTTGACGAAGAAGGAAACAAAATTCAATTATGGGAACCTACCGACTAAGAATCTGGAAAATCCGGGAGACAATCGCTTGGGGCTATGACCTGCTATCAGTCTTCTTCATATTCATCCAAAACACTGCAAACAATGAAAAATAGAATTTTACTGACGCTGGCATTTATTACGACTTTCTTTGTCGGCTTTGCTTTTAGATCGATGACAGCCAAAAATGGGAGTGTGGCACCTACGAAAAAAGTAACTGGTATTGGTGGAATCTTTTTTAGATGCAAAGACCCAAAAAAAGTGAGAGAATGGTATGCTACGCATCTCGGCTTCCTGGCTAACCAATACGGAGCCGTATTTGAATGGAGGCAAGGGGCTGATAGTTCTAAAAAAGGTTTTACTCAATGGAGTCCATTTAATGAAACGACAAAATACTTTGAACCATCAACCAAGGACTTTATGATCAATTACAGGGTAGAAAACCTGGAAGATCTTGTCGGGCAGCTGAAGAAAGACGGCGTGACAATCACTGATAAAATTGAAACGGTTGAATACGGGAAGTTTGTTCACATAATGGATATAGAAGGAAACAAAATAGAATTGTGGGAGCCAAATGATATCGAATTTGAAAAACTTGGACAGCAAATAAATGCCAAGACCATCAAATGATCATTTGGACAATCCAACCGCCGGCAGTTTAGTGGCTCGCGCTTGAGCGGGAGGCACACAATCATCTTCCCGGCTGACCATTCCTTCGTTTACGCGCGGTCATATTTTCTGCTAAACTCCTGATACCCCTGGCGCCAGGTTTTGGCTTCTTGAAAAGCGTTAACTTTATTTTAAAGCAACACCGGGCTGACACAGCTACAAATATTTCAGCTTCGCCAATGCTCGAACGTTGTGCGCAACTCTATCTGAAAATTCCTTCCGGTTGGGGTGATCAACTTGACAGCTTCTAATCATGGCAAGGGCCTCTCTTTTACCTTACCAAAAAATTTATAACACCTAAAACCAAAAAATATGAATGATTTATCACGAAAAAAGTTCCTCCAATACACTGCATCTGCAGGTGCGGCAGTACTGCTTTCATCACTGGAAAGTTTTGCAATGGGCAAAGAGGATAAGAAATTAAAAGTAGCCGTCATTGGTTGTGGGAGTGTAAGCGGAAGCTATATTCCTAAACTACTTACCTCCGACGTAATACAAATTGTTTCTCTCTGCGATATAAAATATGACAGAGCCCTGGAGCGTAATAAAACATTTAATGTAAATGCAAAAACGTATCCTAATATTGACGAGATGCTAAAAGGTGAGCCGTTTGATATGATGATCACACTTACGGATATGCAGGTACATGAAGGACTGAACAGAAAAGCAATAATGGCGGGTAAACATGTGTGGAGCGAAAAACCAATGGCCAACAGTTATGCCGCCGGAAAAGAACTTTTAGATCTATCCAGGTCCAAGAAATTGCGTTTATGGGGCGCGCCCGCGGTGGTCAATAGTCCACAGTTTGAATTTATGAGCAAGAAATTGCAGTCGGGTGAATTGGGCAGAGTCGCCTCAGCGCATGGACAATATGGACACACTGGTCCAACGTGGAGTGCTTTCTTTTATGAAAAAGGGGGCGGCAGCATGCCCGACCTGGGTGTTTATAACATGGCGACACTGACGGGATTGCTTGGCCCGGCAAAAAGTGTAATGGCCATGTTAAGTATTGTTACACCTGAGCGCACGGTTGATGATAAGGGAAAAATAAAAGTAGAGGCGGAGGATAATGCCCACCTTCTATTAGAACATGACAAAAATATTATCAGTCATGTAATGTGTGGGTTCAATTTTTACGACAGGTTTGGCCACCAGGCGAAAGACCAAAAATTACATTCTATTCAGATTTATGGCAGCGAAGGCAATATGCGTTTGATCGGCTACGATTGGGAAACGAACGGTGTGGTAATTGATTCCCTAAAAACAAATGGTGAGGAACAATTGCTATGCACTGACAAAGGAGGATATGAATGGAGGGAAGGCGCAAAAGTAGTAGGTGAAAGTATGTTGAAAGGGATAGAACCCAGAATTAATGCCGAGCACGCATTGCATGTATTGGAAATAATTGAGGCTGCAAGAAAATCTCAAGAGACAGGCATGAGGATAAAACTGCAGAGCAAGTTTCCGTGGCCGATGATATAACTGTATAAAAGTAAAACCAGGGCAAGAGTACTTGCCTCTACTAGCCACGATAACTTAATTTTGATGCTCAATAATAACCAGCATGGATAATACGAGAGTGTACAAAATGTCTTTTGCCACGGTTTACCCGATTTATATACAAAAAGCGGAAAAAAAGGGACACGCAAAGGCGAAAGTAGACGCCATTATTTTTTGGCTGACGGGCTACAACAAACAAACAATGCAAAGACAAATCGATAGAAAAAGTGATTTTGAAACGTTTTTCGCCGAGGCACCGGCCATGAATCCAAATATTTCAAAAATCACAGGTGTAATATGCGGATATCGCGTAGAAGAAATCGAAGACAAACTCATGCAAAAAGTTCGGTATTTAGATAAATTGATCGATGAATTAGCGAAGGGAAAAAAAATGGAGAAGATCTTAAGGCAGTAAGTGGGCTAAGATTTGATGAATGCAAAAATGATTTGTCAATTGAAATTCCGTTGAAAAGCCTACAACTTCGGTTTTCTCACAAACATTCCATGGTAATACTTTCGATACGCATATCCTAAAAACAGGTTTGGAACTAGTAATAATACACCCATTAACCAGCCAGAAGGAACCAGGATCGTGTGATAAAGAAATACATTTACACTTATTGGAAATACTACCACAGCGAAAAAAGGCGCATATAGATTAATTAACAGAGCGATACCGCCCACAATTTGAATCGATTTAATCATCGGATAAAAATACCCAACCCCTATAAGGCCTGCTTTAAATGCTGCTACTCTGCCCGTATGATGTGGTTCATAGGGAATAAAATGCAGGAAATAATCCAGGCCGAAAACTAAATAAATAAATCCGAGCAAGATTCTGGAAATGATTGTTGCTTTTTTCATTAGGTTGTCTTATTGTCAAATAAGATATACCGTAGCTAAAACAGACTTAAAATTATGATATTTGAAGGTTTCCAGCTTTCCCGGAGTTAGAATCAAGAAACAATATTGTGATTCCCTTGCATTAGAGAACAAGGTCGAATTGAAAGCGAATTACGAAATGCAATTATTGTGAGGCACCAAGCGGAACACACACTTCATTCTTATACGTGAGCGACGGTTTCTTAGCTAAGACAATTAAAACATTCCCTGATATAGAAAAGTAAGGCGGCACAAGTATGAACATTCATTAAATTCGATGTGCGCCACGGCATCAAGCCCAGGCACTTTGGCAATTTCTTTTTAAACCATTCCATTGCTATGAACGCACAGGCCATCATTGATAAACTGAAACTAATACCTCATCCCGAAGGCGGGTTTTATAAGGAAACATACAGATCTGATTATACAATAGTTAATGAGAAAAAACAAAGTAGACCTGTTAGTACTGCCATATATTATCTCCTGGAAAATGACGACAAATCTCTTTTCCACCGAATCCAATCAGATGAATTGTGGTTTTTTCATTTAGGACAACCCCTGGAAATAATAGTAATCCAGGATAAACATTTGGTTACCTTCATTTTGGGCAATGATGTTAAGAAAGACGAAGGTCCCCAGGTAAAAATCCCCGCCAATACCTGGTTTGCTGCACGAGTTAAAAATGCGAAAGGATTTTCACTTGTAAGTTGTACCGTTTCCCCAGGATTTGATTTTGCGGACTTCAATTTGGCAAGAAGAGAAGATTTAGTTCAACAGTTTCCGCATTTGAAAGACGTCATTGAAAAATTCACTTCGAAATAAAAATTGTTTATGAACCAAAAATTGATCATCCGAGCTGCAGCCGGCGGACTTTTGGTTGGCTGCGTGTTAGGCATGATTGGAACTGCGGTGCCTTCTGATAAAATTCGTAATGTTTTATGGGCTGTTGATAGCTGTGGCTTAATATTGGCCGCGGCTCTGCTTACGTCATACTGCTTTAAAAGAGGATACGATGTAATAGGTGCCGGCTTTCTCATATTTGCTATCGCACAGAGCATAGTATTTTCCAGTTGCGCGGTCAATCTGGATGAAAGTATTCCAGCTTTTGGAACAGGTACATGCTTATGGGCGTTATCCATTGCCGTGATTAGTTCTCAAACTTTATTTCCTCTATTTGTACGCGTCACCGGTATTATTGCTGCCGTTTTATTTGGTGTTGTTGCATTTCGCATCTTTACAGGGCACCCGCTGAATGCGTTGACAAGACCGTTGCCGTTCTTCGCTTATCCACTTTATGCTGCAACACTTGTAGGCTGGGCGTGGGCACTAATATTCAGAATACACAAGCTTCCACAAAAACAAAACGAGTGAAATCAACCACACAGAGCACCACTTGCTTGCGAAACCCGTATATAATTTTCAACTGACCTATCTTTATCAACTAAAGCGATGGCCTGGAATAATTGACACGCGTACAAGAATATTTTAATGGGTGAAGGACTCGAGCACCTGACTAAGAAATAAACAACATTGGTATTTGTATTGCCAATAGTGGGCCGTCTGCATGACAAATTCATACCGCACCTCTCCCGCGAAGTTTCACTAACTTAAAGTTCGGCATAGCATCAAGGCCTGGTTGTTGAGCATCATACGGCCGTTCTCGTTGGCATAACCCAAATTCAAAATTTAGAAATGAAATCCTCATCTCAACTAACATTAAACAGGTCACTTGGTCTTTTTACCGCCACTTTGTTAGTGGCAAGCTTGATGATCGGTACCGGCATTTTTAAAAAAATTGTGCCCATGGCACAAACAGGTTTGAGTGAAACCTGGATATTGATAGCATGGATAGTTCCGGGCATCATCACAGTGCTTTGCGCTTTAAATCTTTCAGGCCTCGCCTCATTGACTGAGGAATCCGGTGGTGCCTATGAGTATCTCAGGCTTTCATTCGGAAACTTTTTTTCATTTTTATTCGGATGGAGTGCTTTCACAGTTTCAGGTACAGCTACCAATGCTGCTGTAGCCTTTATCTTTTCACAAACATTCCACTCAATGATACCACTGCCCAACCCCTTGCAGCGGTGGGAAGATGTTTCGATCGGAAATTTTATTTATCCGTTTGCTGATTCGGGCATCAAGATGCTGGCCATTTTAATCATGATCCTTTTTACCTGGGTAAACTACCGGGGAGTAAAAAAAGGCGGCTACATGAATAACATTTTTACTTCCGCCAAAATACTTGGCATCCTCATTTTAATCATTCTCGGGTTGCTGTATGTTTCTCCCGCTTCTCCGCAACAAATAGCAAATACTGGAGGGCAGGGAATAATCTTTTTTAGTACTTTTTTTGCAGCGATGCTCAGTGCACTATGGGCTTACAACGGATGGCTGGACGTAACGGCAGTCACCGGTGAAATAAAAAACCCAAAGCGTAATGTGCCACTGGCGGTAATAACAGGTGTCGGTATAGTGACGATAATATATGTGCTGATAAATTATTCATACATGCATGTATTGCCATTGACGAAGTTGGCCGGAGTGGGAGCGAACGAAATTGGCGCAGCAGCAGTGGCCGAAACATTGATTGGTGGGACGGGAAAGACGATCATCATCATTTTAATTATGGTTAGTGTGTTGGCCACAGTCAACGCCGGGATCCTTGCCTTTTCCCGCATTTATTTTCGAATGGCGCAGGAAGGTTTTTTCTTTAAACGTTTTTCTCTGGTTCACCCCAGATACAGAACTCCGTACTTCTCATTAATCGGTGCTACGACATGGACCTCGATACTTATCATCTCAGGCACTTTTGATATGCTTTCTAACATGGTCGTCTTTACCAACTTTCTGTTTTTTGGGTTGCTTGCAGTGGCTCTAATCAAAATGAAACGAAAGGGAATGATCAAAACAAAGACGATAGGTTATCCTGCTGTACAAGCAGTCATCATATTGTTCTCAGCAGCTCTTATTATCAACACTTTAATTACACAGCCAAAGCAATCCCTGTTAGGAGCCTGTCTTGTATTACTCGGTGTACCCTTCTACTATTATTTCAAGAGAGAACGTCCATCAGGAAAGAAAGAAAAGCAAAAACTAACCGTAGAAATCGACAATCGCGCATGAGAAGTAGGAACAATGGATTTTTCTGCTATGCCGGCTGAAAATATATTTGGGCTCTCATTTCACCTTTCAAAATTATGTTAGCGATTAACAAATAAACAATTCAAAAAAAATTAAGGCCTGGTTGCTTAGAAACAGAGCGGAAAAACTTATTAAATCGCCTGTATGGAGGCCGATAAACTGTGGCGCTGTATTTTCGCACTTCGTATGATCTCTAACAAAACATTTCAACTGGCAAAGAAACTCTGGGATTATCATCACATGCATCATGCCCTCGAAAAAGCTGATTGCATATTGACTTTGGGCAGTCATGACCTCCGTGTTGCCAAACGCGCCGCCCAATTATACCTTGAGGGATGGGCACCCATAATGATCTTTTCAGGAGGGCTGGGCAATTTTACAAAAGAACTGTGGACAGAAACGGAAGCGGACCAGTTCGCTGCAATTGCAATAAGCATGGGTGTTCCGGAAGCTTCAATTCTTGTTGAGAACAAATCAACAAATACGGGCGAAAATATTTTGTTCACACAACAATTGCTTGCGCGGAAAAATCTTGACCCACGATCTTTTATTGTTGTGCAAAAGCCTTACATGGAAAGAAGAAGCTATGCAACTTTTAAGCAGCATTGGCCGCATAAAAAACTAGTCGTAACATCTCCGCAAATTTCATTTGAAGATTACCCAACAGAAGAGATACCCCTTGACAGAGTGATTAATATCATGGCCGGCGATCTTCAACGAATTAAATTTTACCCGGGGAAAGGTTTCCAGGTCTACCAGGAAATACCTGCAGAGATATGGCAAGCATTTGAGCAACTTGTTGCATTGGGCTTCGACAAACATTTAATGAAGGAATAAAGAACTGCTAATTACCGAATAGGCAAATGAAATTCAGATTCAAATGGGAATATTAAAATATATTACTTCAGGTGACCTTTGTATTGCTTATGAAGAAAGTGGAAATCCAAATGGAACACCAGTTATTCTTCTGCATGGATTTCCTTATGACGTGAGGACATACGATGAAGTTGCAAAAAACCTGGTGACTGGTAATTGGAAGATCATTATTCCCTACTTACGTGGTTTCGGACCAACAAGTTTTTTATCTCCTGACATTATCCGTTCTGGCCAACAGGCAGCATTGGCCAGCGACCTGCTTGCATTACTGGACGCTTTATCTATTGAACAGGCAGTACTGGCCGGATATGATTGGGGTGGACGAGCTGCGTGTATTGTTGCGGCGCTTTTCCCGGGTCGTGTCAGTGGTCTCGTATCCGTGGCAGGATATAATATTCAAAACATTGCAAAATTCTCAGAACCCCTTGCACCGGAAATTGAAATGCTAAATTGGTATCAATATTATTTCCATAGTGAAAGAGGACGTTTGGGATTGACAAGATACAGGAAAGAATTGTGCAGATTGTTATGGAACCACTGGTCGCCAACATGGAAATTTGATGATGAAACCTATGAAGCCACTGCGATCTCATTCACCAATCCTGATTTTGTGAATGTGGTAGTGCATTCATATAGGCATCGCTATGGACTGGTAAATGGCGACCCCAAATTTGAACATATAGAAACGGAATTATTAAAACAGCCAACAATAAAAACGCCCACTATCGTTTTAGATGCCGAAGCCGATGGCGTTGAACCTTTTGAGGGAACAGGAAAGGATGCTATGCATTTTGTAGGCAATTATGAGCGAAGAATTATTAACGAAGTTGGACATAACGTTCCTCAGGAAGCACCTGGTGAATTTGCCGAAGCTATAAAGGCCGTTATTTAACCCAAGAGGCTTGAACGGTGCGACACAAAAAGTCGAATTGCGCTGGGGTAGCCGGGCTCACAACGCCGGCCACTCATTGGATAACACAATTTCCGCCGACAATGTTGCGATAATAAAATATAGTTCAAAAAAGATTTTTTGAGCGGACAGCTAAGATATTTTTGGTAACTATTTCTGTTGAAGCCTCACTTAATGATCTCACAAGACAAACAAGCTGCGATTAGAAAGGCATTGCAAACAGCATTTGACGTAGATGAATTTGAAGATATTCAGCCATTTACAAAAGGTCTTTCCGGAGCGGCCGTTTCTAAAATCACCGTGCATGGAATGCCTTACGTGTTACGTGCAATAACCCAAACCGGAACAAGGGATGATCCTGCCTATTATTTTGACTGCATCCAAACTGCCGCATGTGCAGGTCTTGCACCGCGAATACACTATTTGAATATTGAAGAAAAAATTTTGATAACGGATTTTATAGAAGACCGCTATTTTCCCGTTGCCGAGGCAAGGATAAAGATGGCGGATATGCTGCGGAACCTGCATGCATTGCCGAAATTTGCTTATCAGCTACAGTATCTTGATGCCTCTGATGCTTTCCTGAAAAAATTCCAGGCTTCTAAAATAATTCCGGAAAGTTTAACGAAAAATCTTTTTGAATTGTACTCGCGGATTTGCAATGTCTATCCACGCAATGACGCCGATAATTTAGTTTCATGTCACAACGATGTAAAACGGGATAATATTATTTTTGATGGCTCACGTCCCTGGCTTGTCGATTGGGAAGCCGCGCGTTTAAATGACAGGTATCTGGACCTTGCAGCTATTGCAAATTTTGTGGTAAAAAACGATGAGGATGAAACCGGATTTCTTAAAAGATACTTTGGAGCAAACTTTGATGAATATAAGCAAGCCCGCTTCTTCTTGATGAGCCAGATCGTGCACATGTTTTGTTTTACCTTATGTGCAATCCCCGGTTCGGCCGGAAGATCAATAGACATAAATACGAGCACCCTTAGTTTTCATGCATTTCATGACCGTCTTTGGAATTGCGAGATCAGTCTGGCTGATAATGATCAAATACTGCATTACGCGCTGGTTCATATGAAGGAGCTGCAGAGCAATATGCAATCCAAACGTTTCGAGGAATCATTGCGGATGCTTGCTGACAACAACAAATTCCAATGAGGACAACACCGAAAAAAGAAACTGTCCAAATCACCCCACAACAAAGTCCATTTCACACCTTGCCCAAATGATATTTACACAATAGGTTTGCAATATATACCATCCCATAAAAAATATAGAATGACAAAATCAGCAATGGAAGACGTAATGACAACAAGAGAAGTCGCAACTCGTTTTAATGAACTTGCAAAGCAGGAAAAATGGTTCGAGATCCAGGATGAACTTTTTTCAGATGATGTAAAAAGCATTGACCCTCCAAATTCTCCTTATTTCGGGAATGCGGAAGGTAAAGCTGATGTTCGCAAAAAAGGAGAGGAGTTTGTAAAAACGATCGAGGCTTTTCACGGCGCTTCCACAACTGAACCAGTTGTAGGGGGCGATCATTTTGCGGTCGGAAGGGAAGTGGACATTACTGTACAGGGATTTGGACGGATCCAAATTAAAGAGGTGATGCTTTATGAAGTAAAAAATGGCCAGATAGTGTCGGAGCAATTCATCTATTGAGCCGAAAATTGAGATCTGATGCCTGGACAAATCGTTTCAAAAAAAAATTTTAAAATGGTTAGAATTTTACCAGGTTATTCAATACGCCTCAATTTTTTGGATAAACTTTGCAAAGTGAACCGAATACAAGGAAATGATTGCATCTTCAAAAAAGAAATTTGTTATTGCCTTAGATACAGCCCTTCTGATTATTTTTATCTTGCTGCTGTCACCAAGAATGACCGGGCTGGCCTTGCATGAGATCCTTGGACTTATTTTCTTCATCCCCATAATTGTACACCTTCCTATAGCCTGGCCATGGATTCAAAGCGTTACGAAGAAATTTCTCAAGAAGGCTAGCCGACATACCCGGTTCATTTTCTTTCTTAACACTAAGGTTTGTTTTGTTCAGGAATTGTAACATTTGTTACTGGAAATTGCCTCGTGGCAGATGTATGTTTAAGGTGCGAACAACATCTTCCCACTTTAAAAAACAGAACTATGTCATCACAATCCGACACAATTGGACAAGGCCCCCAAATCAAATCTGTTCACTACAAAAGGGACGGCATTACCACATTTCCTGTACCTGTTCAGGATGTGTTCAACTACATGAGCAGCGGTGATCACCATCATGCAGCGTTCAAGAGTCATACCCTGATTGGCATTGCAGGAAACGAAGTAACTGTGGAGGCAGAAATATTCAACCCGGATGGCTCTACCTTCATGACAACCATTAGGCACAGGCTCAACCCACCCAAAGGAATCGAAACGACAATGAGCGGTGGCGCTTTCAGCGGAGCTAACTTCACCCACTCTTACACAGACGCGGACGGCAAAACAATCGTTGACCTGGAAGGTAACTTCCCGGCGTTTCCCGGCATGACTGAGCCCGATGAGCTAAAAATGATCGATGATTTTTTCACGATGGTATTTGCTGAAGACACCGAAACTTTAAAATCGTTGTCAATGCAACACGCACAATAAATCATTAATAGTGTACTTTTTTGGCTTCAGGCATTTTTTTCCCGGACGCAACCCTTGGTAGCTGGCGGACAAGTTAAACTTTATCAATAAATTTAAGGTGGACGAGACTCCTTGAATTATGAAGATGAAAGGATATAACATTCCGGGATATTTTATAGGTGACCAAAAGAAACATCCACCTGCTTACATTTTTCCTTACGAGGCTGACAAAACCACGATCAAAAACAGGGTTGTACTCACCACTCATCTGTTCAGTTTCGTGAGGGAAGGAAGCAAAGAAATAGTAATGGGTGATGCTACCATTAAATTGAACAACAAGGAATTTGTTTTGATTACAGCAGGCAAATGTTTCATGTCCGAAAAAATATCCGATCAAGGAAATTACTCAACCACGCTTTTCTTTTTTGGCAATGATCTTTTACAAAGTTTCTTCGAAATTCATAAGGGCCCGATCCTGCATGCCCTCGGGCGAAATAAATTAGTTAAAAAAGAGGTTCTTGTTTTTAAGTATGATGAATTCACAAGATCCTATGTGAAATCTCTGAATTATATCACCAACAGATCAGAAGAACTGATCAAATTGAAACTTCACGAGATCATGCTTTACCTGATGGAGACCGACCCATTGGAATTGTGTTGCTTATTTGCTAAACATCCCGAAACATCAGATGAAATAAAGTTCAAGAATATAATTGCATCACACATTGACAGCAATCTTTCCATCAATGAACTCGCTTATTTGTGTAACGTAAGCCTGTCAACTTTTAAAAGAAAGTTTGCGGCCATATTCAATGAAAGTCCTACAAATTGGATCCGTCAAAAGCGCATGGAACATGCTGCCTTTCTTTTAAAATACAATAAGGAGAGGGTAAGCGATATTTATCTCCGCTTAGGCTATGAGAACCATTCAAGCTTTTCTCAATCTTTTAAAAGCGTTTTTGGAGTTTCGCCCAAAGAATACCAACTGCAAGATTGAACCAAATTCAACAATTTTTGGACATATAGCCACAACCCCGCCCTGTCCTGTCTTCTATTTTTGCATTCTTAATAAACAAAGTCAAAAAAATTATGAAAAGAATAATTGTTTTAGCGATCACAATGATACTGGTATCGAGTTTAAGTTTTGCACAAAACTTCGTGCTTAAGAGTAAAGATATCGGCGGCCAGATGACCTTGCAGCAAGTTCTTAATGGATTTGGATGCACGGGTAAAAACTTATCGCCGCAACTGAGTTGGGAGAATCCACCTTCAGCAACGAAAAGTTTTGCCATTACTGTTTACGACAAAGATGCGCCTACGGGCAGTGGCTGGTGGCATTGGGTTGTGTTTGATATACCCGCAAACGCTACAGGACTAACCCAGGGAGCTGGTGATGTTTCAAAGAAATTACTTCCCCCGGGTTCAATTCAAAGCATAACAGATTTTGGCCAGCCAGGCTATGGTGGACCTTGCCCGCCAGCAGGCGATAAACCCCATCAATATGTTGTTACACTTTATGCATTAAAAACAGACAAACTTGGTTTGGATGCAAAAGCAAGTCCTGCATTGGTTGGATATTATATATACGGCAATACGTTAGCAAAAGCATCCATTGTAGCGTACTATCAACGCTAAAATAGATAATCATGCGTTGTAGATCCATTAACGAGTCTCGTCGACTATGACAACAATGTCATCGTGCAAGAAAAGTTCAATGAAGAATAGCGCTCATCAAAAATCGGTTTCCTGAATTTCAGTTAATATTTTAAAAATACACCATGCATTTTAAGAGGAGAGGCTGAGCAATTGTCTATTCATCTTTCATAACTTAGCCATTCATCATTACTGAAGGATTATGGTGCGGACAAATGCGACAATACTCATTCCGGATATCAGCGGATTTACTGAGTTCATGTCGGCCACTGAGCTTAGCCATGGCTCACAGGCTATCAATATTCTTATGGATACCATCGTCAATGCCGTTGGTGAGGAGTATGAAATATCTAACATTCAAGGCGATGCTGTTTTGATGGTAAAGAAAGGTCCGGCCCCTTCCAAAAAAGAAATACTCGACACTTGTTTTAAGATCTTTAATGCATTTCATTTCCAACGCAAGTGGCTGCAACAACACGCTATCTGTCCATGCAAGGCATGCCGGGAAATAAGTAATCTTAAGTTGAAATTTGTCGCGCATCATGGTCAACTCGATGAAATGACAGTGGGGCGTTTTGCGACGGTCTCCGGTACCGAGGTGATCATTGCGCACCGTTTGCTCAAGAACAGTGTTCCAGCGAATGAATACCTTCTCCTTACCGAGAGTCTTTTACGACAGGCAGCGGATGCAGCGGAGTCTACCGACCTGGATTGGGTTGATTCTTCGGATCAGTATGCATCGATCGGAAAAGTAAACTATCGATTTGCCTTACTCGATGAAGTCAACAGCGAGGTCCCTGACCCACCTCCACTGAACAACGACTATCCAACAGATTCAACACCTTTCATCAAAATAGCGATTGCAGCCAACTTTCTGGACGTTTACATGGTAATGATGAATGTTCCTGGACGTCATGAATGGATACCTGAATTGCAGAAGGTAGAACAAGACCGGCCCGAAGTCTTTATTGGAAGCGTTCACTATTGCACATTCGAAAACTACCAGGCGATTATATCGCCGTTACGCATGATCTTATCCGACGAAGAGATCTTCTATGCAGAAAGCTGCCAGATCAAAGAGATGGACCTTTCATTAGTGCATGAGTTTGTTTTTAGAAATGTCAATGATAATGCCTGCAATTTCGCCTGGCGGTACCTGAATACAGATAAGTCACCTGTCCCAGACGAAATAACTTCAATGCTCTCCGCCCGAATGCAGGAAATTGCAGAAAGTCTCAAGGCCTATTGCGAAAAGGATCAGAACCTGGTTGCCGCCGCTAACGTGTAAACAGAATTAATTGCAGCAACCCCGGTGCTTTCTTTAACGATAAATCATTGAAATGAACCTAAAGTCTAACGTTGTTTTTTTGGTTATGCTATTTTCCTGTTATGCCTATGCCCAGGAGGATTCCTTAGCAATAGATTCTGTAAAAAAGATTTTAAACCAGCGTTACGAAGCCCTTGGCCAGGCAATGGATTCACGGGATCTAACAAAGATCCTAAGTTTTAGAACGGATGATTTTCACTCAATAGGACCCGATGGAAGAGTTCTTGATAATATTATGATGAAAGAATACTCCCGGCAGTTCATTACAAATAATCTTCCTCCATACAACACAAAAATTAAAATAGTCAACTTGAGACTTTCTTTTAACAAAATCGTTGCTGTTGCTGATGTTTTCCAGGAGGCAACAAGAAAAAGAGACCTAGCGGGCAAACTAAGAGAAGTAAAAACATCGGTCTTGCAAACAGAAACATGGATCTATGTAAATGGTGAATGGAAGTTAAAATCAGTAGACAACGTTCACGATCAAAAAAGATTTGTTGACGGTAAAAGAGTTGACCCGACAAAGCCATACAATCCTGATGACCCGCCGCTTGATCCTGATAAAAACAAATGAAGCTATTTGGCACTTTTTCCAGACTATCCTACCTTGATGTCGATAGAATCCGGTGGAGATTTTAGGGAGCGAAAAAATATTACCAGTTATTCTGAGCCATCACGAATCTACCCGCGTAATATGATAGAACATCTGCAGAAAGTCTTATGGAACCAGTTCGGTGCAAGTATTGAGATGTTAAAAGGCACTATTGCACTTTGGCCGGACCAATACTGGAACTTAAATAATAAGATTTATTATTTGTCGTACCACACGTTCCTGTTTTTAGATTATTACCTGACCATACCACCGACGAACTACACTGCTCCATTGCCCTTTACAATGATCCCATCGGATAAGGTTCCACCTTATGCAGTGGACGACTTGCTTCCAAACAGGCTTTACACTCAAAAAGAATTGCTAGAGAGCTTGCAAACATGCGGGCAAAAGTGCCGGCATGTTATTTTCAGTCTAACTGAAGAGAATATGCAGCGGGTATGGATAGATCATCCGGACAACATAGCTGGCAGCTCAACATTAAATTATTCTGTGCTTGGGATCCTGCTGTATAATTTGAAGCATGTTCAGCATCATGTTGGACAATTGAATTTATTACTTCGCGAGGAGACAGGGCGCGCAGCTGATTGGATAGCCAATGCTGCAGAACATCTGTAAAAACGATGTAGCGATCTCTCCCTTACAGCTAAAAAAGATTAGGATAGATAACTTGCCATTTTCACCTACAGGGTACAATTTTTAAAATGACAAAACACAATTTTTACATCATCACTGGAGGGCCTGGCGGAGGCAAAACAAGTCTACTAGAAAATCTAGCTACCCATGGATACAACTTTGTTCCAGAAACCGCAAGGCAAATAATCAAACAGCGACTAGCAAAAGGTCTCGCACCTAGACCAGATCCAGGGACCTTTGCTCAACAGATTTTTGATCAGGATTGGAAAAACTTTGTCTCGAATTCAGACTTATCATCATTATTATTTTTTGACAGGTCTTTTATGGACAGTGCCTGCATGCTACTTGATTCCGATAGTAAGAGTTATGACAACATTAGGAATACTCATCTGACAAACAGGTATAACAACAAAGTATTTATTACTCCCCCATGGAAACAAATATATCGAACAGACGACGAGCGAGATCAATCGTTTGAACAATCGATTGAAGTTTATCAACGACTGGCAAAATGGTATAAAGAACATGATTATGATGTGATCGTCTTGCCAAAAGACACAATTGAAAACAGGACAAAGTTTATCCTGAAGCAGTTGACTGATTAGTCATCAATAATTCATATTTTAGAGTTACCCGGAAAATTTCTTTAACTCGACGCGCCACAACCTGATGAAAGTGATCTAATCACGGCCAAAACCACCAAGTATGAAACACATTCGACATCTACTTCCCTTATGGTTTCTATTGTTATCAACCGGATGCGGAAGCGCGGAAGCATTTAAGGTCTATAACTACGCGACTACGAAAGATAACCTGGAAAAAGCTTTAATGAAGGCCATAAAAAGTAACCCAAATATTTATTTAGATACAACCAAAGCAACGGTCAGGGTGTTACGCCATCCGGAAGTTCCCGGAGATACCAGTACAGAAATGATCTCTCCAGCTCAATATCACGGGAGAGACAGTGCTATGTTAGCGGCATATGATAAAGCCAACTATCGGATAAAAATCAAAAAAGGGCTAATAGAAAATGAGTATGGATTCCATTATATGGGAGATGAGCAATACTGGAAAGCTTCCGCGAGTTCAGCGATACTCCTGAGCTATGTGCGCGACAAATATGGGAATGAGGTAGAGCAGGGTCACAATGAAAGAGGACAGTTCAAAACCAGGAAGGCAAAAGAATTTACTGAACTCTTTGAAGCGGAACTGGTGAGCAGGATTGACAACGAGTTACAGCTTTCGCATACTTCTGATTAAGTCCATGAGAATTATTTTCTTTCGAAGAATAAACGGAAAGATAATCAACGAGAATAAAAAGCCACCGCAATAATGCGATGGCGTTAACAACCCTAACCATCAGTCTAAAAAGGTATCACTCTTCCTGAGCCAGAAATGTGTGTGCTGATGATGGGGTTTCCATGATAATAAACAGAACCGCTGCCTGTAATATGTGCATCGAGGCTTTTTGATAACGCCAGTCTTACATCACCGGAACCGCTCGTATGCGTAACTGCATTCTGTGCGTCAACACCGGCCATTTCTACTTTCCCGCTTCCACTGATATCAACGTTTTCATTGGCTGCAGATCCGTTCGCTATACTGATATTCCCCGAACCACTTATATCAGTGTCGATCTTATCAGCGATCACTGCGTTCTGAACAGCAATATCACCGGATCCACTTAAAGTTACTTTGAGGTTGTTCGCCGCAACATCTCCCTGTACGTTCATATTACCGGAGCCACTCAACCGAAAATAATCTGCATAAGGAGCAGTAATGTTTATCAAAAGATCTTCATGTTGTTTTACACGCACATTATCCTTGAAATCTATATGCAAAACACCATTGACAACATTTGTGTTAAGTACATCCAGAATATTTTGCTGCGCGGTTATTTCAACTTTGTATTCGGGTGCAATGGTAAAATTGACTTTGCCGCTCATTTCGGACGAGACCCCGCTGAAATTGCCAACGGTTCTTGTTTGTGTCACCAGCGGTCCTTCACCCACTACTTTTTCGCAGGAAGGAAAAATAAGTATGTCCGCCGCTAACACTACTAATACTAAAAACTTCTTCATTGTTTTAATTTTTAAACTAATAATGATCAGGGTTAAAATTCTATTTTGTAATTAAGCACAGGTATCAACCCGGTCTGATGACTGTAAACGATCTTGTTTTCGTCTTCATCGTAATACTGGTTGTACACGTTCAGCCGGTTGGTCACGTTTTGAATGTCCAGGGACAATGTGCTGGTAAAATGCCGTTTGTTCCATTTCATGCTCACACGCAGATCAGTGCGGAAATAATCAGGATTTTTAAGAGTATTGGCATTGTACTCATCAAACACTGTATAGCCTTTACCTTGTGAAGCTGGAAGATCAATAGGAGTCGTTCTCAATCCACCCGCGTAGATGGTTTTGATATTGATGCCAAACGTTTTCTTTTTGTTTTGTGAAACAAAATCTTTCCCGGCAATGAGTGTGGCAATATAATTACCGTTGAATCTTGTATTTCTTTCGATACCGTCCAACGCTGTATACTTTGATTGGTAGAGTGAATTGCTGAGCGTGAGATAAAAATTATTTCGCAGGTAGCGTTCGAGTGATATCTCTGCTCCATAATTTTTCCCTTTACCCTTATTTGCTAAGGGGTCCAGCACATAACCGTCAATTATATTGAGTGTAGAGAACGTGCTGCTGTCTTTCGTACTAACCGGTACATTGAACAACTGCTGGTAGTACAATTCTGTTTTTAACAAAAGATCTTTTGACAGTCGATAATTGTAAGACAATACATAATGATGCGCTTTTGTAAAGCCCAGATCCCTATTGGGTGAATTATAACTTCCATCAGGGTTTTGTTGTCTTGCAAAATAAACACCCCAGATCTGCAGTTGGCTGTGCAAACCATAGCCAAATGCAATGCTGCTTTTATTGGTGATGTTCCATTTTGCTGAAACACGCGGTTCAACAGCGGAGGTGTTATTCAGTGAAAGACGCAGGTAATGCAATCCTGCATTGACCGTAAAATTATTAGAAAGCTTGTACTGTCCCTGGGCAAATAGTTGTTGGGTGGAAGTGTTTCCCTGTGCATCGATTCTCTCTTCCAAAGGTTCACCTTCGTGTTCAGCGGATAACTGGTAATAATTAAAGTGGATAAGATTCCCGATCACTCCTGCACGCAGGTGCAGCCTGTTGCTGAATTTATAATTCAATGTAGAATTGAACAGCCATTTTCTGACAATATAATTATCCGTATAATTTTTAGAGATGTTGTAATCATCCTCAATATAATCTTCGTTGTACCCATTCTTTGTATAAGAAATACCGGCACTCGTTTTCAAATTGATCTTACTACCCAACAAAATGGTATGCGTTAAGCCACTCATACCCGTATTGGCAACAAAATGATAAGGATACCTGTCACTTTTTTCTTCCCACTTGGTTGAATCCTTTTCTGCATCCAGATTTTCACCGCTTAGACCACCAAAACCAAAAAGTGTAAATGTGCCGAGTTTATTTGTAGGTAAATAAATATTGTAGGACAGGTCCTGGAACCTGGTTACCGAGCCATCAGCGCGTAAAACGCCCAGCTTATTCAACAATTCCAACGTGGAATAGCGATAATCGACAAGGTAAGAGCCTTTGTATTTTTTTGAAAACGGCCCTTCCATGGATGCATCAAGACCAAGCAGACCGGCCTGTAAAGTGTACTCATGTTTTTCATTGTTGCCGCGACGAAGTTTCAGATCAAACACGCCACTTAATGCATTTCCATATTCGGCTGCAAACGCAGAAGTGACGAAATCTGAATTGGATAATAATTGTGAACTCAGAATCGAAATACCACCACCCGTGTTTCCTGCCTGGCTGAAATGATTCGGATTAGGAATATCCATCCCTTCCATTTTCCACAACAATCCCGTTGGTGAGTTACCACGAATGATGATGCTGTTACCACCATCATCTGCTGCCAGCACACCCGGGAAGGCGGCCGCCATACGTAAAGGATCATTAACCGCTGCCGCATACTTTTGAGTTTCTTCCACTGTAAAGGCTCTTGCGCTGACTGCACTCATATCATTGAGCGGTTTATTTTTCTTGCTGTTTGCTTTTATTAAAACTTCATTTTCCGTTTTTACCAAAGTCTCCATTGGAATGTTCAACACTGTTTCTTTGCCGGAATTGACAGCGACGTTTTCCAATGTTGCTTCCTTAAAACCTGAATAGGTAATGGTAATACGATAGGAACCTATGGGCAAATCTTTAAAACGGAATACCCCTTCCTCATCGGTGATTGTTGTGTGATTCAGAGAAGGAATTGTGACGGTAGCACCTGGCAATGGTTTTTGCAGAAGCATGTCCATTACTGTTCCGCGAAGCTGGTGTTTGTACTGTGCATGGGCTGACATGCACAGCAAGGATAAGGCGATAATAAGTCTGGTCTTCATGATCATCTTCTTTGTGTCGTGATAATGGTTGTTTTATAGCTTAACAACACAAGGAGACTTTACCCCTACCGGTTAACAAAATTTTAGAAGAAATTGATCCCGGCATTCCAGCCAAACCAGCCGGTTACCTGGTCCCCGAAAGAAATAACGTGGTATTGCGATGGAGGAATCGGAAAACGATAATCCGTCAACGCTGTTTTTTGATCGGATATATAAACCGAAAAGGCCGGTCCGGCAAAAAGAGAAACATACTTACCGAGCTTCACATTGAAATTAAGGTGGATCCGGTTAAGAATATTTGTATAGTCCCAGGAGCCCAGATAAAGATATTGCGAAGTCAATTCAGGGTTCAATGAAAGGGTTTTCTTTTTGTTCAAATTAAGCTCGCTTCCCAATCCATAGCCAAAAGAGTACACGCGGTTGCTGCTGCCCGCATTGACTCCTGCTTGCAGAATACTGTACAATCTGGAATTACCTGTTTTAAAGGCTGCATTTATGTTCACTATTTCATTGGTCGAAAAGCTTAGTTTGTGATATCCTTTTATAATAACATTGATCAGGCCGATGCTATAGCCTTCGGAAGTATCTGCCACATTGATCAACCCGATCTGTACTCCTCTTAATTTCTTTGAATAATTAAACACGCCGGCGATCTGCACTCCGTCTGTTTCTTTATTGCTGATGTTGCCCACTCCGGCAAATTGAGCACCGCTTAATTTTCTTTTTGCAAAATTGGCAACGCCTGCTGCCTGTACACCTTTTACGCTATCAGCAACATGATTGTAAATGCCCCCCGCCTGGAAGCCGGCGAATTTTCCCTTCACCAGGTTATTTATGCCTGCCGCCTGGAATCCATAACTCGTATCCAACACAGTATTGTTAATGCCCGCAACCTGAAAGCCTTTCATCTTTCCTCCATCAACATTGACAATACCCGCAGCCTGGAAATATTTTACTTCTTTCTTGTCAATATTGAATAAGCCGCCGATCTCGACTCCATTCGTTCCGGCTGTATAACCACCGAGTACATTTAATGAAAAATTATTCACAACCTGTCCGCTCATTTTACCCTGTGAACTTAAACCGGGAGTTAATGATACCTGGAATGGACGCGTCGTAAAAAAATGTTTCAGGTTAAGACTCTGGACTTGTTGCTTCGTAGAAAGTAAAAACCTTCCCATTCCTGTTCTCTCCACTTTTGCTGAATCGCCCGCAGCAGCAATCGCTTTTGAAACTGTATCAGTAGTTCGTTTAAGCGAATCAGGAACCAAATAATCTTCCGGAGCAACAGTCACTTTATCTTCTTCTCTTTCCACCGGCATCATAGTAATAGTAAGCTCCTGGTTATGCCGCGGTTCGATCACTATGGAAGTGTCTTCATAAAATTCTTTGCTTATAAAAAGTGTAGCTACGTTTGTTTTACTGCTTTTTAGTTTTAGTTTAAAATAACCAGCATCATTTGTCAAGGCAGATGCAAGTTGTTTTTTTTCGTATACGCTGGCTTCATCGATCGCAACACCTGATTGCTCATCAAAAACATAACCGCTTACAGAATATATCTTGTCTTCCACCACGGCTTTATTGGTTACCATTGTCATTCTTATGGGGGCTTTTCGGATGATCACGTAGTTACCACTTTCCACGAACTCATAAGTATTATTGAATAAAAGGCGCAATGTTTCCCTTACAGTTTTATTGCGTACACTTAAGCTTACCAGGCTATCCTTTTTTACAATTTTAGAATTATATGAAAAGTAGAAGTCCCCTTTGTTGCTAAGTATCTCCAACACATTGTCAAGCCGCTGGCCGCTGATGTCAAGGGAAATATTTTTTGATAAAAGGTTTTGACCTCTACAAGAAATAGCAATACCCGTAATTAAAAAAACAACGCCTATGATCTTTTTCATTTCCTCTTAAATCAGTTATTGTAAAATGATATTGTCTCCTTCTTTTATCACCTTGATGTTAAAAGTAATGCTGATGACATTCAGCACCTGGTCAAGCGATTCATTATTAAATGTGGTAGTGATGCTCATATCTT
>Ga0070683_100000830_pt1 | contig 22886 bp, 16 predicted proteins | sample KBSC713LmetaG_FD_64662 | JGI IMG/M metagenome (GOLD analysis project Ga0070683, IMG submission 64662) | Corn rhizosphere microbial communities from Kellogg Biological Station, Michigan, USA - KBS C7.1-3L metaG | ecosystem: Host-associated > Plants > Roots > Rhizosphere ... | reverse complement strand
AACTCGCGCATCCCGTTCATCTTCGACAGCGACGGCGACGTGGTCTGGTGGTACACGGCCGCGTCCGGTGAATCGACGGACGGCATCTCCCGCGCCCGCATGTCGGCCGACAGCCAGAGCATCTGGCTGGTGAACGAAACGCTCAGCGGCACCCCGCTACGCCGTGTGAGCATCGATGGTCTGACCACCCAGACGTATTCGACCACGAAGGCGTCGCACGACATCTGCGCGGTCACCGGCGATACCATGGCGTACCTCGACTACGGCGAGAGCGACTGCAACAGCATCTTCGAGATCAACAACGCCGGCACGACCAAGGAGGTCTTCGAGGCGACAAACATGACCAGCACGGGCACCGGCATGAACAACTGCCACGGGAACGCCGTGCGCTACTCGAAGAAGGAAGACTCTTACACCTACTCCGACTGGCAGAAGGAGCTGGCCGCCGTCAGCCGCGCCGGTACGCTGCAGTGGAAGCTGTCGCAGAAGGTCAGCGGCGGGAACTCGGCGTGGGGCGGCGTGCAGCACGGCCACCAGCTGCTGGACAACAGCATCATCCTCTTCGGCAACAACGGCACGGCGGGTGGTAACAAGTCGCAGGCGTTCGAGTTCGGCCTGGACGGCAAGCTGATCAAGGCGTTCAAGAGCGGCGGCGGCGCCACGAACTTCGGCGACGTGCAGCGCCTCTCGAACGGCAACACGATCATCACCTACTCCACGTCGTCGCTGATCCAGGAGGTCGACGCGAGCGACAACGTCGTCCTCGAGGTCAAGGGCAGCGGCGCCTTCGGCTACGTCGAATTCCGCGAGAGCCTTTACGGCCCGCCCCTCGACATCGCCCAGTAAACGGCGCGCCGCTCAGTTGTCGGTCAGCGTGGGCGCCGTCCAGGGCACCCACTTCGTCAGGTCGGCGGTGCCGGCGGGCTGCGGCTCCATGCGGCCGTCGGGGGCCGCCTTGCGGGTCAGGTGCGCGCGGATCGCGCGCTTCAGCGGGTCGCCCTGCGTGTTCGGATAGAACGTGCAGTGGTTATGCGGATCGCTCGGGTTGCCGCCGTTGTAGCCGATGTTCGCCCCGACGCCGAGCGCGCCGTAGACGCGCTGGGCGGCGGCGCTGGCGGCGTGCTGACAGGCCGCGCACAGCTCGCCGATGCGCGAGTTGTCGAGCACCAGCAACCCGCGCGGCGCGTACATCGCGGCGATCGAGGACGTGTCCCCCGGGATCGTGTTCGTCTTCGCGGTCGTCCGGTAGCTGCCGAAGGGAACGCCGAACCAGCCCTGCGCCTCGCTCCAGGCGGAGTCGAGTGACTGGGCCGCCATGCCGTTCGGTCCCTTCGGCGCGGTGTTCACGACGCGGAAGGCGGACACGCCACCGGTGCCGGACTCCTGCGGGATGCCCAGCGCGATGCGCTCGTCGAACGCGCCGACGTTGAACGCCGCCTTGCCGTTGCGCGAGCAGCCCGTGACGCCGACGGCCGTCGGGTCGATGATGTTGTTCCGGCCCGCGGCCTTCTCGTCGATCAGGACGTCGATGACGCGGCTGATGCCCCACGCCCAGCCGATCTGCGCGCTGGCGCCGGTGCCGGTGCCGTAGATGTTCGTGAACAGACCGCTGCGGCTCGTCTCGCTGGCCATCTGCTGATGGTCGTAGGTACCGCTCGCGACGCCTTCGCCCCTCACGATGGACGCATCCAGGCTGGACCCACCCATCCCGATGATGATCGGAACCGGGCCGGTCGTGCCGGTGGGCAAGCTGACCGTGACCTTGAAGTCGATCTTCTTGCCGCCCTCCTCGACGTGTACGTTGATGGCGGTGCTGCTCACCGTGCCGGTCACCGTCGTCGGCTTGCCGGGCTTCGGACCGTGGATGTACTTCTCGACGATCTTCTTCAGCTCGGCGCGGCGGCAGCGCCAGTCTGATTTCTTCGACATGCGCGTGCCGTCGAGCTTCTGGAACAGATCCGGCAGCTCGGTGATGTTGACGTCCTTCGGGTCGGCGACCGTGCAGTCGTCGCCGTAGAACTCCTTGAAGTCGGGGTTGTAGCCGGGCAGGCCGCCGGTCACGCCGCCGCTGCCGGTCGTGCCCGCGGTCCCGATGACGCCGCCGCTGCCCGTGGTGCCGCCGCGCCCGGCGCTGCCGGTCGTGCCGCCGCGGCCCGCGCTGCCCGGCCCCGAACCGCCCGTGCCCGGTCCCGCGCCGCCGTTGCCGCTGCCGCCGGTTCCGGTGTTGCCGCCGGCAGCATTCCCGCCGGTGCCCGATCCGATCGAGCCGCCCGTACCACTGCCGCCGGTGCCCGCCGGATCGCCGCCATTGCCGGTGGTCCCCGCGCCGCCCGAAGTCCCGGCGCCACCCGAGGTCCCGGCCATCGCGGACGTGCCGCCCGTGGCGCTTCCGCCCGAGCCCGGATTCCCGCCGGTCCCACCGGTTCCTCCGGGCGGTTCTTCGGTCGGGGTGCAGGCTGTGCCCAGGGCGAGCACCAGACACAAACGCACGGGCAGACGCGTAGCTGACCTCATCGGGGCCTCCGAAAGGGAGTGGGTCCGGCGAACCGGTCCCCAACATTCCCGTCCGGAGGCCGCGTGATCAGTCGTCAGCGCGCGCGGCGGATCACCAGCGCTTCGTTCCCGGTGGTCAGACCCACCGCCCAGACCTGCGCTTGCGACACCCAGACGCCCTGGTAGACGCCACCCTGCGCGGGCGCATCGGCGACCGGCGCGAAGGTCGTGTCGTTCTCGAGGATCCGCAGCGTGCTCTGCGATCCGACCAGGTGAACGTCGCCGTTCGCGCCGCCGAGATCGTAGAGCAGCGGCCCCGAATCAACGGGGGTCGTCGTCAGCGACCACTGTCCGTTCTGGAAGTGGTGGATGCGGTTGCCCGGGCCGGCGGCCCACGCCTCGCTGCCCGACGACCAGATCGTATACAGGAACGACGAGATGCCCATCGGTCCGGTCACCAGCTGATCCACGGTCCACGACGCGCCGTCGAAGTGCGCGGCGACGCGCACGCCGGTCACCCAGACGTCGTTCGCGGCGACCGCCCAGACGTCCGCGAAGTACTGGTTGGGATCGCCGGTGTCGATCGCGACCTCGGACCAGGTGGCGCCGTTCCAGTGGAGCACGCGGTTGCCGCCGGTCCAGACGTCGTTGCTGCCCGAGCCGGACGCCGATGGCAGGTCGACCGCCGTCAGGCCCTCGGGCACGGGCACCGGCACCGACGTCAGCGACTGACCGTCGAAGTGCAGGACCGCGGTGCCGACGCCGACGATCCAGACGTCGTTCGCGCGCGCGCCCCAAACGCCGCGCGCGAACTGGAATCGCGCCGGGTCCGGGTTCGCCACGTTCGTCCACGCGCAACCGGTCCAGTGCATGATGACCGTCTCGCGCTCACCGCCGGTGACGAAGCGGGCGCCGACGACCCACACGTCGTCGGGCGCGTCCGACCAGACACCCGTCGGCTCCACGAGCTCGGTCGACGGAAACGTCTCGACGCACCAGCGGCCGCTGATCGTTCCCGGGCAGGTCGTCAGCGGATCGCGCGCGCACGTCGGCGAGTTGCGGCCGCCCGTCCCGCCTGTTTCGCCCGTTCGCCCCGCGGGGGGAGGAACGGTCGTCTGGCCGCCCCCGGACGGCTTGCCGCTGCCCGCACCTTCCGCGCCCGGAGCGCTCTCGGTCCGCGTGCCTCCGCACGACACCAACCCCACCAGCAGCGCCCCCCACCGAACCGCCGTTCCCTGCATGGATCTCTCCTCGCTCGGCCCGATCGCTCGATACACGATCGGGCTTCCCCGAACTTCGCCCCGTACCAAAACTGGGGTTGCGAATTGCTTCGGGGAACGCGGGATCCCCCCGAGGGGATCGGGGAACGCGATGATACGGAGTCGCCGGACTTCCGCGGCGTCGCGACGGGTTCCATCTTCCCCGAATGGAGGGCGAGGGGCGCGTGTCGGGAGCGCGGCTGCTCTTCCGTTTCAGCATCGGTACGACCGAGCTGGCGGGCGAGCGGTTGATCGCGGCGCTGCGCGAGTTCGATTCGCTGATGCCTGACCTCGCCGCCGAGGGCGCGCCGGAACGCGTGCTGCGGCTGCGCCACGCGCTGATCGGCGCGGTGGCGGCGCTGCCGGCATGGGCGCGCACCACCCTCGCCCGCCGCCAAGCCGCACGGTCGCTGCACGGTCGCACCGCGCGGGCGCGCGACCTGGCGTCGCGGCTTCCGGGCGCGGGCCGCCTGCGCCGCCGCACCGACGAGCTGCTCGCGCGGGTGGAGGCGCAGCTGGTGCGCTGGGCACTGGCGGGGCGGCGCGAGGAGCTGGCGGGACGCGCGCTGGCGGACACGGCGATCCGCGAGGCGAGCCACGAGCTGGTGTCGGCCGTGGCGGAGAGCCCCGAGCTCAAGCGCGTGATCGCCGAGCAGAGCGAGGGCCTCGGAACGTCGGCGATGGCGGAGCTGCGCGAGCGCACGGCGAGCGCCGACGCACTGGCCGAGCGCGTGACGCGGCGGTTCCTCCGGCGGTCGCGATGACGGTGCGCGCCGGCTTCGTGAGCCGCATGGGCGCGTTCGTCGTCGACGCCGCGATCGTGGCGGTGGTGCTGCGCACGACCGTCTGGATCCTCGAGGGGACCGCGGAGACGCTGCGAAAGTTCGCGCCGCCCGTCGACCTCGGCAGCTTTGTCCTCGGCCTCGCGCCGCTGCTGATCGCGATCTACCTCGTCGCGTTCTGGGCCGTCCTCGGGCAGACGCCCGGGAAGTGGCTGCTCGGGGTGAAGATCGTCGCGACCGGCGGCGGGCCGGTCGGGCTGCGCCGTGCGCTGGTGCGGCTCGTCGGGTACGTCGTCTCGGCGATCCCCTGCTACGTCGGTTTCCTTTGGATCCTGGGACCGCAGCGCCGCGCCTGGCACGATCGGCTGGCCGGCACCGAGGTCGTGTACGTGGCGACGCGCCGGCGCGCCGCGCGCGAACAGCTGGGCGCCCGCCCGCTGCGCCAGCTCCCCGCCTAGGGCGCGCTTTGCTCTGAACCTACCGGCACGTGCGCGCGACGGAGCCACCTGTCGATCGGCTGCTTCGCCCAGGCCGGGAGGTGCGGGTGCGCGAAGTAGAGACCGCTGCCGAGCGCCACCAGGATCAGCGCCGCGCGGATCGTCGTGCGCCGCGCCCAGCGGGAGAAGCGCACGCCCGCCCCGACCGCGACGGGCGGCATCGGACGCGTCGGCGCGTTGTGCACGGTGGCCTCGACGCGCGTGGGCGGGATGAGGTTCTCCGTCTCGACGCCCGTGCCGCGATCCGGCTCGGCGTCCGTCTGTTCGACCTCCTCCAGCTCCTCCAGCTCCAGATCCAGGCTCCCGAGATCGACGGCCACGCTGGGATCGCTGGGCGCGGCCGCGTCGGCCACGGGCGGCCGGGCGCCGTCCCGCGCGGTCAGCGTCTCGAGCCAGCGCTTGAGCGGCGCCGGTCCGCTGGGCTGCCCCAGCTTCACGAGGATCGCGTCGATCTTATCCGCCATCTGCTCGGCGCTCTGCCAGCGCTTGTCCCGGTCACCGCGCAGCGCGCGGTTGATCAGCCGCTCGACGTCAGCGTTCAGATCTTTCACGACTGACGACGGCTTCGCCGGCTTCGCGCGCCGCACCTGCATCAAGACGTCCGCGTCGGTCGGCCCGTCGAACGGCTTGCGCCCGGTGACGAGGAGGTACAGCACGGTGCCGACGGAAAAAAGATCGGAGCGCGCGTCCAGCTGCCCGGCCGTCGACTGCTCGGGCGACATGTACGCGAACTTTCCCTTGATGACGCCGGTCGCCGACTTCTCGCTCTTGCCCACCGCCTTCGCGATCCCGAAGTCGGCCAGCTTCACCTCGCCCTGCTGGCTGATGAGGACGTTCTGCGGCGTCACGTCACGGTGGATGATCCCCAGCGGCTGCCCGTTGCGCTCGCGCGTGTGGACGTAGGCGAGGCCGCGGCAGAGCGAGCCCACGATCGTGAGCGCCAGCGGGATCGGCAGCTTCAACTTCGCCTGCTGCGCGCGCCTCCGGATCTGCTCCAGGCTCCAGCCGTCGACGAACTCCAGCACCAGGAAGTACTGGTTGCCCGCCCGCCCGAGATCCAGCACCTGGACCAGGTTGCTGTGGTTCAACCTCGAGGCGATGTGGGCCTCGTCGACGAACATGCGCACGAACTTCGGATCGGCCGCCAGCGACGGCAGGATCCGCTTCAACACGACGGGCTTCTGGAACCCCTGCTCGCCCTTCTGCAGGGCCAGGAAGATCTCCGCCATCCCGCCGTGGGCGATCTTGCTGACCACGTGGTATCGCGTCGCGCGCGCCATGGCCCCCGAGAATAACCCGCCGGGCGGCCCAAACGCCCGTCGAGGATCTAATGCGCGCGGTGGTGGCTCAGGACCCGCTGCACCGTCTCGGCGAGGGTGTCCATACCGTAAGGCTTGCCCAGCCAGGTGAGGCCCTTGCGGACGGCCAGCTCGGCGCGCTCGGTGGGCGCGTGGCCGCTGGCGACGATCACCTTCAGCGCCGGGAACAGCCGCTGGATCTGCTCGATGATCTCGAGGCCGTCGTGCACCTCGCCCAGCAGCATGTCCATGATGACCAGGTCGAACGGACTCTGGCCATCGGCCAGCGCCCGGCTGAAGAGCTCATAGGCGCGGAGGCCGCTGTCCATGACCTCGACCTCGTAGCCGAGCCGGACGAGCACGCGCCGACCGGTGCGCAGCTGCATCGGTTCGTCGTCGACGATCAGGATTCGCGCGTTGCCGTGGACGGCGGGCGGCGTGCGTTCGAGCCGTTCCCGCCCGTCGACGATCGGGAAGAAAAGGGTGATGGTGGTGCCCACCTCACGCGTGCTGACGACGTCGATGAAGCCGTCGTGTTCCTTGACGACGCCGTGAACGATCGCCAGGCCCAGGCCCGATCCCGACGTGTCCTGGGCGCGCTTCCGGGTGAAGAAGGGCTCGAACACCTGACTGAGATCGTGCGGCTCGATGCCGCAGCCGTCGTCGGACACCGAGAGCGTCGCGTAGCGACCGACCGGGACCACCTCGTAGCCAATCCGCGGCTCGAGGACGTCGACCTTGCCGCTCTTGACCACGACCTCGCCGTTTCCACCGGTCGCCTCGACCGCGTTGCGAATCAGATTGTCGATCGCGCGCGCGAGCTGCGTCTCCGCGCCCCGGACGATCAGAGACGACGCGCTGAGATCGGTGATCAGGTTGATGCGCGACTTGCCCTCCTCCACGAAACGGAGGGAGCTGTTCGCCCAGGACGACTTGATGATCTTGTTGAGGTCGACGTTGTCCTTGGCCGTCCGCCCCTGCCGGCCGAGCGCGAGCAGGTCTTTGATCGTCTGGGCGGCGCGCAGCGACGCGACCTTGATGTTCTCGACGTCGGCCTTCAGATCGCGAATGGCGTCCGCCCCCGGGATCTCCGCGAGCTGGGCGAGGATCACGTCCGGCAGCGCGACCAGCGGCCCCAGCGCGTTATTGAGATCGTGCGCGACCCCGCCCGCGAGCACGCTGAGCGCCTCCATCCGCTTCGTCGCCGCCATGCGATCCTGCACGCTGCGCTCGTGCAGCAGGCTGGTCTGCACCAGCTCCTCGCGCAGGCGGATGCTCTTCAGCGCCGCCGCGATCTCGTTGCGGAACGCCGCGTAGGCGTTGATGCCGTCGGCGTAGTTGAACGCGATGACGCCCAGAAGCTGGTTCTCGAACGCCAGCGGCAGCACCAGGAAGGTCTCCCGTGCCGCGTCGGTCAGCGCGCCGGGCGGGAGCAACTTGCTGGCCGCGTACTCGACGTTGTCGCTCTCGACCAGGTTGCCGTCGCGCAGGCACAGCACGGACCGCAGCACGTCCCGCGTCCCGGACGGAACGACCGCCAGGTACACCGTGCGGACGCCGGCGTTGGGCAGGCCCTTCACGAGCGCGTCGCGCAGCGACGCGAGGTCGAACGCGATCGACGCCTGCTCGCCCACCCCCAGCAGGCGCAGGTAGTTCTCGTCGAGCAGCAGGCGGTGCTGCATCTGGCTGGTCGTGTTCGACAGGGCGACCAGGTTCAGGCCGTCGAAGAGGATGCGCTCGACATTCAGGTTCGACCAGCCGCGCAGCTCGTCGCGCAGATAGCAGATCGCGCTGTGAAGCATGCGCTGGCGCTCGTTGTCCGCGCCTGCGTTCTCCAGCAGGCCGACGATGGCGACGTGGAAGGCGTCGCCCTGTCCGCCGATCTCGGCGCGCAGCCCGTCGAGGAGGCGCGTCGCCGCGGTGGGCGTACCCAGCAGCCCCGCCAGCACCGGCCGCAGCGTCTGCAGGCGATCGACGATCGATCCCGTGTCCGTCCCCTGCACGATCGGAATGGACTGCGAATCGCGCCGGTACGCTTCGTAGCCGCACCCGCACGATTGACGGCGAACGAACCGCGCCGCGACCTGCGTGCACGACGGCAGCGCGCGGCCGGCCTTCAGCTCCTCGATCGCGTGCACCGCCCAGTCGGCGACCTGCTCGAACGGCTGCGCGACGGTGGTGAGCGGCGGGTTGCCCAGGCGCGCGAGCATCAGATCGTCGAAGCCGGTCACCGGAATGTCCTGCGGCACGCGACGCCCGTGCTTGCGCATGACGTCCACCACGCCCGTCGCCATCTCGTCGTTGGCCGCCACGACGGCGTCGAACGCCACGCCGCGCGCGAGGATCTCCTCCATCGCGACCTTCGCCGAGTTGGTGCGGAAGTAGCCGGACGCGGTCAGCGCCGGATCGAAGGCGATGCCGTGCCGGGCCAGGACCGCCTGGTACGCGTCGAAGCGGACCTTCGCCTCCGGGTTCTCGGGCGTTCCCGCGAGGAACGCGATCTTGCGGCAGCCGTGATCGCGGATGAGGTGCTCGACCACCGCCTCCATGCCCGGGCGGTTGTCCAGCACCAGGCTGGGCACGCCGGGGAGGTCGATGCCCACGCTGCACATCGTGGCGCCCGCGAACCGCTCGATCAACCGGGCCACGCCGGTCGCACCGCAATAGGTCGACAGCAGCGACGACACGACGATGATGCCGTCCACGGAGTCCCCGCGGAGCAGGTCGTAGATGGCGTTGTCCGCGGCGTCCAGCGGCTGAGGCGCCTCGACCGGTCCGCCGTAGACCAGCAAGAGATGATGGCCGGCCTCGCGGCACTTCGCCTGAATCGCGTCCCGAAGCTGGGCCTCGTAGCCGCCGCTGAAGGCGTTCAGATGGTCGAGCAGGACCGCGATACGCAGCCTGCGGGGCGCGCGATCGGGCATTTCCGGTCTATCCACGTTCACGCTTGTCTTGGTTCTGACACCGCCGCGCGGGCCTGAGGATCCTGAGGGGGCAGCAAAACATCGACAGATCCCGGCCGAAACTTATGGCCCCGTAAGTCCGCGAGTAGCGAACCGGAAGACCAACCGCGGGAAGTTACACACAATCGGGGACGCCGAAACCTGCCGTCAACATGGCGCGGCCTATAAGTCAGCCATGCGAAAGCTCTTCTCGTCCGTCGTCGGTTCCATCTGGCAGCGCTTCACCCTGCTCACCACAATCGCCGTGATCCTCGGCATGTGGAGCGAAGGGACCCACAGCAACGTCGCCCACGGGGCGGCGCCACCGCTGACCATCGGGTTCGTCTACGTCGGTCCGAAGACCGACTACGGTTACAACCAGGCCCACGCCCAGGGGGCCGCCGCCCTGGCGAAGCTGCCGGGCGTGAAGATCCGCGAGGAAGAGATGGTGCCGGAGACCATGGCCGTCCAGAAGACCATGGAGAGCATGATCAACCTCGACGGCGCGTCCCTGCTCTTCCCGACGTCGTTCGGCTACTTCGATCCGCACATCCTCAAGGAGGCGGGCAAGTACAAGAACGTGACGTTCCTGCACTGCGGGGGCCTCTACCAGGACGGCAAGCACCCCGGCAACGTCGGCAGTTACTTCGGCTACATCGACGAGGCCGAGTACGTGTCCGGCATCGTCGCGGCGATGACGTCGAAGACGGGCAAGCTGGGCTTCATCGCCGCCAAGCCGATCCCGCAGGTCCTGCGCAACATCAACTCGTACACGCTGGGCGCGCGCTCGGCGAACCCGAAGGTCACCACCACCGTCATCTTCACCGGTGACTGGTCGATGCCCGTGAAGGAAGCCGAGGCGGCGAACAGCCTGATCGATCAGGGCGTCGACGTGCTGACCATGCACGTCGATTCGCCGAAGGTGATCGTCGAGCTGGCCGAGCGCCGGGGTGTGTTCGTCACCGGCTACCACGCCAACCAGGCGCCGCTGGCGCCCAAGGGTTACCTCACCGGCGCCGAGTGGAACTGGGGCAAGGTGTACACCGACTACGTGACCTGGGTGCAGGCGGGCAAGAGCTACCCGCACCTGCTGCGCGGCGGCCTCAAGGACGGCTTCGTGAAGGTCTCGCCGTACGGCAAGGCCGTGTCCGCGGCCGCGAAGAAGAAGGCGGACGCCGCGAAGGCGAAGTTCATGGACGGCTCGATGGTCGTCTACAAGGGCCCGTTGAAGGACAACGCCGGCAAGGTGGTGATCCCGGCGGGCACCGAAGAGAAGCAGACCGACGTCGCGCTGGAGAAGATGGATTACCTGGTGGAGGGCGTCGTCGGGAAGACGCACTGAGCGCCGGCCATGGGTGTCGGTGTGAGCATCGGGACCGGGGTGGTCGCCGGGCCGGTCTCTGTGCCGGTCTCGGTGCCGCCAGTGGGCGGCGCGCGCGTGCCCGCCGCCGCCAGCGACGAGCGGGAGGCGCGGCGCGCGGCCATCCGGCGCGCGATCGAATCGGTCGCGGTGCCGGGCGCGGCGATCGCGGCGGCGCTGATCCTGTTCGGCGTGTTCATGGCGCTGACGGGGCGAAATCCGCTGGCGGTCTACCGCGAGATGTTTCGCGGTTCGTTCGGCACCTGGTTCTCGTTCCAGAACACGTTGCAGCGGGCGGCGCCGCTCATGCTGACGGCGCTGGCGACGGCGCTGCCGTTGCGCCTGGGGCTGGTCGTGCTCGGCGGCGAGGGCGCGATGGTGCTGGGCGGGCTCGCGGCGGCCGCGATCGCCACGCACCTGCACGCGCCGATGTCGATCAAGATCGGGATGCTGGTGATGGGCGCGCTGGTCGGTGGCGGGTGGCTGGCGGCGGCCGGCACGCTGCGCGCGTACCGCGGCGTCAACGAGACAATCAGCACGCTGCTGCTGAACTACGTCGCGATCGCGCTGCTGAATCACCTGGTCGAGGGACCGCTGCGCGATCCCGCGAGCCTGAACAAACCGTCGACGCTGCCGATCGGCGACGACAACATGCTGGGCACGCTGCCCGGGCTCGACGTCCACTGGGGCCTGGCCTGGGGACTGGGCGCGTGCCTTCTGTTCTGGGTCCTCATGCAGCGGACGACGTTCGGCTTCGCCGCCCGCATGGTGGGCGGCAACATCCGCGCCGCGCAGCTGAACGGCCTGCCCGTGCGGAAGCTGATCGTGACCGTGACGTTCCTGGGCGGCATGGCCGCCGGCGTCGCCGGCGCCATCGAAGTGGCGGCGATCCACGGCACCGCGAACGCGTCGCTGGTGACCGGCTACGGCTACACCGGCGTCCTCGTCGCGTTCATCGCCCGCGCCAACCCGATCGCCGCCATCCCCGTCGCGATCCTGCTGGGCGGCATCGGCGCGAGCGGGGGCCTGCTGCAGCGCGTGTTCGAGCTGCCCGACGCGACCGTGAACGTGCTGCAAGGAATCCTCTTCGTCGCGATCCTGCTGTCGGAGAGCTTTTACGGGCGGCGCTGGTTCGTGCGCCGAGGAGCACCCGCGTGAGCGCCGCCGGAAGCGTCCTCCTCGGCGTCGTCGGCGGCGCGATCCGCATCAGCACGCCGTTCCTCTTCGTCAGCCTCGGCGAGTGTCTCACCGAAAAAAGTGGGCGCGTGAACCTCGGGCTCGAGGGGACGCTGGTCATGGGGGCGATGGCCGCCTACGGCGTGTCGTACCTGACGGGATCGCCGTGGCTGGGCGTGCTCACCGCGGGCGTCGCGGGCATCGTGCTGGGCGGGATGCACGCGTGGCTGTGCGCGCGACCGCGCGTGAACGACGTCGCGGTCGGGATCGCGCTGATGCTGTTCGGCGTCGGGCTGGCGTTCTTTCTGGGCAAGCCGCTCATCGGACCGACGGCGCCGCACCTGCCGTCGTTCTCGGCGGGCTGGTGGAGCGGCTCCGCGCAGGTGCGGTCCGCGCTGCAGATCAACGCGCTGTTCTTGCTCGGGCTGGCCGCGACGGTCGGCGTGCGTTTCGTGCTGCTGCGGACGCGCTGGGGCCTCGTGATCCGCACCGTCGGTGAGAGCGCGGACACCGCCCGCGCGATGGGCTACGACGTCTCTCGCGTGCGCCTGCTCGCGACGATGGCGGGCGGCTTTCTCGCGGGCGTCGGGGGATCGTTTCTGTCGCTGTTCTACCCGGGCAGCTGGAACGAAGGGCTGTCCAGCGGCCAGGGTTTGATGGCGGTGGCGCTGGTGATCTTCGCGCGCTGGAGCCCCGTCCGCTGCCTCGCCGCCTCGCTGCTGTTCGGCGGCGCGAGCGCGCTGGGGCCCGCGCTGCAGTCGGTGGGCGTCACGTCGGGCTACTACCTGTTCAACGCGGCGCCCTACGTGCTGACGCTGGCGATCATCATCGCGACCAGCTCGCGCGATCGCGCGCTGATCGGACAGCCGGCCGAGCTGCGGGTGGCGAAGTGAGCGTCGCCAGCGGCGACACCGTCGAGACGGTGCCGCTGACCGTGCCGCCCGCGCTCGAGGCGGTCGGCGTGTCGAAGACGTTCGGGTCGGTGCGCGCCCTCGAGGACGTCTCGCTGACGCTGGAACGCGGCACGATCCACGCGCTGCTCGGCGAGAACGGCGCCGGCAAGAGCACGCTGGTCAAGTGCATCATGGGCTACTACCGCGCCGACGCGGGCCGCATCAACGTCGGCGGCGTCGACGCGCGCATCGCCAGCCCGCGCGACGCCGCCGCGCTGGGCATCGGCATGGTCTACCAGCACTTCACGCTGGTCGACGCGATGACCGTCGCCGAGAACCTGGTGCTGTCGCGGCGCAGCCTGCCGTTCGTGTTCGACTGGGCGAAAGAGCGCGCGGACGTCGCCGCGTTCATGGAGAAGATGCCGTTTCGCCTCGACCCGACGCGGCCCGTGAACATGCTGGCGGCGGGCGAGAAGCAGAAGCTGGAGATCCTCAAGCAGCTCTATCTCGGCAGCTCGATCGTGATCCTCGACGAGCCGACGTCGGTGCTGACGCCGTCGGAGGCCGACGAGGTCCTGGGCCTGCTGCGCGGCATGGTCAAGGAAGGCCGCCTCACGGTGCTGATGATCTCGCACAAGTTCCGCGAGGTGATGCAGTTCGCCGACGAGGTGACGGTGCTGCGCCGCGGGCGCTTCGCAGGGCGCGGGCGGGTCGCCGATCTGACGCCCGACGCGATGGCGCGCATGATGGTCGGCGACGAACCGCCGCGCGCCACCGGGACGCGCGAGGCCCGCGCGCGCGGCGACGTCGTGCTGCGCATCGATTCGCTCACCGCGGACGACGACCTGGGCATGCCCGCGGTCTCCGAGCTGCGCCTGGAAGTGCGGGCCGGGGAGATCGTCGGCATCGCCGGCGTGTCGGGGAACGGCCAGGAAGAGCTGGTCGAGGTGCTGGCGGGCCAGCGCCAGCCGCGCGGGGGCCAGATTCACATCGCCGGGCTCGGCTACCAGGCGACGCGCAACGAGATGCGCGTGATGATGGTGCGCTGTCTCCCCGACGAGCCGCTGCGCAACGCGTGCGTCGGGACGATGTCGGTCGCGGAGAACATCGGCTTCCGCCGCTTCGATCGGCCGCCGTTTCGCTGGGGCGGCGCGCTGGTCAGCGCGGGCGCGTTGCGACGCCACGCGCGCGCGCTGATCAAGGACTACGGCATCCGCACGCCCGGCCCGGACGCCGCGATCGCCGGCCTCTCGGGCGGCAACGTGCAGCGCGCGGTGCTGGCGCGCGAGCTGTCCGAGGACGTGAAGCTGCTGGTCGCGTCCAATCCGTGCTTCGGCCTCGACTTCGCCGCGGTGGCGGAGATCCGCAACCGGATCATGGAGGCGCGCAACCGCGGCACGGCCGTGCTGCTGATCAGCGCCGACCTCGACGAGATCTTCGCGCTCGCCGATCGCATCGTCGTCATGAGCGACGGCCGCGCCGTTCACGAGACGCCGATCGCGGCCGCCGACCTGGGCGTCATCGGACGCCACATGGCCGGCCACGGCTGACGCCGCCGCGGGGGCCCGCGCCCCACGGGTGCTCAATAAAGTCGTGATCCGGCTGCGCGCACGGTAGCTTGATCGCGTGATCGGCGTCTTCGATTCGGGCTTCGGCGGCCTGACGGTGCTGTCGGCGCTGGTCGATCGGTTGCCCGCCTACGACTACCTGTATCTCGGAGACAGCGCCCGCGCGCCGTACGGCGGGCGCAGCCACGAGGCGGTCCACCAGTTCACGCGCGAGGCGGTCGAGTTCCTCTTCGACGCCGGCTGCCCGCTGGTCATCTTGGCGTGCAACACAGCGTCCGCGCGCGCGCTGCGCACCTTGCAGCAGCGCCACCTGCCCGCGCGGCGGCCCGACCGCCGCATCCTGGGCGTCGTGCGGCCGGCGGCCGAGGCGCTCGCGGGGATTCCGCCCGACGCGATCCCGGGCGCGACCGCGCCCGCCGCGACGACGGGGGCGGTCGCCGTGCTCGGCACGTCCGGCACGATCGCGTCGGACTCGTATCGGCTCGAGCTCGCGAAGCTCGCGCCGCGCCTGACCCTGATCCAGCAGGCGTGTCCACTCTGGGTGCCGCTCGTCGAGGCCGGCGAGCTCGACGGCCCCGGTACCGAATTCTTCCTGAAGAAGTATCTGGATCCCGTGCTGGCCGCCGCGCCCCGGCCCGACCGCATCCTGCTCGCGTGCACGCACTACCCGCTGCTGCTGCCCGCGATCCGACGGGTCGTCGATCGCGCGCCCGGCGGCGACGCGATCGCGCTGCTCGACCAGGGGCGCCTCGTCGCCGACCGCCTCGCCGCCTGGATGACGCGCCACCCGGAAATGGAGTCGCGTCTCGGCCGCGGCGGCACCCGCCGCTACCTCACGACCGACGATCCCGAATGGTTCGCCGCGCGCGCGGCGGCGTTGCTCGGCCGACCGATCGCCGCCGAGACCGTGCACCTGCCCGCCGTGGACTGACCGCGCCCCGGGCGGACAGCCGATTCCCGTTACGGGCTGGTGCCGAACATCGTGCCGACGGTGATGCCGTTGCCGCCGAGGATCGACGAGTAGTCGCCGTCAGCGGTGTTCGTGTTGCCGCCCGACACCGAGCTGCCCCGCCCGTTCGCGACGTTGTGCGCGCCGCCGCTGATGCTGGCGTCCAGCCCGTTGCTCGTGTTCTGCGAGCCGCCGCAGACCGCGGCCGCGCTCCCGACGGCGTGGTTCTCCGAACCACCCGCGGCCAGCGCGTTGCCGCCCGCGGCGTCGTTCATCGTGCCGCCGACCGCCACCGCTTCCCCGGCATTCACTGAGTTCTCGGTTCCGCCGATCACGACGCCGAAGTTCGCGCCCACGCCCGCGTAGTTCCGCATGCCGCCGACGATGACCGCCGCTGTATCCGTGATCGCGCGCGACGCGCCGAGGATCGTGCCGGAGGTGGTGCGGGCCTCGTTCTCGCCGCCGCCGAGGATTGTCGCGTTCGGCGCGGACAGCGTGTTCGTGGTGCCGCTGACGATTCCGCCGTAGCTCTTGTACTCGTGCAGGTCGCCGACGATGAAGTTGTGCGACCCGGTGCGGGTCGCGACCTCGTTCTTGTTGTACCCGACGATGAGGTTGCCGTAACCGTTCGTCGTGCCCGTCTGCCCGAGGCCGTTGCGGACGTGAACGTTGCAGCCCTCGAAGACCACGTCCTTGTCGGTGCTGATGCTGGAGACGCACTTCAGCTTGCTGGTCAGCGCATCGTTGGTGCCGCGCAGCTCGGCGATGGCCCGCTGCTGCAGCGCCACGGCCATTTCCAGCCGGTCGACCGCCGCCTCGAGCGCGGCGACCTGGGCGGGCAGCCCGCCGGGAGCGGCGGACGGCTTCGCGAGAAATGCGATCGTCGTGACGAACACCAACGTACCGGACACGGCTACACGACTGCTGAGACGCTTCATCGGCTGGGCCTCGCTTTCCCGCCGTGTAACGCCGTGCCCCAAGGATGTTCCTGAGATTCGCCGCGGGCCCGCGCCGCCCGCCGTAACCGGACCGGAACAATCTTGCAGGCGGCTGCGCACCAGCGGTCGGCATTCGAATTGCGTTGATCGATGCCGTCCCCAGCAGAGGCTGAGGTCGGGTGGGGACCGGAGGGGAAGCTCATGACGCGTTGTCTCGGCCAGGTGACGGAGAGGCGGGGTCTGCTGGTCGCGCTCGTCGTGCTCGCGGGGTGCGGGGCGGGCGGCTCGACGATCGGCGAAGTCGTCGGGCCGGGTGGCGCGACGGGCGCCGCGGGCTCGGACGGGGCGGCGGGCGTCGCAGGCGCGACCGGTGCGGCGGGCGCAGGCGGCGGCGCCGTGGGCGCCTGCACGGACCTGTTCGACCCGAGCGTGCTTCAGACGTATTCGATCGAAATAACGGCGGACGAATGGGCCAAGCTGGACGCCGAGTTCCACGACGTCCAGGCGGTCCTCACGGGAACGCCGCCCGAGAACTACCACCCGGTCACGTTCCACTCTGGATCCGAGACGGTCACCGACGCGGCCGTGCGGCTGAAGGGCCAGTCGTCGTGGGTCGAGACGGTCATGTACGACCCGAACCCGAAGATGCAGCTCGTGGTCGCGTTCGATCAGTTCAACCCGCAGGGACGGTTTCATGGCGTGGGCAAGATTCACCTCGATATGCCCCGCAGCGACTGGTCGTTCCTGAACGAGCGGTTGTCGAACACGTGGCTGCGAGAGATCGGGATCATGGCGCCCTGCTCGAGCAGCGCGCGGCTCAACGTGAACGGCGCGTACTACGGCCTCTACACCGCGGAGGAATCGAAAGACGCCTCCCTGCTCCGTGAGTTTTTCCCGGGCAATGCGAGCGGCGATCTGTTCAAGGGCGGCAGCATCGCGGAAACGAACAAGGGCGCGCCCAACTGGACGAAGCTACGGGGATTTTGGGACGCGAAGAGTCTCGCGGCCGTCGAACAGATCGTGGACCTGCCGAACACCGTCCTCGAATGGGCGGCCGAGGCGGCCATCAACGACGCCGACGGCTACTACGGCGGCTCGCACAACTTCTATCTCTACGACGAAGGCGCAGCCGGATACACCTGGTTGCCCAGCGACGTCGACACGACCTTCGAGTGGACCGAGCTGTTCACGGCGCTCTCGTACAGACAGCATCCGATCTACTGGTGGGAAAGCCAGCCCCTTCCGCAGCCGCCGGGACAGCACTACCTCATCGTGATGAACGACGCGACCTGGCGCGCGCGTTACGCGCAGGCGGTCGCGACCCAGATCGGCAAGTGGAACACCGCGGAGCTGCTCGGCTGGGTCGACGCATGGTCGGCGCAGATCGCGACCGCGGTCGCGGAGGACCCGCGGAAGTGGGCCACGGCGGACGGACACGACATGGCGATCGCGGCGCTGCGCGACATGATCACGAACCGTCCGCAGTACCTGCAGAGCTTCGTCGCCTGCGAGCAAGGCGCGGGCGGCGACGACCACGACGGTGACGGCGTCCCCTGGTGCAACGACTGCCGCGACGACAACGCCGCGGTCCATCCGGGCGCGCCCGAGATCTGCGGCAACGGCGTCGACGACGACTGCAACGGCGCCGTCGACGACGGCTGTCCGTAAACCCAGACGCGTCAGCCGATGATGCAGCGGAAGGTGATCGTCACGTTCTTGATCGCGCCCGACAGGATCGCGTCGCACTGCGGGCCGTAGACCTCGATCGCCGTGTGCGTCCCGTTCGTGTAGTCCCAGCCGTTGGCGTGGTTCGGGTCCTTCGAGATCAGCGTGCTGTCGCCGAAGACGTCGATCTGGTCGACGCTGGTCATGCTGTTCGGGGCGTCGCCGACGTTGAACTTGCAGCTCGCGACGCGGCCGAGGATCGCGTTCAGCGCGCTGACCAGCGACGCCGTGTCGGTCACCGAATAGAACGACGTCGAGGCGCCCGTCTGGGGCATGCCGCCCGCCACCGCCATCGCGTTCAGCGTCGCGTCCGCGCCGGTCATGCCGACGCCGATGACGAACACGGGCACGCCGTTCGCGGCGGCCGCCGCGACCGCGTCCGTGGCCGCCTTGTCCTCGGCGGGGTTGTCCGTCATCGTGCAGGCGCTGGATGGGTTGGTGAGGCTGCAACCCGCCGGGCAGTTGGGCAGCCCGTCCGTCGCCAGCAGCAGGAACTTCGGATTCATGTCGCTCACGCCCATCAGGTACGCGGCGCCGGTCGCGACCGCGTCGCGCGTTGGCGTGTTGCCGCCCGGCTTGGTCCCCCCGATCGCGCTGGAGATCGCGGCGGCTTTTCCGGCGCCGATCGAGACAGCCGGCGCGCCGTTGGCGCCGCAGTGGCCGTTGTCGGAGAAGAACTTCAAGCCCCAGTTCACGTTCATGTCGGTCATGCCGACGACCTGATTCAGCGCCGCGGTGACCTGGGTCCACTTCGATTTCGTACCGCAGCTGCTCTTGCAGGTTCCGTCGGCCGATTCGTCCATCGAGCCCGACTTGTCCTGCACGATGAGGATGTCAGGCGGCAGCCGCGTCGCGCCCTGGTTGATCGCGGCGCAGTTCGCGTCCGGGTTCGAGCTGCCCGTGTTACCGGCGTGCGCTCCGCCGCTGCCGAAGCTGCCGCCGATGCCCAGTGGCGTGTGGTTGCCGCCGCTACCGCTGAGCGCGCTCGTCTCCCCCGGAGCGGGAGTGAACGCGCAGCTCGCCAGCACGAACCCGAAGACAGACGAACCGAGGACGATCGATCGAATCACGGCACCCTTTCGCGAAGAACGTCGAGGCATCTAGAAGCCTCCACATCGGGACGGTGCCGATCGCTCTTGAGGACTTGGTCACGAATCCAGGATCGTCGGTGCGGCGCGTGAAGCCAGAACGCTGACGCGCTTCACCCGGCGCTTCGCATCAGCGCGCGGATCGCGTCCTTCAGGTCGGCGGTTTCGTCCAGAAGCCGGCGACCGGCGCCGCGAACGGCGCGTCCGTCGACGTGTAGCCGAACGCCTGAGCGATGGTTCCCCACAGCTGGTTGATCGTCATGCTCGATGCGACATAGCGATCGTGCTGAAAGCCGAGCTGCTTGCCGCCGATCAGCATGGCCGGCATGTTCGAGCGTTCGTGCCCGCACGCCATCACCTCGGTCAGGAACGGCACGCAGGTGAAGTCGAGCAGGTTGTTCCCGCAGCCGTCGACGCTGTTCTTCCAGATGGCGAAGTTCGCCGCGTGGCGCGCGAAGTACCAGGTGTGCACGTTGAAGCAATACTGCGCGGCCGGGTTCAGCGCCGACAGCGTCGCCGCCGCGATGGTGTCGGCGGTGTTGATCTTGTGGCTGGTCGGGTTGTGCATGTACGGCTGGGTCGTGTTGGGATAAAGCGGAAAGCTGACGTGGCTGACGCCCGGCGCCCACTGGAACGTCCCGACCCGGATCAGATCGCAGATGAACGCCGCGCGCAGCACGTCCAGGTGAAGCCCGCCCACCTGCGCATGAAGGGCCGAGTCGTCCTGCATCGCGATCGGGTTCCCGTAATAATTCCCGGAGCCGCTCGCCTTGTCCGCCATGCCCGCGACGCTCAGGGGCGCGGTCGGCTGGGTCGCGCACGTGCTGCACGACGGGGTGCCGGAGAAGCCCGTCCCGCCGCTGCCGGTCGAGCTGCCGCCGCTGCCGGTCGGGGGATAACCCTTGTTGATCGAGCTGGTGAGGGCCGACTCCGCGGAGAGGACCGCGTCGGTGTGAATCGACAGCTTGCTGCGCGCCTCGGACGGCGCGAGTTGCTTCACCTGATTCAGCTCCGTGGCGGCGAAATCCAGGACGCTGCGCCGCCCGACCAGCCTCTTGAGCATGGCGTCCGCGACGCGCGGAGAGGCGCCGCCACTGCCCGCCTGGCCGCCGCTGCCACCGGCGCCGCCGCCGCTGCCGCCGGCGCCGCTGCCGGGAACGAACCCGCTGAACAGGTTCGTGTACTGCATGATCGGGCTGATCTCGGGCGTCAGCGGCCTGGCCTCCATGCTCGCGCCGCGGATGGCGTTCACCGGCTGCATCTCGGGGGAGTACGAGAGGCACTTCGGGGCGATCTCGCCAAAGTCCGTGCGGCTGTCCGCGATCGAGTTCGCGTAGCCCGGTCCGGGCGCCTGCAGCCCGGGCACGCTCCTCAGCAGGATCTGTTCGAACGAGGGTCCCGCCGAGAACGCGTCGTCGCCCTCGGCCTCGCCGGCGCGCGTGCCGCCCGGCGCGACTCCGGTGACGAGCGCGACCGTGCCACCCTCATGGCCGCCCGAGCCGTTCAGGTTGATCTGGTTGGTCGTCAGCCCGCCCAGCACGGTCATGTCGGGGCCGAGGCCCGCGTCCGCGAACGGCTTGAGGGCTTGTGAACCGCCGACGCTGCCCGACATGGGATTCCAGAGGGCCCGGTTCGATCCCGCGACGATCCCGACCGGCCAGTGCGTGACGAGTAGCCGGCCCGGCGATCGCATGCCCTGCGCCGACCCTTCGAGCGTGCGGAGCATGACCTTGAGGCCGACGCCGCCGCTCAGCGCGGTCAGGAACGCGCGCCGGCGAAAACGATACGAGGTCATGGCGCCGCCCGCCGGAGCGCGAACGCCGGCGAAGCCGCGGTCGCGCGGACGAGATCGGCGAACTTGCCGCCGCCGGCGCTCTGGAAGCGACTGACGACGTCGGCCGTCGCGCAGCCCGCCTGCTGCGGCAGCATCGGAACCTCGACGTTCGTCCCGCGATCGACCATCGCGTACTGCAGCAGCGTCCGCGCCATGCAGTTCTTGAATGCGGGCGAATCGGCCAGCTGCTGCGCCAGCTCCACGCCGTTCGCGACCGTGTCGCCGCCCTGCACGTCGGGCAGCGTCGCGTGCGCGTCGATTGCCCGCCCCATCCCGTCGGTCGTGCGGAATCGCCCGATGTTGTCGTAGTTCTCGAGCGCCAGGCCGTACGCGTCGAACTGTGCGTGGCAGCTGCTGCACGCCGGCTGCGCCGCGCGCATCGCGACCTGCTGCTGTCCGGTCTGCGCCGCGTCGGCCTGCCCGCCCGTGTTGGACCCGGGGCTGGGCATGCACAGCATCATCATGTCGACCAGCAGGCCGCGGGCCGCCACGTCCTGCCCGCTGAACGTCGCGTGCGCCGTCAGGAACCCGGGGTTGGTCAGCAACCCCGACCGTTGAGTTGACGGCAGCGTCGTCTGCACGAAGTTCGTCGCGCTCGCGCCCGCCGGCACGGTGACGCCGTAGACGTTGGCGGCGAGCGCGGTGTTGACGAACGCGGTCCGCGACGTCAGGAGGCCGCTCAGGCTGCCGTTCCAGAGGGCGTCATCGAGGAACTTGCGGGTGTCGGTGCTCATGTCGGCGGCGAGCGCCGGCGTGAACAGCGGGAACTGGTTCGCGTCGACGGACACCGCCGGCAAAAGGTTGGTCTGGAAGTAGGTCTCCATGATCGTGCGCAGCCAGTCCCTGGAGACCTGCGACGCGAGCAATCGATCCACGTGCACGGACAGATTCGCGCGCAGCATCCCCGCGTCCGCAGCCGCCATCAACTGTGCGTCGGGCGGCTGATCGGTGAGGAAGAATGAGAGCTGCGTCGCCATCTCCTGCTCGGTCAGCGGAATGCCCGCTGGCGCTGCCGACGGCGAAGTGGTGTCGCCGATCTCCCAGCGCCAGAGCATCTGTGGCGAGCTGAGCAAGGCGTAGACGCTGTAGTTGGTCGCCTCCTCGACTGTGTATGTGACCAGGTAACCGTTGACCGTCTGTTCGCTCCGCAGCCTCGTGAAGAGCGCGTTGAGCCGTGTCTGTTCATCTGTCGTGAGCTGCCGGCGATACGCTTTGATCGCCAGATTGGCCAGGTACGCCTTGGCGCAACCATCGGTCACGGGCGGCAAGCAGCCGGTGAGATTCGCGAAGTTGTCCTGCACGTAGGCCGCGACGTGGCTCACCACGCGGTCGAGCACCGCGAAGCTGGTCGAGTCGATGTCATTCTCTGCCAGCGGGGGAAACCGGCGGAGCGGTTCGATGTAGTCGGTACCGCTGATGATGTTGTTCTTCACCAGGGCCGTCGCCTCGGTGTCGTCGATCAGGGTGCGGACCGTGTTCACGGTCTCCTGCATGGTCAGCCGCAGGATGCGCTGGCCTGCGAGGACCAGCCGCGGGTCGCCGGCGCCCTGGCAAGCGGACGCCATCCCGGCCGCCCCGCCCGTGCCCGTAGTCGAGGGCCCGCCGCCGGTGTTGCCGCCACTACCGGTGTTGCCGGCCTGACCCGCGCCGACCACTCCGCCCGAGCCCACCACGCTGCCGCCGGCGCCCGGTTGGCCCTGGGGCAGGTTCCGCGTCGAGCAGCCGGATGCGCCAGCGACGCCCAGCGACACCGCCGCAACAAACAACCACCTGTACAGGGACACCCGATCCGTATTGCGCATGGTGGGGACCTCCAGCAGTCGGAGCGTTGTCGAAGTGATGCGCGGCCCGCGTCAGGGCTCAACTATCGACTGCCGAATCAGCACATTGCGCGCGCGGCCGCGCTTCAGGCCGGGGGCTTCGCCCAGAAACCGGCGACCGGTGCGGCGAACGGCGCGTCCGTCGACGTGTACCCGAACGCCTGGGCGATAGTTCCCCACAGCTGGTTGATCGTGATGCTCGACGCGACGTAGCGGTTGTGAAGGAAGCCGAGCTGCTTGCCGCCGATCAGCATGGCCGGCATG